>Ga0065720_1018965_pt1 | contig 50705 bp, 59 predicted proteins | sample Thericmetagenome_FD_59107 | JGI IMG/M metagenome (GOLD analysis project Ga0065720, IMG submission 59107) | Thermophilic microbial communities from the Joint Bioenergy Institute, California, USA of rice/straw/compost enrichment - eDNA_2 v2... | ecosystem: Engineered > Solid waste > Grass >... | reverse complement strand
GGTGTCCATCCGATGTTCCATGCACTTCCGACTAACACTTTCTATCCAAGCAGACCCGACAAACCACAAAATCTACGTCCCGGTTGAGAATTTGGACCCCACCGCTCCCGCCGCCGCCACTGCCGCCCCCAGCAACGTCACCACCAACGCCAATAGCAGCGCTCCATCCACAAGCATCACCAACGATGCTGTCGCCAAATCAACTGCCGGCAAACACCATTCCAAGACCGCCACCACTCGCAGCAACCTAGTTGATGACCAGATGCACCTCGACGACACCAAGTACAAAGTCTATATCTACAATCTCGAGGAAGAACTAGCCTCTGATACCGAGTCCGAATCCGACAACAGTGCCAATGGCGAGAAGCTCTTCCTCTCTGAGGATATGCAAAAGCAGCTCCGTCAGGCCGCCCAAGCCGTTGCTGCCGCCAATCGCATCCCGCCATCTGTGACCCCGCGGCGCGAGCCCGAGAGTGCGGGCAAGGAGTTGGTGCTGTATCGTGTGCCCAGCTCGCTGACAGTGCCACAGGAGCAGGATAGTGTGAGGAGGGCGATCGCAGAGGCCAGGGCGCGCCTGAGGGAGAAGCAGAAGGAGAAGGAGAAACCGAAGAAGGAAGAAGAGGTGGTTGAGGAGGTGGTTATCTCGAAAGTGGGCAATCTGGGGGCCGGTGCAGGGAAGACAAGCGTCTCTCAGCCAATGGAGGTTTCCATGAGCGATATGAGTGATATTGTTGAAGATGATGATGATGCTATGGAGCTTGACTGAGTAGTTCTTGGTCATTTAGGAAGAGAGGGGTGAAGTTAGGAGGAGGAAGACACAACTGGGAAAGACAGGAGACCAAAAACGGGTGAGAACGGCGCAAGACAGAGGATTCAAGGCGCAATCACGGTAGGACGAGGTGGGTGCTTTCATTCAGCCCGGTGTTTGGGGGTTTAGTGCGTTTTGGCGTTTTGCTTTTTCACTACTGCCGCTTGCTTTTTTTTCTTTTTCTTTTCTTTTTTTTTTTTTTACGATGGTGGTTAGCATTGACTCTGGTTACCATAGTGTGGTATCATTTGCATTTATGTTTATACAGCTATTTCCACAACTCCCAAGCTAAGGGAGCCATTCATAGCAAAGAAACAAATACACAAAAAAAAAAAAAGAAAAATCCCTGTTAACACCGGTTTCGTTCCCTTCCTGCCCCAAACTCCGTGAAATCTTCTCGTGTCCCAGACCCCAAACCGACCAATCCAAAAACGCCTCAGCGGTGATATGATACATTCGATCCATTCGTGATTACCATTTCATGTTCGTCCCGAAAGCTCAGTTCCAGTCCCATTATTACTTTACTAAAGCATCACAACTCAGGAACTCGTCTTCATCCCCCATTCAACAACCGCCATCCCTTCAGTTCCGGAAAGGGTTAGTGCCCGCCGTCGTCTGGGGTTGCTGCTGCTGCGCGCTGTGGCTGGGAGGAGGGCCAGGAGGAGGGACGAAATCCTCCTCTTGGACCATTTGAGCAGGAACCTGAGTACTGGCTCCAGCCGGACCGGGTGCGTTCGTGGCCGACAACGGAGCAATGATCCCGAGGGGAGTCAAGGGTGACGGAACAATCGGCGAAGGGACATAGGGCGGGGGGTCGCCTTCGGGAATAGCGAGAGCAGGAGTAGTCTGCTGCTGCTGCTGCTGCTGCTGCTGCTGCTGTAGCGACTGGCCCTGGTTGGGCTCTACCTTGGTTGAACCAGCCGAGGGCTCATACGCAGGCGGACGAGGAGCATTGGGATCGTAAACTGGAGGAGGAATGGAGTGCAGGTCGAGGTAGTGCGCCTCGGCCGTGAGAGGACGCAAAACAGCAGTCTGGGGCGGGTAGGAGTAGCGGTTGTTTGGGTTACGGCTAGACCGAGGGACGAGGAACTAGTGGGAATTAGAACAGGGTTACAGTGAGGCAATGAGCGAGACATAGGGGACATACCCGGTGATAGGACAGCGGCGCCAGGCCCTTCTTAAGCCGCTGCTGAGCATGAAGATAACCCACGAGCAGATACAGGCTGATGAAGACAATGAGGCCCAGGAAGAGCGACCACTTAATGATCACACCCTCCTGTGAACAGGTCAGTCATCCTGGACCAGCGACTGAATCTTGAGCATCAGACTCACCCTTGTGCTCCAGAACGGAACATAGCAGCTGTCTGCATCGATGTAGCCCTGATTGGTTCTAACGCAGGGCTCGTAGCGACGATAGACGGGACGAGAGATGGGGGGCGCCATGATGGCAATTTACTCGCAAAAATGAAAGTACCGAATCCACTGGGAGAACGAATGAGATGCAGATATTCTACTTTTTTTTTACAGGCCCGAGTCCGGGCCAGCGAAGGAGAATGTACGATGACGAAAACAATATCGACCCGCAAGAGGTGATAGGGAAAATGAGAGCAAAGGTGCGACTGGTCTACTTTAAATGAGGGGTAACGGAAGCGCGGGTTGAAAGCAGAGCGGCCGAGGAAACCTGGATGGGAAAAAAAGACAGCCAAGGACCGAAGATCAGATCGAGATCCAGATGACGAGTTCGATGGCAAGAAATTAGAGTCGACAGTTGGCGAAGTGGCGCTTACGGTTGACTCGACCTGCTTTTGCAGCGGGAACCTTGTTTGACGAGTGTCTTCCCAGAGTAACGCGAAGGAAAGGTTGCAGTGTCGAAACGTTGGGTGGCACGCAAGTGCAGCAGAAGACGAGGTTTCAAGTTCGATTCGAAGTTTCAGCCACCAAGCTCTTGTTTGAACAGATCAGTTGCGCAAATATCCAATTTCTAATTGCTACAGGCTTTTCAGAAATCAAGCACTGATTGCAGGCAAAATGGAGCACAAGCGTTGTCATCAGCGGGCATGTGTCCAGCCGTGGAACCTCTGATTTGATGGGACACCGAAAATGGCAGATCAGCTTCAGCAGAGGTCAATTCGGTCTCAATCACAGGCAGATACCGCGTTGTATCTCTCCTCCGGTCTGATGTTACAGGTAGAATGTCGCATCGCTTGGACCGGTTACGGAGTGATCCGGACACTTACACCCCGCGAGCCGCGAGCGCGAATGATACCGATAGAAGGTGCATGGATGGCCGTCACCACCAGATCGGGGAAATTTTGCAGTCTGATCCTGCCAAACACTCGAAAAGATTGAGGTTTTATCAAACATCCAGGTGGCTGCATATCAAATTTCCATCAAAGCGCCATGCGAAGATCACAATGCGAATCGATTGCCTGTGGTGACGTTTGAATATTCAAGCCGTCCTCCCCAAACTGGAAGGAGTTGCAGGTGAGAATCCCGAACTGCGACGCGGGGCCGTCTTGAGATCCGCGATGCCGGGCCATGCCAAAAGAAGCTTAGCGCATCATGGAAGCCCTGTACACAGTTAGGTAAGGCGCACAGACCAATGCGCACTCCGCGCCCAGCCGATCCAAACCGTGACACCAACTGCCAAGGTTCCATCATCGCGGAGGCCGGGCGGTTCCACAGTTGCAGGAAATTTCCAACCGCTGGCCCACTGCAGCTGCTGTGCGAGGGCTTCCAGCAGGAGGCCGGCTAGAGATGCGGCATGGATGATGAAAAACCATCACGGCAAGCTCTTCCAAGTCAACAATCACAATCTTCGAAATATTAGACCAGACGAGCAGCTCACGACCTGCCTGAGCAACCAGCGGACGGACGCGCGCACCCAATGCGTTGGACTGCGCCGCCGCCATCAACCCCCCCCTCACCCCGTCCACGACTACGACCGCCGCTGACTTCCGTGATGCTCTCTCACTGGATGTAGTAAGGAATTTTTTTTTTCCTTTAATATTCTAACTTTCACCTACGGCGGCCCTCGTTGGGCTCGATCATTGTCGATACTCGCGTCCGTCTCCTCCCACGAAATGGCGACTCGATTCCTTTTTTATTCCCATCCCGCGTCAACAACGCCGCTCGCTCGACTCGCTAGTCAGACCGCCAGAGCATCCTCAATTCTCCGTTCTGTTCCCACCTTTCTCGCCAGGTCGACCCAGAATCGGCCTTCTACCGCGTCTCCGATTCTACAAGCTTCTTTCTATTCAACACCTTCAGATGCTCCTTCGAACACAAAGACGAAGTTCGTCTACAATGTAGCGGCCTCCTACATCGCCAAGGGGCGCGCCTACGACCCTTCAATCCATCTCTTTCAGTTTGATCCGTACAATCGCGTCTCTCCTCCAAAGGGTGCTGCTCGAGGGAAGAAAGCCCGGCCTGAGTCTGGCCAAGATGCATTCTTTGTGAGTCGTCTGGGCACTAACCCAGGAGAGGTTGCTTTGGGTGTGGCAGATGGCGTAGGAGGCTGGATGGAGAGCGGTGTCGACCCTGCCGACTTCTCCCACGCTTTCTGCAATTACATGGCCGCTGCCGCGAACGCTGCCGCCGAAATCTCAGCATATACAGGCAAGCCGCTCACAGCGCGTCAGCTGATGCAGTTGGGCTACGACGCGGTCTGCCATGACCCGTCCATTCGCGCCGGCGGTAGCACTGCCATCGTCGGTCTCCTCACCGCTAATGGCCGTGCTGAGATTGCCAACCTTGGTGACAGCGGCTTCCTCATGCTGCGGCGCAATGGCGTGCATGCCTACAGCGAGCCCCAAACTCATGCTTTCAACACACCGTACCAGCTCAGCGTCGTGCCCCGGAGCATGCTCTTGCGTGCGGCAGCCTTTGGCGGCGGCCAGCTCATGGACCAGCCTGCCGATGCCGACCTGATTCGGCACCAGCTTCGTCATGGCGACGTCCTCATCTTCGCCAGCGACGGTCTCTGGGACAATCTTTTCAACCAACAGATCCTGCGCATCGTCAGTCAGGTCATGGCCCGTGCCGGCGCCTGGGTGCAGAACAGCCAGACCGGCGTCCAAGTCGCGCCGGATCTACGGCCATTCACGCAGCTTCAGCAAGAAAACACTGCCAGTTCAAACGTGAAGCTCCCATCCCCTCCGAACACGCTTCAGAGCCTTCTGGCTACCGAAATCGTGGCTGCCGCGAAGGCCGCTAGCGTTAGCCCTCACCTCGATGGGCCTTTCGCCAAAGAGGTTAAGAAGTACTACCCGAACGAGTCCTGGCATGGTGGCAAGGAGGACGACATCTGCATTGTGGTCGTTCTCGTGTCGGAAGAAGAGTGCCCGAGCCAGGAGCAGACTCCGGCGCCGAAGGCGAAACTTTGAATAGAGAGCGAACACCCTATTCAAACTGCTCAGCCTACTCAACCTACTCTCATATTACACCACCAAATGCATTCTCACTGTCAGATCCGATCTCAACGGATCTCTCTAGAGCTACTAATACCCAACCACCGCACGATTTCCTTTGTTAACGCATCCCGTTTCATGTTGGTTAATGACGAAGACCGTCCGGAAGCATAAATGGTCTATCTAGAGTATCCGGCAGACAGCATAACACTCACATAACACTCACCACCACCGAACCACTCACACTCGCATACATGTTTACCTCGCCTACCACTTCAAACAAAAATAAGAACATAGCTTGCATTTTTTGGCGTTTGGGGGCAAGACGCATGCACTACTGTTGGGTTGAAGAAGGCGATAGACGGGTATATCAAGGAGGGGTCGGGCCCGGTTCGGGGATGATGACATAAAAGGGGATCTGTAGGAATCAGTTGTCGAGGTCATTCGTCTCCTATAAGGTATGGTCTTGTCCTTAATAATGAGCAGTATTAAAACTTCAGACAGAATATTATGAAGACTTTTTTGCTTCCTGTGGAGTGTAGATGCAATTGTTGTGATGGTCCGTTAAAGGTCAACATACCGGCTACCTATTTTATATTACAAACCTCATGCTCCTTCCTTTCAATCCCCACCATTCGCCGCATCCTGAGAGCCTGTCAAAACCTGTAGGTACCCGTCCTCAGAGGCTCAGCCAGGGAACTCGCATGCCGAAGCTCCCCACGAAGTCAGCCTCGTCTGTCTCCCAATGGAATCCAAGCAGGCCAGCATGACCATCCCTTTGATGTCAAAAGTCCTCGAGCAAGCATCATTGGAGCAACCAAATCGATATTCCCTGTCTGCGGGGCCATGACAAACAGCTGCTTGGCCGATTCTCTTTTATCCGACCAAACAGTTAACCTTAGGCAAACATTTACCACGCCTCGTTGGTTAGCAGTAGGGAATGGTGGGTGACACAGCAGGAAGGTTAGAATAATTTCATCGATGATGGTGGACATCAGGGAAGACAGCTGGCGACTCTTAGTTTGGGCAACTGCTAGGTTGTCGTACTCAGAACTTGTAGTGGCTGTGCCAAAACACCCTAATCGTGTGCTGTTTCCATGACCACCGACTTCCTATCGGCAAGTCGTTGCCGTTGACAGTTTGAACACAAAGGGTATCAACAACGATGTAACTTTCAGCTCATCGCATTCCTCTCCTACTTCAGGGAATTAGAGTATTATGTCGAGACGACACAATACAGACGACCCATAAAACCCAACTACTAGCCCTATTAGTACTATGCGAGAAAAATGGATCGCAGAGCACAACAAGACTGTGCCATGCCGACCACTTCATGTCCTAACGCCCGCGAATAGATACTCCGTTTCCCCTCCCCTGCAACTCCCTGCTGAAAAAGGGCCATTATATATGTACGAGAGAGACCGAAAACCACAACATCGAAACTACCCCCAAAGATGCCAGGTGTTAGCCTAGTTGAAGAAGACGAGAGCGGCAACAGTAACGAGGACGAGGGCAAGCGGCGAGGCGAAGCGCTGGCCGGCGTTGGTGTTATCGGGAGTGACCGTAGGATCAACACGGGTCGTTGTGGCAGACCCAGTGGTAGTGGTAGAGTGTCCTATAAAACAGTCAGCATTGAACGTTGCAAGATCATTAGGTAATGGCGACATACTGGTCTCAGTGGTGGTGGTCTCCTCGGTGGTAGTGGAGCTCTCCTCGGTGGTGGCCGTAGCCTCCGATGTCGTGGTAATGGTGGACAAAGTGGTCAGAGACGCGGAAGTAGCGGTGGTCACAGCCGACGTCTCCGAGACGGTCTGGCTAGGGAAAGCAGTGGCAGTGCCCAGATAGCTGAACTGGGTGCTGTAGTTGGGCTCGCCGCTTTCGTCAGAGATGCGAACCGCATACGTGCCCGAGGGGATGTCGCTGGGAGTCCAGGTGAACTGGCTGTCGGTCACGCCGGCTGTTTACAGCGTTAGCGAGTCATTGAAACGGCGAAGGGCAAAAATATTCACATACAAACAATAGTGTAGACGGGCTTGAGGTTAGACGGGTCGCCCGTCATCAGAGTGAGGGTGACCGGGCCTTCAGCGCCGCTCCACTTGAAGGTGAACGGAACACCCTCCTCGATGGCGTAGCCAGAGTTGAGGAGGACGGGCTTGCCGAGAACGGCAGCGGCAAAGGCGAGAAGAGCAGAGACGGAGGCCTTCATTGTGAATGCGGGTTGAGATACTCTGCAGGTAAACAGGCCGCAGGTTAGAATCAAGTCGAGCAATACTTGTTGGTCGGGTGTAGTGTAGTGCAAAAGTCTTTTTGAGGAGCAAGATGGGTGGGGAATAGAGAAGTCGGTCAAACTCAAGGGCGCGGTCGCGTTAAGAACGGAGGTTGGTGGTCCTGGAGTGGGTATCAACTTACCGGATGACTGGAATGCTATGAGGCTAGAAAAAAAGCTGTGCGCCGCGACTGGCAATGGGATGCTGGAATGCCGTTGAGAAAGCAAAGAATCAAACGGGTGTGGAACGATCGTCGAGAAGTCGATTTGATTATAGAACGATGGGATTTAATCCGGTCCTAAAGAGGGCGGAGGTCGGGTTGGGTCTGGATGGAAAGTTAAAACCTGGCAGAAAGCAAAAGGAAAGAAGAATCGCGAAGGATGGCAGCGGCACATCAGGGGTCAAAATACTCCCCATGAGCAGATGAGGGCCAAGGACGCGATGCCCGGAAAGTAACGCCCTCCTGCCACTCTGACCAATGACAGAGGCCAATTTGTGGGATTTCCCGTATTCGTTAGCACACCACCCTCCACGCCCCCGGACCATGTTGCAAAGCCCCGGGGAGGGCGCACCAAACGGGCGCTGGCGAAAAGGGCAGCCTGCCAGGGGACCGGACAAGGGACTTGTGGACCAGGCAGGGACCTCAATCCTTGGACCAAGCCTGCCATGGATGGATCCTTTTTTGCGTGGCTCATGGCGCAACAGCTGGTTGCTTGGGACGCGAGCAATAAATGGTTGTTCTGTAGGCATTTTCCTGCTGGTCCAGCTCGACTGCGAAAGTTAACCAGCACATGTGTGGATGGGAGTCACCGACACTGTTACCTCAACGAACCTATCCCAGTTTTCCAAGTTAATTTTTTCTGAGCTCTACAGTGAACCCATGACGGCTTCCTGCTCCCATTTTCAGCTGCCAAGCACCATCTGCAAAACCTCGCGGGCTCTTGGCTAGTGCATGCGGCGTCGATGGTGGAAATTACAGAGAGTCAACACTGCCAAATCCAGCGAGCCCCTTGTGTTGCGGGGTTTCCTGCGAGATGAGACTTCCCACAACGTTGTTAAGACGACAATCTATCCTTTCGAACATGGTGGGAAGTTGACAGAGAAGAGGGAATGTCTACGATGCGCCGCAGTCAGATGGCACTTGTGTGGAAGAGATGCCAACAGTCGTCAGATCGTGGCACAGCGGAACCAAGATCACCGGCTGCGGTGGAGACACTGCAGCCCCATGTGGATGCTGTGGGCAAGATTATGGACAGTGGGCCTTCAGCTCGGAAAGCGGCAACTGCTACCGATGCATGAGGTCGTGGATGAGCTCACAGAAACCACAGATCATTGGCTGTTGCCATCACAAACGTTGGCTATCCAGTTTCAAAGACTGTCGAAGTTGAGCATCAGAACCGGTTGATGTTAGAAGCAAAGGTTGGCGATTGTTGAGGCGCATCACGGTGACGACGTCATCTTGGGCCCACACTCCGCAGCGACCAACCGATCACTCGACTTGACCGACCAAGCCACATCCGAGCAGATGGGTTGCATTGAGAACAGTCGCTTGCGTTTTGGCAGGATGGTTCTCCAGTCTACGGAGTACTCCGGGCGGTTGTATCACCACCAGACCTACCAAGTGTCTTTTTAGGCAGCTTCAACAACTCTGCCCAGGGCATTTGACAGTTGTTCCACAACACATATGTACAGGACTTGTAACTGCTCTTCCGTCTCGTGATCGCGGTAGTGCAGCCATTGCCGTTGCAACAAAAGTTCTTTTTGGAAAGTTTCATCGATTACTTTCACAGAGCAGTATTGTGGTGAGTGTCTTCTCGAATCTCTTGGTCAGCCAGATTGTAACAAGGTTTCTCATGTGGGGGCTGGTTGCTACCTAGGTATACCCCCCCATCTACCTTCGCAGTCACGACTTGCTCCCTATGCATCACTAAAACCATGTCTGACCGGATGGTACGAAAGAGTTGTCGCTGCTGACGAATAACGAAACACCGCAGTTGAACAGCAAGTCTTTACGGTGCAAAGAGGATCAGTAGCTGCCAGGAAAAGACACAAACAAAAAGCCCTTAGGCATTGATATCTGCACCTCTGTTGCTCGGTACAAGTGCCTAGTTTGCCGGGCAATGAAGGACTGAATTGCTGCTCGACTTGCAAGCAAATATTGCTCAGTGTGAGTAAATGGAGAGCATGGGAGGTCGGCAGCAGAATGTCTCACGCCATGGACCAGACCAGACTGAATCGTTTCTGAAACTTTGTTTCAACTTCAGATATTCCGTGCAAGGCGTCGTAATGCCATAATGTTATGGGCGCCGAAGGTCAGAAAAAACGTGTTGCCTCTAGTATATCTCAGTCTCTCAGGGAAGAAGGCATTCGACTACCCCTCGACTGACTCCCTGTGTTTCTTCAAACACAGTGCTAACTGAAGTGCCGAAGCCTCTCATCTTCTCGATAAAATCGTCCAGCGAACCCCCAACACCGAAGTAAAGTCTTTTCGCAGCAACCAATGCCTTGGCCTTTCCATTTGGCCTGTCGCGACGTTCGTTTTCAAGGATGGAGAGGAGGGTAGTGCTGAAGTTTTCCAAAGCAAACGGTGAATATATGGTCTCCGATCCAAGCACCAACGTCTTTGTGGAGTCCGGAAGCTGCGAGAATCCCACTGCTGGACTATACAGCAGGTCAACAAACTCTGGAGACCAGCCACCTGAGAGGAAGGAGAGCGTGATCCGGTTGTTGATCAGAGTCTGTTTAAAGGCCTCAATAACTTCCGGTATCAACTCTAATTCGCCATCGGGTGTGAAAGCCTTTCTTATCACAGGGTCCTCTTTTCTTTGCAATGCCCAAGAGAGAAGCATATTTGGTAAAGTGACCAGATAGAGCACAGTCGGGTTGTAATCTGCGAGCGTCAACACCAATGGCTGCTGTTGCTCTGACTTGGCCTTCCCAGCCAGCGCCCACTGGAAAAGGGCAAGGGAAGGCAGAGCTGTCCCGCATCCAAGCTGTACACATTCACCGATGGGCATATTGTCAGCAACTTGCACTTTCAATGACAAAATTTGCTACTTACCTCAATCAAGATGCAGGGCTCACGGGCAAGGAGTCCCTCCTCCAATCCTCCAGACGCAAGGACCTTCACCAGATCGACGCTGCTCTCCCAGCTCTTAAACCCTCCTTCATAAATTCCAGTTTTGACATCATGTTGCCCCAAGCCAGCCTCTGCTTCAGCATTGGGATTATCGCCATCTTCTTCAGCCATCAACTGCACACGAACATCCCAGAGTTCTCGTCGTGGGAGCTGCAGTGTACGACCATCTGGGAGTGTGACATCAAGTAAGCTGAAGGCAATCTTGGAAGGCTGGCAAGATAAGATGTCATCCAAAGAATGATAAGTCGGGGGTAGGAGGGGCTTGCCCTGGACTGGGAATGCTCCGGCTGTCGAGGTAAGAGTGCTCTTTGTCGTTGAAGCCGGTGGGGCAACCGGCATTTGGGTGGTTCCGTCATCCTCTATGTCGTCTCCAGTGAAAGAGAATGAGAAAGTCATTGCTGGTTGATGTCTTGAGCCTATGCTCTTGAGCAGGTGAGTTGTTATTCCGTGCTCTACGGTATCTACCACAGACTCTGTCTGGTAAACTTTTCTTTAGTGAGCACAAACCACAATAGCGTTGGTAATTCCAGCGGTTTTTGGGCGGGTGCAGTCGGCTATCTGATGTCCGCCTTTGTATCTGAATTGCTTGAACGAATTGAAAATTCATAAAGTTCCAAGAAGCCCACACTGCTTTCCATCCATTCCACGTGAGAGTGGGGTGAGTGGATGATAGGTGGGGTCATCGAAATGGCAAATTGTGGGGCCGACCTGGTCCGGGGCGTTGGGCCTGGCAGGAGGATCTTGTTGGCTTCATCATCCACCTCCAATGATGTTGGCTTCTCTCCTCTCTTTTTTCTACTCACCCGGCAGTGACAGTGCCTCTCACATGCAGGGAATTCAAATCATGCTTACAAGGCCATTCAGCGCACTTCAAGCCCGTCCAGATCTCAGAAATGCGGGGTGTTTTCAAAAACGGCAATTTCCCATTTCTGGAAGTCCGTGGTGTAGCCTTCTCACCCTCTCAGCCGGCCGTCTCATTCGCTACTCACCGTGCTGACCCTGACCATACCGCTTCCCACCCGTGGTTGGACGGAATACGACTTCAAACCAGACATGCTTCTTAATCAGCATGCCGCAGTCGATCTGGAAGTCGCTTCCCGCAAACCCTGCGTACATTTGGTTCATTGGCTTGAAAGAAGCAGTATCAACGATCACTTGAGAGGAATCCTCCCCCGGAAGAGAGACTGTGCATGAGAATACCAGTGGATATGGATTGCTTCTTTTCAAAGACTCAAATGCCCACGATCTACATGTATCCACATCCTATGCAATGTAACAGTACGTTATGCGCCTTGGGCCCGCGTAGTCTGGCGATGAAACAGTCGTTTACCGTAAACGCACCAACGAGAACTGCACCCATGATGTTTATCACAGGTTCCGGACTTTTTGTCCCCGAATAGGGTCACGATTGCGGCGGATAAGCTGTCTTCTGGCCCTTGGTGCCAACATGATATCCTGGTTTAAAATGATGACTTCGCCCCCGTAGGAATGGAACCTTGCAAACATGAGCGTTGCCGAAAACTCCCCCAGCTCGAGGAATCTGAGGGCAAGAAGGTACAGCCGACGTGCCAATTCCAACAAACCAACTGCTCGTCCTTGAACCTGCTTCCGTCTTTTGTGGCGAGAGCCCTTTTTCTACTCTAGCCCCCATGGACCAAAGTACAGGAGTTGAAATCTTGCTCGGGGAACCACTTATTAATATTAAAGCCAACGGTTTCCCAGTCTCAACTTCTCATCTGCTACCAACACCCGACTCTCTTTCTCCCTCAGAATTCCCTGACGAGTCTTTCCCCCAGCTAAACAACGAGGTACCAATGACGTCTCCGTCTAAGCAGCCAGCTTACTCCATCCTGGATAAGCCTCTTGGAGCAGCCCGGCATGTTCGCATCATAGGCATTGGGGCCGGAGCTAGTGGTATCAATCTTCTTCGGACCCTGCGCCTCAACCTCACCAACTACGATGTCGTAGTTTACGAGAAGAACACTGACGTGGGCGGCACATGGCTGGAAAACCGCTACCCAGGTTGTCGTTGCGACGTTCCCAGCCACAGCTATCAGTTCTCATGGCGTCCAAAGAAGGACTGGAAGAACTTCTTCGCGGCCTCCGAGGAAATTTGTGATTATCTGCGCCAGGTTTGTGAAGAAGAAGGGTTGAGGAAATACATCAAGACATCGCATCAGGTGATTTCGGCCCGTTGGATCGAGGAGGAAGCAAGATGGGAAATCAAGGTCCGCAATCTCTTGACAAACACCGAGTTTAAAGATTATGCGCACTTCTTAGTGGACGGAACAGGAATCCTTAAGTAAGCAAAACAAGGGGTATGTTGCACCTTAAGCCGTCTTACTCTGACATTGGCAAACAGTAACTGGAAATGGCCCGATGTGGAGGATCGCAAAAACTTTAAGGGTATTCTAATACACACCGCCCGTTGGCCAAAGAATTTTGATCACAAAGGTAAAACCATTGCTGTCATAGGTAATGGCTCAACCGGGATCCAAGTTTTGCCAGAGCTTCAATCAGGTACAGTACACGCAGTCGTTGGTTGATCGGAAGGCGAATACTAAGACAACAACTCAGAAGCCAAAAAACTATACCACGTCTTCCGCACCCCTACGTGGGTGCTGCCACCTAGGATACAGATCTGGAAAATAATGGGTCAAGCTAAGGAGCTGCTCGGCCAGATTGAGCTGGACGAGCAGGAGAATTTCTCCAAAGAGACCATTCAGAAGTTCGAGTCCGACGAAAAATTTTACCGCGATTTCGTTAAAAAAGTAGAAGTTGACGCAAACAACACTTTCCCAGTGGTAGGTCGTGCTATGTCACCTAGAGACACTTTAGAGATGTTGCTCAACATCGACTTTTAGGTTCTCCTAAACCATCGGCTTCACCAAGAGGCGCAATTAAAAGCCGCAGAATACATGAAAAAGATGTTGGGGGAAAATGAAAAGCTTTGCAAACTCCTCATTCCTGACTTTCCCCTGGGCTGCCGGCGCATGACCCCCGGCCACAGCTACTTGCGAGCTCTGACCCAGCCCAATGTCCAACTCAGGAGGTCCGAGATCAAGCGCTTTGTAGAAGATGGCATCGAGCTCTCTTCTGGAGAAGTGCTCAAGGTAGATGTCATCGTTTGTGCTACCGGCTTCGACACATCTTTCTGTCCGCGGTTCCCTATCATCGGCAGGAATGGGGTGAATCTCCAAGATAGATGGAAGAAGGAGACCCCTAAGGCATACATGTCCTGTGCAGTGGATGGTGTGCCTAACTATTTTGGTATGTAAACCCTTCTCTCTTGTTGAGTACTCTTTCCCAGGCCTAATCAACTGACACCAACTGCCAAGTTTTCCTGGGTCCCAACGCTCCTATCGGCCATGGTAGCGTCTTCACTTTGAGCGAACACATATCTCGCTACATCGCACGGGTTATCCAGAAGTGTCAGACCGAGTGCATTAAAGCGATTTCTCCCTCTCCTGCTGCCGTTCGAGACTACTTCGAACACGTTACTGCATTCATGCCACGAACGGCATGGGGGATGCCCAACGGCCCACGGTCGTGGTTCAAGGCAGGCAAGGATGGGAATGAGCCGGTCACAGCGCTTCACCCTGGGAGCAGAATACATTTTTTTCACATGCTTGAGAGGTTCAGGGGTGAAGATTGGGAGTATGTGTATAGCGATGAGAGCGCGGGAAACCGTTTTGCATACCTGGGGAATGGGTTCTCAATCAGGGAGTTACCTGGTAGAGATTTGGCTTGGTATCTCGAGACTGAGAACACCATCTTGTGAGAAAACAAAGCAATAGGATCAGTTCTAGTGTTGAAGCACTCCCAAAGCCAAGTGGTGTTTTTACTTTTGGCTTTCATGCTTGAATAGGGTGCTTATTGTGGGATCACGGCACAAAAGGGGGTTGCACTGAGTATGAGAGGAGACATGCTCACATGACTTTAGGCTCAGTGCATTGGATGACATTCAGCTTTTGAACTACAAGACTCCATGATTCTGTGAGTGATTATCAGATAAAGTCTGTTAAGTGCTTACTTTAAGATTTGTTGAAATCTCCCTTTCCAATCATACCTCCGGAGCTGACTAAGAGCCCGTCTCTTGTCCACTCAAATTGTGTTTGGGGGAGATGATGATGTTTCGACCACAACTTACCATCTCCTCTTGTACGCTTACCGCCAACTACAATCTTTCCTCCCTCCATGATTATCATTCTGGTTTTCAAATGAAAATTGTGCATCAGCGTAGACAAGCTTGAAACAGGCCAACAGCAAGGATGCATGCAGCAAGCCAACCACACGCTTTTTTGCCTGCTGACATTGTGGGCACAGCCGAGTACCCCACTTGGGTAGAACAGAGCCGGAAAATAGAATCATCATCAACCGCGCGCTTGCTGAAACGATCCGGGGTCCTGCAACCAAGGTTGCTACATACAGTGCAAGCAATGGTTTAAATGCACCAAACAATTCAACTGACAGTCTTTACAACTCTCCCTCTCGACCACAAGGTTTATGAACAAATTGCCCCGATCATTGGATTGGCGAACTTAATTCGTCCATTGAGTTTGAACTCTGATCAAGTGTGAAATCTCCTTTGAGATGCGGCTTGACCTGGATGAACCCGTTAATCTTTTGTCCCTCGGTGAGTAAACTTCTGCTGTCGAATGACATTAGTCTAACCTGGATTAGATGGAGGGGGTGTTAGAGGAGTGACTTCATTGTTGATTTTAGATAAGATCATGACAGAGATAAAGGAACAATATGGGCTCTCTGAAGTCCCAAGGCCTTGTGAGATTTTTCACATAATTGCAGGTACAAGTACTGGAGGGTAGTCATTATCATGCCCATTTTATGCTACCAATAACCTCTGCATGCTTACTGACTTCAACAGTCTTATTGCGATCATGCTGGGAAGGCTTCGCATGTCAACTAAAGAGGCACTCCAAGAGTATGATAATTGTGCTGCTGAAGTGTTTTCATCGAAAAATCTACAGCTGGAACCCACAGCTTGGTTCAGTGACACAGGACTGAAGCAAGTTGTGGAAAACTTGGTTGAAAGACGCAATATGGGACAACTGATGCGAGACCCATCAAACCCGAGCAAGGGAAAAACCATGGTGTGTGTTATGCCTGCTAAGAGCTGGGGAGAACCTCGCATAGTCCGGTCCTGGGCAAACCCTGATGATGACGAACGATGGGATAAGAACGTCACTATTGTGCAGGCAGCCCGAGCTACAACTGCGGCTCCCATCTACTTCGAACCAGAAATCCTTGGAGATGAAGAAGATCAGCAGCCATATATTGATGCGGCAGTTGGTGTTAATAACCCAATCAATTACCTCTTGAAAGAAGCGGTTATTCACTTTGGCTCTTCAGCAACTCTTGGGTGTGTGATGAGCATTGGAACTGGCACTCGGCATGTTAAACTTCAAAATAACCCAAAAGGACTGCTCAAAGGCTCTTTTTGTCCACTATCTCAAAGCAAGCCTCTGCTGGGACTTTTGAAGAATTCGGCAACAAGCCCAGAAAAGGCTCACAGAATGCTGCAGGCTCGAGTCTCTAATTTTCCAGGTGTTTATTACCGATTTAGCGTGACCGATGCTGCAGGTCTTGTCGGATTGAGTCAGTACAAGAAAATCTCTGAACTGAAGCAGATGACAGCCACATATCTCTCAAATTCTGATATACAAAGAAGCATTCAACAGGCTGCACGGCAACTACAAGAGAGTTCTTTTGATTATGGCCTTACACTTGGTCACATCAGTTTGTCAGCCCTGATCATTTAGGTATAGTTACAACTATGCTAACTCGGAACCGCAGCCTGGCCAGATGAAAATCAGCACCTTCTGCTCCATGAACCAACACAGTCAATGGGTATCCCAAGCCCCTTTTTTACAGGCAGGAAAGAAATTCTCCAAACACTTGATGCCTTCTTTGTCTCCCATCACACAGGCGGAAGTCCTCGACGCGAATTTCTTCTGCATGGAAAAGCTGGCGTTGGGAAAAGTGAAATTGCTTTTAAGATGGCAGAGACCTTGGACTTTGAAAACAGGCATGTACCACATGGTGCATCCCACCCATTTCACTTCTTTTTAACCCTTGGGTCTAACCTCTGTTTAGGTTTAAGTATATTTTCTACATTGACGGTTCCACACAGCGTACAGTATACAAGAGCTATGCTCTTATTGCTATGTGCTACGGACTGGGCGATGGGTCTCCAGAAGCGCTGTGCCATAGAGCAATGCACTGGATGGAAGGACTGACAGATGAATGGTTAATGATTTTTGACAACTGTACATTGCGAGACCGCCGAGCTTTTCTTCCAGGTGGGAACACAGGAAGTATCCTATATACTTCTCGGCTCACCAGCTTAGTTCACGACTTTCCCTCACATTGCACTCTGGAAGTCACTCCGCTGTCCCTCACAGATGCCGTCAATCTCTTCCTGAAAGTTTCCGCCCTTGAAGGAATATCTGAGAGCTCCTCGGACTGGGAAAGGATACAAAATATTGTGCGTGAGCTTGGCTGTCTTCCTCTTGATATCTGCAACTCTGGAGCAGCAATTAGGGGGTCACATATACCACTGGAAGTATTTCTGAGGCAGCTTCTAAGAGCAAAGGTATGTATGCTCCTAGTTCATGCTTGTGTGGCTCAGTCTAACATGTTTCAGTCTGCATAAATCGTGGGCCTTGCCTACACAAGATGAATCCTCAACTGGAGACTTGATAGCGGGGATGATTATTAAAGTGTCATGGAATACTGAGCTTGATTTGTATGTTATACAGGGTTTTCCTGTTGAATATTTGCCATCATATGGTATACCAAGAATTTACTTTCATCGTATTTAGTTCCGTTGCTTGAATAGATACATCTCTACAAGTGTTCGGATTGCCTTTACTGATGGGTACCTGCATGGTGCTATTTAAAAGATAGGCGCTTAAGTACCTAGGAAGTCCAGCCAATTCTGGATGTTTGGTACCTCATGATCAGTTTACTTTTCCTATCCGTTGGGTAGTATACTGCCCAGTGTAGTGTTTACTGAGTTCAAAGCTCAGAGCCTGACTAGGTATTTACAATCTTTGTCACGTAGTTCGAACCACTTGTTTGGTTCCCCTTGTTCGGTTATTTATCAGCTCAGAACTTTAGCTAGAATTAGAGTTTTATATTTAGTCTCTTGCACTCAAATCAGATACATGTCTTGAAAGATAACCTAAATTTCTTTACCAGTATATATCCAGGATCCCGAGCACTCAGATGTAGGAACTGATAAGTAGCTCCAACTACCGCTGCACTGTGTAAATAACAGTTATGTAGCAGGTACCTTCGAGCATATGTTGGCCACTTGCCTTACGTTATTTACCTTTCCTCCCTACTGCGGCTGTTGGTCTCATGAAAGATACCTACAGACACATACTACAAGATGTGCCAGGTTTGTTTTGTTGACCCTTGGCAAGGATGCTCTACCATGACCAAGAACGTAACAAACCTCGCCAAGGAGCTAACAAAACAACCCCGATGCAATTGTGCATTTTACTTGGCCCGCTGCGCGGGATGCTTCGCCGCTGTGAGGCATGCAGGTATCGATACAAAGCAGGTACATTGTCAAGGTCCTTCTACATTGGTTGCTTACACAACTAGGCAATCTTTGACTTAATGAACATGCAGAAAGCATGTTCATACACACAGATATTCCACAGTGTGGTTGCTTATATCTGACATGTCTCAGCAGATGATACAAACAACTTTCACGGCGGCTTAATTGGTTCACAGGACTGATACTAATCCTTTGATCAAGTATCATGACATTGTACCTATACTTGTTGATGCAGCCTTTGGGATAACACAATAATGCAGGATGAATGCACGTCGCTGCTGGGCGCTTACAGCAGGTGTGTATGTGTGGAGCAGGAAGGCAAAATCTTGCTCTACAGGCTTGCATCAGCCAACCGCAATCCCGATAGTTACGCGCTAAGCACCTGGTTACTTGGTTGCATTCACGCCTAAAGGAGGCCTGTGGCTTGCGCAGATATATCTAGGTATTCGCTCGTGATGTTGGAGTCGGGTCTGCTCTCAACCATACCTGTAGGATGATAATGTCTTGTCTGAGGAAACACCGCGTGAGATACAGGTTGCCCTGAAACTTGCCATTGCACAATACATGCCATTAACTATGGAGTCTGAGGATGGTGAACCCGTGAACCTGTTGTCACTTGGTATGTCAACAATGTTCTACAAGTGGTGAAGTGATATTGACCTGATACAGATGGAGGGGGTGTTAGGGGAGTATCATCACTGGTGATCTTGGATACGATAATGAAGAGAATTCAAGAGGTGAACGGTCTTCCTGAACTTCCCAAACCATGCGAATATTTCCATATGATTGCTGGGACCAGTACTGGAGGGTAAGAACTAATGGAATGACCATCTTACCTTCGGGATGGCTTCACAAATAGCTAACTTGTCGATCAGTCTTATTGCTATCATGTTAGGCCGGTTGCGAATGTCCACTCAGGAAGCCTTGCAAGAATACGACAATTGTGCTGCTAAAATCTTCTCATCTAAAAACCGTAAACGCTGGAGCGCAACTGAACGGTTTCGTGCTACTGCTTTGCAAGAAGCCGTCAAAGGTATCCTGAAACAACGTGGACTGCAAGAGACAGAGCCAATGTGGGAGAAAAGTGCCCCTCAAAAAGGGAAAGCAGTCGTGGCAGTGATGCCTGCAGACCAGCTTGCAAGTCCACGATTGATACGTTCCTGGCGCCCAAACGCTTCTCGTCAGGATGACCTGTGGGATAGAGATATCACCATCTGGGAAGCTGCTCGAGCGACTACTGCTGCTCCCTCTTTTTTTAAGCCCCAAAAGCTTGGCCAAGGCCCAAATGCGCAATTATATGTCGACGCAGCCCTTGGTGTCAATAATCCCATAAAGCAGCTCCTGGACGAAGCTGAGAAAGAATTCGGCACCTCGAGAAGACTGGGTTTAATTCTTAGTATTGGGACGGGTACACGGAAAACTGAGCTGTCACCACCAGATAGGGGACTCTTGAAAAATTGGATAAGAGGTCCTTCCTTTTATATAAACCTTGTCAAAACAATGAAGGACAAAACCACCGATTCCGAGGCCCCTCATGGGGACCTGGAGGCTCGTCTCGGCCAATACTCTGGTTTGTATTTTCGTTTCAGTGTCCCCGGTGCAGCAGAACAAGTGAAGCTGCATCATTACAAACGGATGTCATCTTTGAAGTCTCTTACCCAGAGATATCTCCAAGATGAATCGGTTTCGAGGAATATCAATCGAGCCGCCGAGTTTCTGGCCACCAACATATTCTGCCACGGTCTATATCTTGGCCATACTGGTATGTCACAACGCAACATACTATCCCACTCAACCATCCAGAAGCGCAAGCTAACAACGAATAGTCGGACCAAGGAAGGGGTTGAGTTTTTTTGCGACTGAAAGGGATGAAAAAAACATTCAGTGGCGGACAAACCACTTCTTCACAGGCAGACAAGAGATTTTGGAAACACTAGATGCTCTGTTCGCCAGTCGAGATAGTAAAGGCAAACCTAGACGTGAAGTCTTACTCCATGGTATGGGAGGCGTTGGAAAGACGGAAATAGCGCTCAGGGTAGCGGAGATGCTCGAAGATAGGCATGTCCTTTGCCATTCCCTCATGTTAGAGAAATCGCGGAGTTTACTAACTTCAATAGGTTTCGTTACGTCTTCATCATCGACGGCCATTCGCCGACCACAATTCAGCAGAGCTACGTCAAGATCGCCAAGGAACAAAACATCAGGTCAGAAGACCACGAGGCAGCCTGTGCAGAAGCCATGCGGTGGATAGAGTCTTTGACTGACGAATGGCTCATGATCTTTGATGACTACCGACCAATTACGCCACAAAATTGGCTCCCTGGAAAAAACAGGGGCAATATCATCTACACATCACGCTCAACCGAGCTTGGTCTCCTTCTCCCTGCCAAGTGCGTCATCGAGGTCGGGCCACTAACAGAAGCCGAAGCGGTCGAACTGCTGTTGATGGCCTCTGGATCCGACAATTCTTTGACAAGTACCGATGATTTCGCAGCTGCTCAAAAACTTGTCGAAGAGCTCGGCTATTTACCACTTTCTATTCAGCAGGCAGCGCGTACAATCAGAGAAGAACGTTGCACTTTGCCTTCGTACCTTACTCGTCTTCAGAGCAAGAAGGTTCGCATTCTTACAGACCCCCACTTTCGAGGCAAAGATATTGAAAATAAGGCAGTCTATGCCACGCTAGAACTATCTAAAGAGACTATCGAGACAATGAGAGAGCAAAAAGGAAGAAGCGACAAGGGTCGCTGTGCGGAACTGTCTCTCAAACTCTTGAAGATGCTGTGTTTCTATCATAATAAGGACATTCCCGTCTCCTTCATCCTGCGAGCGGCTCAAGAACGACAGAGCAATAACTTCGAGCGCATCTATCCTTTGAAAAAAGTAATGCAATCTGATGACTTCGACTACGACCTGCTTGTTCTGAACAGAGCCACTCTTCTGAGGACCGCACGCTTCCTTGAATCGTTCTCGCTCATCAAGCTATCCCCAGATCAGACAGCTGTGTCGATGCATGTCTTGGTGCAAAGTTGGATTCAACAGAGGATGGATGAAGACGAATATCTAAGGCACAGCTTGCTGGCTCGAATTTTGATAACAGAGTCAATTATCCCATCGATGAATTGGATCGACAAGTACATGGCCCGAGCCGCACGCCCTCATATCGATGCCTGTTACGCTCATCCGCATATACCCATAAATCACGACCGTTACGAAACGGGGCTTAGATTCAAACTCGGCTGGTATCACCAAGTAGGCAATAGATTTGAACAAGCAGAAAGTTGCTACTTGGATTGTATCCATTTCTATAAGATGGAATACGGGAATCATGGCTGGACGACTATCAATGCAATGAATTCGTTGGCTACACTTTATCACGAAAACGGATATTTGACGAAAGCCGAAATTACATATTGGGAAGTTCTTTCAAGATTAGAGGAAAGGGAGAGAGAATCCCTGCAAGCTATCCTCCTTGAAGAACAGAACGAATGCGGCTCAGACTCACAGAACAACACCTCTGGAATTCGCCAGAAAGTGACCCAACTGCAGAGGAAGATACTTGAACGGCTGGGGAGAAAACTTTCAAATGATGGACCAGGTATTATTCGCGTGAATCGATCCAACCTCTCGACTACATTACGACATGTTTCAACAATGCCACCAGAACCACCAGACGATCTAAAGTCTCTCAACATCTACATCTATCTCACCTACTCCCGCTTGGCTGAAGTATATATAGACCAAGACAGAAAACGGATGGGCAAAAAATGGCTCCTGAATGCTCTTGAGGAGCTCACTGCGGCTCTAGATGACGAGACTCACCCTCAGCTTATGGAATTGACAGTCAAGGTTAAACGACTCACAGATCCAGCTAACTTCGATTACTGGTCCAACTTCTGTTCAATGTCAAGTCGCGCCATTGAAGAAAATAAAGGTACAGACATGGAAAGTTATACCCTCCAAGTAGATGGGATGATCCGGCTTGCTTTTGCAGATTGTCTCCTCAAGAATAGAATGTGGGAATATGCCTACTGGTTCTACTTTCAGATCTACTCCCAGTACAAGGTCCTGTATGGAGTATACGACCAGAAATGCCTCGAGATTCTGCTTCGGATGGTGGACTGTCTTTTCGAAGCAGACCGGTGTGACGAGGGAGTGATGTTAGCAAAGGAATGTGTGCGGCGAGCAAGGAAAACCTACGGGGAGCACCATAAGTCGACAATTCTCGCGTTAGAAAAGTTGGCCGATGCTATCTTTTGGCAACGTTTGGAATCTAATGAAGACACGATCCGCATCCTCGAAGAGGCTAAGTCTAGGGCTGAAGTCGGTCTCGGATTTGAGCATTCCATCACTAGGAGGATTCGGATCTTGTATGAGCAACACAGACAACTAGATGTTGACTTCAAGGCAATGCACTCATTCAGCAATGTTAATGACAGCTATGGTTCCAATGAAGACCTGGACTATGACCCCCTTGGTGTATGGGAGGGCCTAAAGTCATATTTGGAGTCTTTAAAGAAACAATATGGTCCTTACCACATCATCACTCGACGAGTTGCGCGCCTGGTGGGTGACAAGCCCATCGAAACCCCAGAAGAATTTGCTGAGAGGTTACTACGCGCCCTAGGGCCACACAATTCGCAAGTAAAAAGATGTTGGCAGCAACTCAGAAAGAGATACGCTAATCAGCACCAAAAAGGAGAGTTAGAAGAAGGTAAAGAGGACTTCAGTTGTCCTAATGATGTTGGCCCAGCCATCTCACTAGCCAATCCTATTGACGACTTGATGGTATCAAAGAAAGGGAAGGAAAAGGAGATTATTCAGCACTCGAAAGAGCTTGGAAATACCAAATATGAGGGATTGGAATGTGTTGTTCCTGATCTCTGGGGCGACACCGAGTCATTAGTTGAGCCACCGGAACCAGACTTCGATGAACCTCCAGAGGATGTGTCCCGAGAGATCTTAAAGAGATCGGAGGCCGAGTCTCTTGGTCAGAAGTTGAGAAATGTACCGGTCTATCTGATTGGACAATACTAGTTTGCAAATACGAGTGTCAAACCTTGACGTCAGGAACCCGCGACAACTAAAATTTGAATACATCGTTCATCTACTTTAAAAAACATCTCGTTTAATGTATCTTGAAAAGATACTTTTCGTGACAATTAGGTACATTTTGAAGGGTTCTCCATTCCGCAACTGCTTTGAGTACCGGCAGAATTTGGTGCGACCGTCCCAGCACAGCATGTTAAAGTGTTTAGCACCACTATTGTAACGATCCAGACAGACCTCCTGAGATGGGTTTGAGAGTTGCCAGGCCGCTGGATTGAGAGACAGGAGTTCTCACACAACCAAAGTGGCCGTTGTGGTCACCAGTTGGTAAGCAACTGTTTGTATTGCTGACTGGAGAGTTTCTTGAGTCAGATGGCCCTGCTTGGAATCTATATACATCTATCTCATGCACTCTTGTGGCTTCCCTTCCTTCTTCCTCAACAGCACAGACTGTTGAGAGTCAACATCCTTGGGTGTTGAGGAACACTTTCCCAGTGCTCAGTTGTTGAGGGCAGATATTCGAGTTTGTATGGGTCACAACTCCCTTCCTTCGATCAGTGAGTTGCACGGAAGCTACTCTCCCAGATAGAGTCGTTGTTGGTCGTGACATTACGGCCAGGATATTAACCAATCAAGAGGAGGTTTGTTACGATCAGGACATCAGCCAATTAGAAGGTGGAAAGATATCTGTGCTACGAAGCACTGATAATTGAGCGCAACACCTGGTGATAATTGGGAGGACAGAGTAGGCATGTCAACAACTCTTGAGTATAAATATGTAGATAGAATTGCTCATTCCCAGAGCCATGATGTGAACTCCTCCAGTCAGCAACGGAAACAGTTGTCAACCAACAACTGGTGATCGCAAGTGGATTCGATACTCTACTGTGTAAGGACCCCAGTTCTACAACCTTCGAACCCATCTCAGGAGGTTCTGGAATCGTCACAATTAAGGTACCAAGGAATTCTTATTATTTTACATATAAGTTATTTAAACCAAAACTTTCTTATAATGCTACTTCTTAAAATCAGTGTTCATAGCTCCTGTTTAAATTCTCTCTGCATGCTAGCGACTACGTTTTTGGTTGGTGCTAATGTTTTTGAACAAGCCGGGTTTAAGGTATTGTACCTGCGTAGGTACCGTTTGTGGGGCCACTTGCACCACTTCCGCGGCAACACTTGCGGCGAAAAGTCACAAGTTCTCCGTATCCACACTTGCTCTACCTGGACACCTGTAGAGTATGACCTTAACCATCTCCTCTTCAGAAAAGCTGACGACTAGGCTCGACATTCATTACTCAAGGTACCCCGTTATCGCTAACATCCATGCTCCTCTGAGTCAGCAACTGCAAAGCCTGCAATACTCCAAACAATAGGGGTTCGATCAGCAGATCCGGTGGTGGCTTATTCAATCAGTAAGAATGAGACACTCCTTCCGTCTTTTGGCTTCGGCCATGTCTTCACCAAAAGGGGTTACTTCTGGTCAAATGGCCCTCCTTCCTCCAATCTATCTCTACCGTCGCATACTCAGAGCACATCGCAAACACCTCCCTGCAGAAATGCGCGTCCTTGGTGACGCATACGTCAAAGCAGAGTTCAGAGCACATCGGAACGTGGATAATCCTATCCATTTGGTGAGTTGTTTTCCAACTTTGCTCTTGCCTATTTACGCAAGATCTTAGTGAGCAAGGATGATTTCACCAGAATCACCTTGCAAGATACATTGTATTCAGCAGGGCATAGCTTACAGTATCTGTGCAGATAGGATTCCTCACTGAGTGGCAGCTCTATGCACAGAAAATCGAAGGAGACTCTTGGAGGGGGGAGAAGCTTGACCCCCAGAAGGTCGAAAAGATGAGTGGTACTGACTTCCTCCATTACTCAGCCGTTACTTGTAACGTCTCCGTATATTAATGATCTGTAAACAGATGAGCAGATTGGCCAGCTGTATGAGCTCATGAAGACAATACAAAAGCTTGGGACAGAAGAACCCGATTCAGGGTCAGAGTCGCCCTGATATACTTTTCTTCCAGTCGCTGGCTGACATTGTCGCAAGCCAGCGTTTAATTGACAGTTAAGCAACGATATGTACACATATTACCATGAGTTCGAACACACCATCATTCTTGCCGTTATGCCTCTATTCACTAAGTGCACCCTTTATGCTCTCGATATACCCTCAGGTTAACTTCTGGCCGTCTCAAGCCCATTTTTCTTATGTCAAACTCCAGTTCATAGAACAGCGCTGAATTGGTAGACAATTGCTTGGTGAGATCATTGGGTAGGAGTCGCAAAGCGCATTTTCCAAGCTTCTTCTCACACTGACAGGTAGTAGTCTCGATTACTCCCAGGGAATCGCGTTAACTCCATAGAAATATAGAACATCCAAAGGTTAGAGTGCGACTAGAGTGGCATGGCCTTGGGAGACTAGGTGATCTTTCCAGTAAGAGTGGATGAAATCGCGTCATACTTTGTATCGAGAGCAGTATACAAATCCAGAACACTGGGCAGCGAATCCTTTGGTTTGTGAGAGTGTGATTCTTCCCTCCTGATGCTCTTTGTAGCAGTTGTGAGCATATATAGATTTCTACAGCCATTCTATCTTACATTAGTACCTAGGCATGCCCCTGCAGCTTTCACTAAGATAGAAGCGTGCCCAAGTTCAGCCACATAATGGTCTGCGCAGAATTGTACCTCTGTAAGGCATTAAAGTGAATGGCGAGAAGGTAAGTAATGCATTGATAGACATGAATGTTAAAAGATCACAGCCGTCATTGTGGGATTTTTCCTCTAACCAGCTCTGTCTTCTAAATAGCCTTTCCCTTCTATGCCCCTAACGCCTGTGCAATCCATTCGCTGGAGAATGCTGGTCGTTTCCCCAGAGTTCTGTGTTAAGGCTTTATCTAAATCTTGCCATTTCTCTATGCCCCCAATGCTTCTGCAATCCATTCACTCTGAATAACACTGACTTTTTTAGCGTAATTCTTCTGTGTGTAGACATAGTCCAAATACATGATGGCCTCCTTCTTCTCGCCATGGAGAACACTGGAAGGGTGTATCGCGACAATATGCTTGCCATGGGAGGTTACATAGGAGTAATCAGGTGCCAAGATAGCAGTTTTCAAGGCAAACCCCTTCAAAAATGCTCTGAGAATCTTCTCAGCTTGTTCCGGAGGTACCGGGGTGAAAGGCTGTGGATCTTTTGGCGGCTCTTCCATCATGCCCTCCTTAACGCAGAGCCGACGAAGTTGCTTGCGAATATTGAGAGCCTGCTTCATGTTCCTGATGTTGATCTTGCGATCCTTGCACCACTTCGTTCTATCTGAATTTTCCGAAGTATAGCGCTGCATGGCCGTCAAGTAAGTTATGAGATCTCCTTCACGACGGTGGAGTTCTTTCCGCAACCGCGCTTCCTCGCAGTCTTCATCTTCAGATCGAATTTGGAGGAAGATATCCTCGCCAGCAGTAACACATGCTATGATATCGATGACTTCAAGTAAGCAATCATACTCAGGCTCAGCAGCAGCCAAAAGAACCCGTGCATATGGTGGCGTAACAGGAAACATAACCATCTTCCGGCCCAACTTTGTTATCGCCCCATGCTCGTCGATTGCATCGAGAATATTTAGGTGTAACAGAGCTTTCTCGACTGATTCGACTTCAGGGGAGTCCATCAAGGGAAATGACAAGATGTCATCAACCCCACGTGCCAACATGGTCAAGACGGCATTGAGGATATCAGTCCGGAGAATTTCAGGGAGATCTTCCTGTTTCAGCGCCTCATATGTTTCTTCTGTATAGAGCCGGAAGCACTTGCCGGGGCCTTCTCTTCCGGCTCTACCAGCACGCTGTATGGCGGAGGATTTGGAGATAGGTTTGGGGAGCAGTGACTCCATGCCAAGTCGAGGACGGTATTCTTTGATTTTCGCTTTACCGGAATCGATGACAAAGCGAACTCCCGGAACCGTAACTGACGTCTCTGCAATATTAGTTGCAAGGACAATCTTTCGTGTGAAACCTCCAGGCACTGGCTGAAAAGCTTGATGCTGTGCCTCGATGGAAAGCTGGCCAAAGAGGGGAAACACTTTGACTTTCGGCAGGTTTGGGTCGAGGTTAGATGCCCAGTCTTCGATTCTGTCTTTGGCTGATTCAATTTGCTCCTGTCCAGGGAGAAATACCAAAATATCCTTTCTGCCGTATTTGTCCGACAATGCTTCTTCAGTATGTAGCTTTTCAACAGTCTGCAGCAATGCTTCCTCGATATCTGGAACAGGCTTTGGCGTGTGAATGATCTCGACAGGGAACTGGCGACCTTCAATCTTCAGACACTCGACCGAATTGTCTCCCGCCGCACCAGAACCGTCAGCAGAAAAGAACCGTCTTATGCTGTCGACGTTGGCTGTCGCGCTCATGATAATGACCTTCAATGGCACTCCGCCGCGCCTGGCTTTGTCACCGCTAACAATTTGTTTCAGGAAACCGGCAAGCAAATCGACGTCAACGCTGCGCTCGTGGATTTCGTCGACGATGACGGCGCTGTACTGTGTGAGGCCCGGATCCCGGAGCATCTCTTGGAGAAGCATACCCTCAGTAAGGTACTTGATTCGAGTACCCCGGGGAACTTGATAATCGAATCGAACAGAGTACCCAACCAGACCCTTTGGTGTATGTCCGGTCAGTGGTGTGCCGACTTCTCGGGAGACTCGATGAGCAAGAGTTGCCGCCGCAACCCTTCGGGGTTGGGTGATCGCAATGACCCCTCCAACATCGATATCTTTTGATTCACCATTTACTTCGATCTTCACTGTCCTCCGCTTACACCATTGTTCTTGGTATAGAAACTGTGGGACTTGGGTGCTCTTGCCGGAGCCAGTCTCACCCACGAGAATGAGAACATCTTTTTGACGAAGAATCCTTCGTATATCATCTTGACGTGTCCATATGGGTAATGCCTTGCGTGCTTCGTAATATCGAGGATCTCCTGAGATGGGGCGAGAAGGTTTGAAGTCGATAGGTGTGGGTTGATCACGCACCAAATTGTGGGACGAGGACTGAGGAGGAGGAGTGGTATCATCTTTCATTGAAATAGCTTTTGATTCTGAAGACGATGATTCCTTCTTGGATTTTTTTGTCAAATATCCCTCAAGGGAGATGACTTTGTCCCCGATCCTGATTACATCTTCCCCCTCCTCAGCCTTTCTTTTCTTGCTTTTTCCCATAATGTTGGCTTTGACAGCCGAAGAGAGATGTGGGACAAGGGGGTTTGTTTGTAGTCTTGAAAGAAGTAAACTTTTTGTGGACTTAGTTATGTTCCACAGGAAGAAAATGTGATAGTTGTCAAATTCGTATGAAATATTGACTGCTGGGTGAGTGGAAGTTGTAGTGGAGGTGAGCTCGCAATTGGGATCAATGTGAGAGGGTTGAAGGTAAAAAAGGCTGTTGAGTGCTGCCAAGACTCAAGATGGTCTTTGCTTGGGAATCGGGTCCACATGGGGGAGAGTAGATTTCGAAGTATCTGCATTATTTTACGCTCGTTCCTCGCACCTATCCAGAAGTCCAAACATTCGAATATCTTCACTTCCCAGGTAAGCACCCGTGCAGCTGGGCAATGCTCCGAACAGCGCATGATATATCAGAGCAATGCGCATCCAAAATTGGATGAAAGTTGCTCAGATCGCAAGTACCACTGATAAGGGTGACACGTGCCTTCACAAGGGCCCGCAGGGGATTGGTCGGGTTAGCTTATAGGGTTAGGGTTAATAATGCCAAGATGATAGCTAACAACCTCTGCGAAATGATCAACTTTCCTCAGCAGGTAACGCTAAGGTTACCAGAGAAACTGTTGTTGACCAATATATGGTTCGGTCATATACCGTTTACATTTGAAGAAACATAAAGTAGAGGCGTGGTGCGTACCGAAATATTTTCAATGTGTAGGTTAGGATTAGTTGGAATACCTTGCCATTGCGGGTAACTGATCAAATATACTCAAAGTTGTTAACCCTATGAATGACACAGACGAATATGTTTACGCAATGCGTAGCTAGAGGTGCCTCCGAAATGCTAACCTTGACAATGCTATGGCCATTCCACAAGCTGACGAAATCAAGGGTGGGGTATCTTGGAAGCAAACTAACTCGCTGGGCATTCAAAATGCCTTGCATACTCGGGTACTTAACTTAGACTTGCTACATGAAGTTGATGATATCGAAAGTAGGTGGATTTACATGAACATTGACTTTTTGTGGCAAAGAGATAACTACATCGATCGTTTTCATTTTTTCGCTAAGAGCGCATCAAGTCGGCGTTGTCCTCTGCCAACATTATCCATGACAACATCCGCCTAGAGGGTATTGATTAGCAAATGACCCAAAGCCTGTGGTGTTCAAAAGTACTCACCCGTTGACTGATCTTCTCAAGCCGCTCATTCTGCCGCTGGATTTCGATGTTCGTGTGCTCCGCTTTTTGCCTGACTAGGTGAGCATAGCCGAGCATTTTCTCACTCTTGTCTTCAATCCGCTTTTCTTGGGCGACAGCTTCTTCATCGTCATCTTCCTCAAACATGAACTGTTTCCGAGCCTGTGCCCGTTCTTGCTCGGAGAGGACATTGCCAAGCACGCGCTTTCTGGCAGCGCTTTCCCTCTCCAATGCATCATGCTTTGCCTGCCACTTAGCATCTTCCTGCATTATCTCCTGTCGATACTGCATCTCCCGCTGAGCAGCTGCGTCAGCCAATGCGGCCCTCTTCTTATCCCGCTGGCTCTCCCCAATAAATCCCCCCATCTTTGCGGAGCTCTCAACTTCATTAGCAGCAGCAGTCGCCTTGACAGCGAGATGGCCTATGAACGCATGGTGGTTAGATCAGGACATAGAAACGCCACGAGTTCCCAGCACATACCAGTTTTTCCGACATGGTTATCAATATTGTTGATCCTCTCTCCTTGCCGATACAAAGTTTCCAACTGCGCGTCTTGGGTTGAAAGAATGTGTTCAAACTTGCTGATGATACGATCTTGCGTCGCTTCCGTTTCGTTTCGGTAGTATTTGATCTGCGACTTTGTTTGGCTCACTTCCCAGTCAAGCCGTTCTTGTTCGGTCATTTCCTGTGGTGGAAGCCCACCAGTTGGTCCGCCATTCCAGGCGCCAGGTTGCTGGGAGCCCTGATCAGGGGACTCGTTTGATGTAGAAGTGTAACGGGCGAAGGAACTTCTGTCATCCGCGTCTAAGTTACCATAACCACCAGGACGCTGAGCGAAAGGTTTTTGCGAGGCAGGCTGGTTGAACCTGTTCTGTCCGAAGCCGCCTAAAGCTCCGATTTGATCTTTGGGGTACCTATTGTTGTTAATATATCATGATTCGGCTGGCAGTGAGTAAGGGGGTGGCGGTGGGCTGTCTGTGTACCCAGGAGGAGGTGTTTTGTTGCTTTCCCAAGTCGAGGTACGAGAAGGACCGTGTGGCCCTTCACTGGGATGAGGACTCGCACGTGAGGAGTTCCCAGGACGTGGTGCGGGATAATAGAGGTTGGCGGCATATGGATCAGCGGCGGGAGCAGGTTGTGCATCTGCATATGGATTCGAACTATTGGAGCCCGCCCCAGAGTCCTTCGCCTTGTCACTGGATTTGCGGAACAGATCGCTGAACTTCCCCATGATGAAGTGCTGTAATAAATGATTGCTCAGTACAAGTCGACCAAAGAAGTGTCTATAGAAAACAGAACTCGACAATAAGCGCTTAGGCGGGTGAGGGGAACGAAGCGAAGATAGGGAGGATGCTGGGACAATCAGGGGCTACGAGGCTGGGGATTGAGTGGATAAGAGGGAAATGGGCCCTGGCGTGGGACACCGGGGCCCAGACGGTGGGAGCCTTGCGTGTGTTGGGTTCGTTCCAGAACGCGGGCTGCCTGCTGCGTCGCAATGCTGATGACCCCTTGGGTTACGGCTTCAGCCACTGATGTGGAGGGGCGATGCAGCGACGCAGTGGCACCTGTTCGTCTTGATAGGCCCTTCTGGACAGAAGAAACGGCGGGGCGGGGAGGTTGCCACACTCCAAGAACGACTTCGAACGGTCACACTGACAGGTCGGTCGCTGTCTTGCTTACCTTCTTGGGTTTCAGGTCTTCGGATTTCTCTTGTTGCTTCCTTGGCTGGGAGCTAAGCAGGCAGCACAACCATCTCCATGGCCTTCGCCATTGTTTTTCCCTCTTTTCTGGTTGTTTTTTCTCGTACCACGGTATATCGGCAGCAGGCAGTAGCAACTGCGTATACTGCAATTGGCTCCTCTCAGCTTGGACCCCGGCTTGGCGTTAGATGTGAGGCACAAGTGAGAGTGGATCAATGTCGTCCAAGCAGGGCTGATACACCGCCAGGTACACCCCCTACCGCCTCCTGTCCACCTCTTCGTCGAATTCGTGTGGAGGCATCGTTGCGTGATTCCGGCCCAGTAAGATGGGTGTAAAGTAAAAACAAGCTGAAGCGCCAAGATAGGCACCTTCGGCTTTCCGGAACGACTTTGTTGCTGCTGTTGTAAATTGGCCGGTTGGATTTAAAGGTCGGTCGAAGAGTTCCTTGAGAAGTCGCTTCTGTTAGAGCAATGCTGTCAGATGCCTTCATTTCATATGAAAGCATGCTGCAAAATTGAGGTAATAGATTAGCTGGTTCTTATTTGGAATACAAAGCTGCAGGTGAGCATCTGTTACGTCTCGTAATATTACCAGCAGGCAGCCAAGCAAATCATCGGAAGCATTGACCACAGCCAATGCGTCACTCGGTATTGTATGATTGCTTTCAGACCAGTCATTGTACGGAGTAGAGACACTTAACCATTGTCGCCTTTCGCATTCTTCAATAGCTACTTATATTCTCATGCACTGCAAATTTTAGGCTTTTTTCGTAGCCCGGATTCTGTATCATCTTGGGAACAGTTCAATCGACATTAGCAGGTGAAGCATCTTCAAGATGGCTCTCGTCTATTGACGTGTGGCTGATCAATTAGTACAACAACGGGGCCGAGTCGTTCTGTCGCGCGCTCTCTCCTCTCTGCCAATTGTTGTATCTTCTCTTCACTTCGGTGATCTCATCTCTTTTGACACTACAGCTTTCGATCCGGAGCCGCAAAATGGTACCACGAATACACCGCCTTCTCGCGTTTGTAGTGGCTTCCCGTTCGGCATTCTCAACGACACACCTGCTGGAGGATTAGGACGCGATCATCTTGCCTTATATCCGTCATTTTACCTGTCATCTCCTTCACAAATTCTAGACAATTAGAAATGTCGGTTTTCACGTTCGACCCAGATCCTCCTCGGGTCTCCTCACCGTGGCTTCGATCAGAGCCCGGAACCAAAACGCCGTCTCCTGATCGGTCAACATCCTGCGGCAGAGGTCCCGCAGGGTTCGGGCTTCTTTCAGACTACGGCATCTCTAAGCTTGAGCCCGAACCGCAAGATGGACCTACTGAATATAAGCTTCACCTCTTGCTGCGACCACGCAGGAAGTATGAGCGACTGAGCACCACTACTAGAATCTCCGGATCGACCCAGTCGCGCCCCTCTCCTGACCCCAAAACTCCGAAGCCAGCTTCTATCAGTCCTAGCCCACAGAGTGCTTCTTCTTCCCAGACGCGTCAAGATCGCCTCGAGCATCTCACAACCCAGCTGCTATGGAGATTGCAGCAGTCGTGCCCTTATCATGCTGGTTCTGCTGCACCAAAACTCGTGATACCGCAGCTCCCGGATGAGAGCATCACTTTAGAAGCCCCTCTCAAACTGGGCAAGTTGCTTCCCGGCTTAGAGGCATCAAGAGGCGCGCTTTATGAGATTGGAGTGGCTGACGATGGCACTCTGGTCGGCCTGACCAAGGATGAGATGGACGAGAGTATAACCACCCTCCGTATCATGGCTGCTAGCCTTGGTTGTAACGTTGAGGTCTTACGCATGCTTATTGTGGGTGATTGCGAGTGGGTGGAGCCGAGCAATCCAAACGAGAGTTCTTCGGGATCGACATCTGAAGGTGTCATTCACAAGGCCAAACTCTGGGTAGCTGAGGCTCTGGTAACCCCCAACCTGCGACCTAGGGGCGAACACCAGGCAGCGCTGATCTCTGCAAGATCGTCGGAAACGGCCCGGATGACTGAGACCTTTCTGGACCCAAAACAAGAGCCACTTACAACCAATCAACTTCGTGTTACCCTGACGGGCCCGACAACATCCGGCAAATCAACACTTCTGGGCGTGCTATCAACGGGAACACTCGACAATGGTCGTGGAAAGAGTCGGCTTGGTCTACTTAAACACCTCCACGAAGTTGCATCGGGTGTTACCTCGTCAGTTACGCAGGAATTGGTCGGATACACCAATGCTGAAGTTATCAACTACGGTCATAGGGCGGTTGAATCATGGATTGACATCCATGACTTCACAAAAGACGGCCGGTTGGTCTATTTAGTGGATTCCGCTGGCCATCCGCGGTACCGACGGACCATCCTTCGCGGCATCGTTGGATGGGCGCCTCACTGGACATTGATGTGCATTGCTGCCGACAATTCTGAGTTAACTTCAACTATCAGGGGTGGTCCACATCCACCAGAAGCAGCGCCTGGAGTCGATCTAGCATCTGCCCACCTGGATCTCTGTCTTCGCCTTCGACTTCCTCTGGTTATTGTCATCACAAAGCTGGACCTAGCAACCAAACCCAGTTTATCCTTTGTCTTGAACAGGATTTTGTCTGACGTCAAGAAGTCTGGTCGGGTTCCAAAGGTCGTTAAAGGGAGCCAAACAAGTTCTCCTGACCTTGGCCGGGTGTCCCAGGACGATATCCGTGCAGTCAAGGAGGCTTTAGCCTGCATTGATACAGCTGGTGATCTCACCTCGATCGTTCCAATTGTCCTCACTAGTGCGGTTGATGGCCGTGGACTCGGCTCTCTTCACGCTCTTCTCCAGCACCTCCCCCTACCTCCAACTCCTACCTCACTTGACTACATCGGAACGGCACTCAACCCAGAGCAACCGGCCAGCCTTTTCCACATTGAAGACAAGTTCAGCCTTCCTGCGTCGTCTGCGTTGGCCACTCTGGACTCCGACAAAGCTACAGACATTGGTACCGTTGTCGCTGGCTATCTCCGGTTCGGGACGCTATCAATTGGGGATAAGGTTGTTGTTGGACCGTTCCCCTCAAATGAAGACCATATCCATGGGGAATGGGGCCTGCCGGATGGTAGACATGGTAGCAGCAGCTACCTTTCGGCTTCGCACCCTTCTTCGTCTGCTGCCGTTGCCCGAGCCTCCACCTCACGCAACACCCTCGCCGCGTCCGCTGCTAACAGCGAGTGGTACACCGCTTCCATTGTCAGCATCCGCAATCTTCGTTTGCCAGTGCAAACGCTGACAGCAGGCCAAGTAGGGTCAATTGGCATCGTGTTTGACCCACACCCACAAATAACTGCTCAGTCTGCTGCTACTCTCCCATCTATCAAGCAGCACTCCTCATCTCGCACTGTTGGTGGTAGCGCTCCGAGGTTGCGTAAAGGCATGGTCTTGGCCATACCCAGTCGACATATGGTGTCATCTGGGCTCACTTTACAGGCTGCGAGTGGCCTTATAGCTGTGTTCGATAAAGATAATCGGGATGCGTGCCGCTTAACGGTGGGTGAGCTCGTGAATATATATGTGGCTAGCGTCAGAGCAACGGCAAGGGTATTGCGTGTATCGAAGGTCAGTCCTCATGCTCCTAGCGGGGCCATGAACGATGGAGAGAGTGGCGGTTCGAGATTTTTTGGGATAGAGGAGGTTCATGAGGAAGGACATGCCACTGATGCTTCTGGTCCCGAGACTGATGGTGCGGTGGAGGTGCAGCTGGCGTTGATGTCGAACAGGGAATGGATCGAACTGGGATCGAAGATCTTAGTTCTGGAAGAAAGGAAGAGAGATAAGTCAGGTTTGGAGGGTTACGTAGGGAAGGTGATTGAGATTGTTGAATAACGTGGATGGTTGCAAGGTGGTGACATTTTCCCACTTGGTTGTTCTGTTCGAAAGTATAGGGCCCTTGTTCTTGGCTAGCTATATATAACATGAGCGTCATACAATTATTAGTATCTTGTTTAATAGTTCAGTACCATTAGGTTTGGATCTATCAAATATCTCATATGTTCACATACTCATGAGCCGCTCCCTGACACAAGCCCTAACCACAAGCGCCAAATATGACAATACGAAGTCCACCATTTCTCTGCGTCTCAAGCTCGTACCAACCCATAAAACAGTGTCCATGTCAGAATATAGCCGGCTAGGCCATTCAACAGACCTCCTGTCCAGAAATCCCATCCTCCACGAGGGAAGTACCGGCTAGTGTCAAACAGACCTTTCTTGCCCGAGCCAAGAGATGTTGGAGCCACTCGCAATGTGTAAACTAGAAACGCAGTAAGGAGAGAGAATACTCCGTAAAAGAGAAAGCCGTCATATGATTCAAGACCCAGGATGCCGGCAGCAACACCGAACAAGGAAGCAGTCAAGGAATACAGGTTGGAGAGCGCCTGGGGTGGGAAGGGGAGGGTTAGCGGGGAAGGGCAGTTTTGCGGGGGTGGAGTCGAGGCACAACTAACCCTAGAGTTATGGATCACGGAATCTTGGACGAGAGGGGAGATCTGAAGTTCCCGTTCGGAGCTCATGTTGGCAGCGATGCAGGTGGCTATTGGGAGACAATGGCTGGGTCTTGGAGCTTGTTTGTATGGAATTGCTGTCCTAGCTCCGGCTGAATAGATTCTTGTTGACAGGAGAGGATAGTATCTGCGTTTTGTGCGCAGCTAACTATGAGAAGGGAAGCGGAGGGGCTCTGTTGCTGGAGGTCGAGCACCTCGATGATGATGTCGTCTGGAGAGCTCGAGCTGCGCTGCGATGCGATGCGATGCTGTGGCACCAAGCATGGAACAATACCCGCTTCGGGCGGATCTCTGTGGGGATGGCAGTTGGAACACGCGATTACGGTAATGCGGAGAATTACGCTTGGAGGTGTTGTCATTACCAGGGCCGTTACAAGAGTCGCATCCGTGTCATCCGCGCTCTCGGAGATTGGCGCATCTGCCACCTGGACCCTGGCATGTGCATTCATGCTGCAGCATCGGTAATAACCTTGGCCTTATTTCAGAGGTGTGATCCCTCGGCAGTGACCCTCATCTGGCAGAATAACCTCGAAAACAATGACAGATCTGAACAGATTGACACATGCTAGAGAATTCCTCGGTTTTGCAAGACATCTAGCATGAGCTTGCGGCCGGAACGACGGGCTTATTGCCGGGAACACGTTAGGGAGATCGCAAACCTGGGAACCTTGTCATGCTATTAGATACGTAACGTCATACGGAAACATTGATCTTCCTGGATGTTTAATGATCCAAGGGCCCCCCAACTGACCAGGGTCTGTCAATGGGACCTCCTCAATTTAGCACCGCCGTTCCAACAAAAGCATCTCAGTGTTTAATGAATGCTTTAGCGCTCTCCTTTGTGGGTGTGCAAGTTGGCAGAGAACAGTCGCCTTCCCCTTGCGTTGCATATCCAGTACGGAGTACATAGTAATACACGAATCCACCCGGTGATCAAGAGAGCAGCCCATCGTCAATCCCGTTTACCACTACCACTACCATCTCATCTTGTTCAGCTCCCAAGTCTCAGGTCCCCCGTGCCAATCGTCCGCAGCCACGCGCGCATCTAAGTCACAACGTCTTCCTGATCTCGGTCGTGATCTCCGAACGAGTCATGCTTACAGGCTGCTAAGTACAGCAGCTTCCCGCCAGCAGTCCAGCGCTTCGTCGCACTAGCGCATCGTCACCCCATCCTTTCCACTTGTCCGACGGCCTCTTTCTCCCAGTTTTTGGCGGCACCCCGTCCAGCATCGCGTGTCCTGCGTGTGAGGATCTTGCGAACCAACGACACAGGCGACCAACCGCGTAGTACTTTGTTGGCGGAACGACGACGGTCTTTGATGCGCACCGGCGGGCAGATGGGGGACAGGTGCCACGGCCGCGTAACCAACTACCTCTAACCGCAAGCGACAGCGCTCTTCATGGAGACTATCATCCAGGATCACACTCCTCTCGCCGACTATCTTAAGGGTTAGCACCGTTTCCTTTGCTTCCTGCTCTGATTCGATACCCGCTCTCATACCTTGCGCTTCCCCTGGTCAATCTCGAAACTAATCGCATCATCCCTATGGCAGACGAAGGCGAAGAACAACCGTCCTTGCCTACTCCCTCGGTCTCGGATGATCCCGGTCACGATGAGTCGCCGCCATCAAGTCCGTCGTTTGCCCCGGTAGGGCGACCGATGGTCAAGAAGCGCTTCCGTAAGCTTCCCGAGCGACTCTCTCTTGACGTGCCCTCAATAGATCGGTTGCGATCATGGAGGAATTCGTACTCGGTGAGATGGCCCTGTGATGCGCGCGCTTGCATCGCTGACAATGCAGGCAAAGGCAAGACTGACACGTTGGCTCTAGAAAGTCGTCGTCTCGAGTTTAGATCGCGCCGATAACCTTAAGTTCATCGAACAGTTCCGCTATACTATTGTTGCTTCCCAACTTTTGAATGGGCATTCGATCACAGGACACCACAACTTCCTGAACCGATCCAGTGAAACATCAGAATCACTCCCCCATGCTCCAGGGCCATCCTCGACGGGATTATTTGCAACGGCCGCTGCGGCCGTGGTGGTAGCCTGGGTGGTCAAATATTTGTTTTCAGGGGGACTTGCGCATTTGACAAAGAAGCGCGTCGCTATTTCTGCCGTTATCCTCATTGCAGTCGCATCTGTGTCGCATGCCTACCTTCGGCAACAGTGGTTGCGTTATTTGAGGAATCAAGCGCTGAACGAGGTGACGATCTTTGTGTCGAGGTCCCAGGAGTTCGACAGCGCGTCGAGTGCTGCCATCTCGCTCATCCAGGAGGTGGAGCTTGTTTCTCGGGGTTACAGGATGTAAGTCGATCTGTGAATCCCAACGGCAGCCATACTCCGTTTGATACACTAACACACACTGTAGAAGCGCTCCTTTGCCACCCATTAGTCGTATCGAGGACAGGTCTCAGTCGCGCCGTTGCAGCAGGCTGCGGAAGGCGCTGAAGGGACAAATGTCGGAAATGATTGAGAACTACATGCAGGTCACGACAGCAGTTAAAGGATTTGCTGAGCAAATGGACCTGGAAAAGTACCATGATATCTACGATATCAGCGATTTCGACATCTCAGATGCCATGCAGGGCTTTACGGAAAAGGAGTTCGAAGACATGGAGTCGTTGCGCTCACTTAAAATCGCGGCCGCTCGCTTCCATACCATCCGCAAGATTCTGCTTTGCTCCTTGCTTGCTTTTGAGGCTTCGGGAGACAACAATGACTACCTGCGCTGGTCGACAGCTGTCGAGGGACTGAAGACGCTGAATGAGCTCACCCTTCAGAGCTTCGAGAGGTTACGACAACTTCTTGCTGATGAAGAGAGTAAGATGGCACAGCACTTATCATGATTGTTTATTCAGTTGTGCTAACCCATTCAGCATTCCCCACGATCCCAGAAACAAAACTGCCACTATCCCCGGCTCGCGAAAAACGCCGATCACAGTTCATGAAGCTCAACTCTCTGTCCACAGGCATCCGGGGCCTACAGGCCAAACTTGCGCTGCTGCGCGAAGAGGCAGAAAAGACGCTCAACGAAGCAGACGATGTCAACGATGTTTCAGAGCTTGGACAGGCTCTCATGGCGCAATATGAGTCGATTGGCCAGGATTTGAAAATGCTCACCCAAGCATGGGAGGAGGGCAAAGCAGCTCTGGCCTCGGGCATTGACAAACATGAGAAGCGGATATCATCCATTAGCAGCCTGCTTTCCCCTGCAAGCTCCCTCAGCGGTCTCACCGCTATCGAGGAGACACCCGGTGGCGGTGCGGCCGAGGCCTTCAAAGCCCTGACCGGCGAGTCGCCGCGTAGCTCATGCTTCGGCAGCACCAAGGGCGACTCTGACGAGGCTGAAGTGTACGAGGCCGTCTCGCTGCCGTCACGGCCGCGCAGCCTGCTCACAAGGGAAGAGCGCATCGCCAAGATGAAAGAAGAGCGGGAGCAAAGAGAGCTTGCCCGTGAGAGGGCCGAAGCTAACCGTGGTATGCTCCGGGAGCTTGAAATGGTCATCAACCTCCGACCCAAGCGGGCGACCATGCCGGCATCTTCGCGCATCTCGTTATGATGACGACGACAAATAGAGAAGACAAAGACAGGCCAAAACCGAAACGGTCGTTTGGAGTGGTTCCTTTGTTTTTTGCATCACGCTTTACTCTCTAATGGTCCATTTCGTTTGTATAGAGTCTTTCCCTTTTCACTACCCTTGATTTGTTTTCCCATGCATCCAACTTGGTGGATATGTGGCAGCATATCAACACCCATTACATCCGTACAATCACTTCCAGCATTTCTAAGTCTTTCAGGGTTCCTCGGCGGGTCGCACAGTGGGATGGTCGGCGTTTTGACTAGGTCTGGGAATGCTTGCAACCAAACATTGACTTATCCAATCATACTGCTAATCCGCATCGTCATCTTTGTACCTAATCAGCTTCGGAAGCAGGAATTTAGACTCCTCCAATGGTCAGACCAACTACAATTCAAAGGATATTTGTCATCCAGGAGCCGATATGTAAATGGTTGTTTGCTTTTCGTCGTTTTTAAGCTTTGGTTGGTGCCCAAGGTCAAGGCAGGAGGACAAGGGTTGAGCGTGGAAGGCCTCCGGCAACCCTTCCCCGCGCCAAGCACCCAGGCAAGATGGAGCCGCCTAACCGGATATGGCAAAATCAATCTACTTGGGCTTGTCGCGTCGCGCGCCTGTCCGCCAGCACGCGTGTCGCGTGCCCACAGTTCTTGAAGCCCTGAAGCTTTCCTTTTTCTCCCACTGCAAACCTCCATTCTCCAACTCCAACAGCCCCTCTCAACGACTCTCACGAAGAACATCGCCGCCGCGTACTACCACCAACCCTCACGCCCCTTTCTTTCATACTGATTCTCCAAACCCAAAATACCCTTGACATAAACTCATTCATCATCCAGTATGTGTTCGGGCGCTACCCCGCTATCCGCATCGACCGGCTCTGGACCCTACATGCGATCGACAAAAAGCTAACGCAATTGCAGCCATGTTAGAAGCACGGTTGGAGCAGGCCAGCATCCTGAAGAAAGTGGTTGACGCCATCAAGGATCTGGTCCAGGACTGCAACTTCGACTGCAATGATAGCGGTATCGCCCTTCAAGCTATGGACAACAGCCATGTCGCTCTCGTGTCCATGATGCTTAAGGCCGAAGGCTTTTCCCCCTACCGCTGCGATCGTAACATCGCGCTCGGCGTAAATCTCACTTCTCTCACCAAAGTGCTGCGTGCCGCCCAAAACGAAGATATTCTGACTCTCAAGGCCGAGGACGCCCCTGATGTCCTGAATCTGGTCTTTGAGAGTTCTGAGACTGATCGCATCTCCGAGTACGACCTTAAGCTCATGGACATTGACCAAGAGCACCTGGGTATTCCGGAGACCGAATATGCTGCCACTATTACCATGCCATCCAATGAGTTCAAGCGTATCACGACCGACTTGATGGCCATGTCGGAATCTGGTACGATTCTCCTTGAGCACACCATTTAAAAATTCTTAAAAGGCTTTCCGCTAACACGCCAATTTCAGTAACCATCGAGGCTAACAAAGACGGCGTCAAGTTCTCTTGCCAGGGTGACATTGGCAATGGGTCTGTGACGCTTCGTCAGCATACCAACGTCGAGAAGCCTAACGAGTCGATTGAAATCGAGCTCAGCGAGCCCGTCTCCCTGACTTTCTCTCTCAAGTACCTTGTCAACTTCTGCAAGGCCTCGGCGCTCTCGAACACTGTGAAGATCTGCCTTTCCAACGAGGTACCCCTGCTGGTTGAATACAGCTTGGGTGGCAGCAGCTACCTGCGCTTCTACCTTGCTCCGAAGGTATGCTGTTTGGTCTTTGTATGTTGTTTTGTTCGATGACCAGTTGGCTAACTGTGTATAGATTGGTGATGATGAGTAAGCATTGAGCGTTGTGACGGGTGAGGAATGACGCAATGACTGCCACTTACAAGTTGGCTTGGTTCATGGGTTAGTAGGATGGGATACCTGACGGTGGCTATTGTAAAAAGGCCCAACATACTAAAAGAACCGCGCGAAGCAGTTCCAGTCTTTAGAAGTTAGAGGAACCATAAGATAACGGATATCTGGGTGACCTTCTTCGGTAATGAAATAACTATTGCCTTCACTCAGGTTTGATCTCTTGCATCGTATTGCGAATTACACGTATCCGGGAGGCTCTTTTACAGATCAAGGGGCATCGTACACTTGACGCTTCCAGATGTGCTAACGTAGGACTAATCTCGCCAAAACGTTACCGTCTCCTTAGACCAAACATCTTAAACTCCATCCCTTCCATTTCCCATTTCTCCAATAACCATTGCAGCTGCCGTTCCGCAAACGACCTGATGCCCTTATCCGTCTCCGCAAAGCTACAACTCGCCAGACACCATGGGTGCGCTTTCTTCCAGCGCGCCCACCACCAGTGTCACCGCAGCCGACACAGGCGCCGCTGGCGGATCTCGCCGGGCTCGCAGACGATTCGTCGTCCGTTCGACCATCTCCCGCCCGATGTAAACACAAGCGTCGATCAGCGAGACGATCTACGCTTCTAGAGCCAACTCTTCCTCCGGGTGCATGCCCGCGGTCGCCCAGCCGGATGGCCCGTAGTCTTCCGTGACGTGTAGTGCCGCGCAATGATGCTTTTTCCAATATTATATCTGCGGGCAGTATCTCGAATGCTGGGCGGTTTATCCTGCTTCTTGAGCTGGCCCTCAGTCTTGCCTTTGGTCTTGTGCGTCTGGTGGCCCTCGTGAAAGCGCGTCCTCTTTGGCGATAAGTCAGCAGGCGACGCACAGCACTAGAAGTTCTTCGGACGGTTGGAGGCTCTAAAGTTTTGGTGGCATTTGTGGAAGATTTGTCTTCCAATTAGAGTGACAGTCAGCTTCTCATCGTGATTGATACAAAGCATGGGGTAGAATTGAGGTCGTGAAGGTGCCTGTACCGTTATAGCAACTGTCCGCTTCTTGGGCCCTGGGCCCTGGCCTTCTCCTGTCCACCCCCTGTCTTAAGTTTCGTCACAGCCCCGCAGCGCATCTTTGCTTCCCGCGGCATGTGCATGGCGGGGTCACATTTCATGCCCGTGGCACTGGTCCTCGAATTCGACTCATCCAGTCACGGCTCGACTCACTGCCAATTTCTGGACCCTTCCAGCGGCAGAAGCCTGCAGATTTGAGATCACACATCCCGGCGCGTTAAAGATCTCGACAGGGATAGGCTCAAACAAAGTTCAGGCGACTTTCGCGCTGGAATCTTTTTGAGACAACAGTCGCATTTGCTCTCGCCGTTCAGCAAAACCACTCGTTGCTTGTATAGACCGTTCAGTCGCTTTTCCTTTATCGCTGAGCCGTCTTTTCCTGCTTGCATTGTTGTAATAGATACCCCTAGACCGTACAATCTCGGTTCCAGAACCAGTGGTTGCCATCGGCTCTCCCTGTTTTCTGGTTTCTCCTCGATCTTTATCTCCATCCGTGGTGTTCTGTCTTAGACAAAGATTACCTTGCGACATCATGAGTGAAGGCTGCCCTGTTCCCGAAACCCGGGTTCTGGCAGTCGCTAGTCATGTAAGCTTGCACTGGTGTATACCTTTTCGTTGATATTGAAGTAGTTGCTAATTGCTCCTTGGTTAGGTTGTCTCTGGGTGAGTCACTAACGACACTGGACGAACTTACCGTCTGTCTCCCTGCGCTTCCAAGTCGCTAACAGAACCTTATCCTGTAGATATGTTGGAAACAAGATTGCCGTCTTCAGCATGCAGTCCCTTGGCTGCGATGTGGCAGCGTTGAATACAGTCCAATACAGTGAGTTTGTTATTTTTTTTTTTTTTCATCCTTAGCATTCCGACATACATGAACTTGTTGGCAGGCCTAACCTCACTTTGACAGGTAATCATACAGGTTATCGCCAATGGACCGGCTCACGAGTATCTGCGCAAGAAATCACGGACTTGTATCGGGGACTCAAACAGTCTTATCTTGACGACTTCGATATGATGCTTTCTGGTTACGTGCCAGGCGCTCCCGCTCTTGAAGCTGTTGGGCAGATTGGCCTTGAGCTCAAGCGCAAGGCTAAGGGGAAGCCTGGGAGCTTCTTCTGGGTGCTTGATCCGGTCATGGGAGACAATGGGAACCTTTATGTTGCACCGGACGTAGTGCCCGTATACAAGAGCTTGGTACACCATGCAGACTTGGTCCTACCAAACCAGTTCGAGGCCGAGTATGTCCAACTCATAAACTTTCCCTGACCTTTATGATTCAAACCCTGACCAACTTCAAACGTACAGGCTTCTCTCTGATACGAAAATCACGGACGTTTCCGCACTTGCTAATGCCATACAAATCATGCATGAACGTTATCGCATCCCTCACATCATTATCACATCAGTGTCCCTACCACATCCAGATCACCAAGAAGGCTCAGGACCAACCCTATCAGTTGTCGGCTCCACGATGACCTCGGACAGCCGCGCTCGTGCTTTCAAGATCGTCTTCCCTGCCATTGACTGCTACTTCAGTGGGACAGGCGACATGTTCGCCGCGCTGATGCTCGTGCGCATGCGGGAGGCTGTGTGGGAGCACGATCAAAAGATCCGCAGGAGGAAGCAAGAGCAAGGACAGAACAGCGATAGGGATAGCAACGACATCTTGATGACCCGCGACGCTTGGCTTTCTGATGACAGCGTTGATGCGCTCGACTTACCCTTGGCCCGCGCCGCCGAAAAGGTGTTGGCAAGTATGCACGAAGTGTTGACCAAGACGGCTGAGAACATGCAGGGAGCCATCGAGAAGGTTAAGCGGGAGGTTGCTGCTGCAGCCTCGGAGGAAGGATTAGTTGACGGAGTGAAGGAGGGCACGGATGGGTCTGTTTCGAAGGAAGAGGCAGAGAAAAAGATGATGCACTTGCTGAAGAGCAAGGCTGCAGAATTAAGACTAGTCAGACACTTGGATAGCTTGCGTTTCCCTAAGGTACAGTTCAAGGCGACGAGGCTGGAGGTCTAAGCTATGGCAGAAAATAAAGTTGGATGAGTCGAAAAAAAACGGCTGGGTGGCTTTTTAGCGTCTTTGGTAGACCACGGGATGAAGTATAGTCCCGGTATATAGAGAGCGAGATATTGTTGACAGATTATTGGATCTCTAGGCAGTTGCATCAAGCATCAACATCACTGATCGCATTCGATCATGCCAGAGATATCAAATGCCACGAGAAAGACCGTAAACTCCTGATTACCGTTTAGGTCCATATGCCCAGTGTCCGCTTAGCCCACCCATATCGCGATGTCCTGGTCCCTGAAATCATCTCCTGGCCATAATAAGAAAACCTTAAAACACAAATCCCATAAAAGCCTCGTTCATCGTGACCAATTTAGTTGATGCCTGTGCTGCCAAAGCCACCAGCACCCCGCTCACTCTCATCAAGCTCTTGCACTTCCACAACTTCAGGAGTGTAGATGCGCTCGAGCACAAGCTGGGCAATGCGGTCGCCCTCCTTGACCTGGAAGTCGGTCTCGCTATGGTTGAACAAAAGGACCTTGACAGGGCCGCGGTAGTCGGCATCAATGACACCGGCTCCTGTATCGATGAAGTTCTTGGCAGCGAGACCAGAACGAGGGGCAATGCGGCCGTCTGCATCGCTGTTTTAGTATTTCCTCTTATGTTATAGCACAACACAAAGATGATTGCTTACAGGTTCCCAGCGGCACTGCCATGCTGATATCTGTCTCAACCAGAGCCTTGCCTCGGGCCGGAATAACCGTGTCATGAGCGGCGTACAGGTCATACCCGGCTGCAAGAGCGCTGCCCCGCGTGGGCAGGCGGGCCTTGTCTGACAGTTTCTTGATCAGGAGGGGGCCCGGCTGGTCCTGCTGCTGCTTTTGGGCAGCGCCATTAGAGGACGAGCTGGCGGTGGACTCCATGGTGGCAGCAGAGTCGGTCTTGAGTCGCTTTGCAGGTGGAGAGGTCGGGGCAATGGGAGAAGTAGGAGCAGCAGTGCTAGTAGTCTCTGCCGTCATGATTCTGGTTTGTGAGAAAAAGTTTTCCCGAAAATACGGTATCAACCGAAGAACCGGTACACACGATCTGGTGGTCCGGAAGAAAAGCATGGATTGATTTGCACTGGCGAGGGAAGACGCGAGGACGCGATCTAGACGCGTCCCGTTAATTGGTGGCAGGACAGGGGCTTTTCAGGGTCCACAAACGTTCTCTTTTTTGATTGGACAATTGGCCGCCCCTAACCCCATCATCCAGGCCCAGGAGAGTCTGGGAGGTGATGTGTAGCAGCATGATAGGACTCAGCGAAGTGCTGAGTTGTCATCGCGTTGAGTCTAGATCAAATTACAAAACAGACACGGGAGTGGACGTCACTACAATCCAAAGGTAACCAAAAATATTTGTTTCCACATACTATCGGCACGATGATCCGGTCGTTCTTGACGACAGCTGGAGTAAAGGCTGCTGAGGTTGTTTCGTGGCCGAAGTTGATGAAGGGATCGCCCGATGTTGTTTCATTGTCTGCAGATGCCATGCAGAAACATATCTGCTTTCAGGCCTTGGATCGCTCTAATGTTCGAGAGCTCTAACTATCCACTTCTCGCCCAAAGTCGACAAGTCGTATCTTCCGAGCATCCTTGGGGTCGAACATGGCAACCTTAGATCGAACAAGGAACCTTGCTGCTGCCGATTCCCTGGGCAACTCCACGTACGCGGCTGAGTTGTCGCCGCGAGCTTCTATCAGCTTGTTCATGAGCTGTTCTAGAAGATCGCGCATCTCGGCCGCCGCAGCGGAGGCCTCATCTTTTGGCCTCTTCTTGCCAGCTTCCCCTTGACTATCCATGGGAGCCCACATCTCGTCGATCCTCCTCTGACGCTTGTCCTGGTCTGATTCCCCTTTTGTCTTCTTCAGTTTACCGTGGGTGGTAAACCCTGCTTCCAAGTCGTTTGGATTAATGTCAATCATGTCTCCTACCACTGGCCCACCAAGATCCTCGGCCGCCAGCATTGGCCCCAGATACTCCTCAATAAACTGATCTAGCTGCTTCATGAGAGTTGAAGTTTGCTTGTCCCAGTGCTCCTTTTGCTTTTTCAACTCAGCGATTCGTTCTTTTGAGAGTTGGTCTTCGCTTTTCTCCCCCTCATCCTCTAGCCCTTCGCGTAAGGACTTGAGACGGTTTTCCAACGCAGTTCTCAGAGCTTCCTGCTCACAAAGATTGGCTTTTTCTGTCTCTATCCGACGTTGAATTTGCTCCAATGACTGTGCCTGGGCTGCGGCGCACTCCTGAGACTCTTGGATTGTCTGGTGTGCACGTCGCATCGCCAGCAGTGCCGGCAAGACCGAGCCAGGTGATGGCAGAATAGGCTCTGATTCAGCTAGGTGTTGGAAGGCTTTAGTCATGATCTCTACAGACTCTGTGGCCGAGGAGTCGGCACCGACAGCCGAGTCTGATCTCAACTACAAGAAGTAAGCTTTAGCTGGGCGATTGACAAGGTAAATGTGTTACTACTTGAAAGATAAGGAACACACCTGTTGGATTGCATCCACCAGCTGCTTTTCAATGCTTTTCAGCTCTTGAATGGTGCGCTCGAGTTGAGCTTCGTAAGTTCGATCGCTTCTACGCTGGGGACTCGGATCGACCTCCATCTCCATTTTGACACTGGATTGGTCTTCTGAACGTAGGCTCGATTTGGTACAAGTTTGGACACGGTGGGCGAGAGATAGTCAAAGAATCGATTTCTTTTAGCTTCTTTCTTTTGGTTATCGAATCCTGGAAATCACACCGTACAGCCCTATAGAGTAGTTATCCGATTTCTACTAAGACTGACACGTATTTTGCTGAATGGCCCGATCTGCACAGCTTGAAAGCCAAGGCTCAAGCCGCGTAACCACGGGCCGCGTGCAATGGGTCGAAGTGCCACAGCCAGTTTGGGCGCGAGTAGATGTTGGGGACAGAGTGCGGCGCTGCTGCTGCAACGCGTTGATCTGGTTGGTGACTGCTGGCGATGAGGAGCGATCACCTGAAGTGGGCCCTTGCCCCACTTCACGAAAAATAAACATCTATGATTGGTTATTTGTCTGCACCGGAGGTAAGCAAGGCAGCCAAGGCTGCAGTCAACTGGGGCCTTCAACAAGTTTCATCAACCTCTCCTTCCCACACTCTCCCAAACTCTTCGAGACGCAACACTTTTCCATCAACCCCCCTTCTCCCGCGAGCCCCTTTTGCGCGTTCGCGCCTCCACGAGAGCCCGTTTTCTGCATCGTATCTGTCTATTCCAAAGAGCCCTTTCCGCGATCACATTCAATTACGCTGGATCGCAGCCCTACTACTCGCTGCGACAGTACCTAACCGGACCCTATCGCGACCAACCGAGTTTCCGACGACGGACGGCTTGGAAATCGCCACCTTTTCATTCGATTTCCGGTTTTTTCCCGGCCGCGCATCACCACAAATACTTCGTTACGACCGTCGATCGTGTTTCGCAGAGAAACGGCCGCCATCTGACCCATCCCGCATTGGGAAGCGAGAAACAACTGCGTTTGGGAAGGAAACTGGCAGCGTTTGCTGGCTTGACGGGCAAGGTTTGAGCTTTTACCTGCGTGTTTCCACCAAAAAAGCTGCCTTCACTCCAGCGCTTCAGCGCTTCATTGTCTTCCCGTTCACCACACAATTTCTTGCAGCCTGGCCCATCAATCCATCACCACAAGTATCATCGACCTCACCTCATCACCGTCACCCTTCTCTTCACCACCCGCAACTGCGGTCCTCCTCGACAGCTCCTGTGCTCTGCGCGTCGCTGCGCAGCACTCAAGTCGGGAACCTTATCTCCATCACTACACGCCCAATCCTTTCCCGATCTCTGGCCTGAACTCACTCCCTCTTCATCTGCGTACCCAGCACGCCCGACTTTAGTAATCACAAAACACACCCCATTTTACCCGACCCAACCACTACACCTGCACGTTTTCCTCCCCGGAAACCCCCCAGGTGTAGATAATTTCGATACTTCAATTGAGAGCGTCGATTGTTCCGACGGACTTAACAAAGCAACCTTTTGCGCGACGTGAAGCAATAAGCCCAGGAACTAGAGCTTAATCCTGTCTGATCTCAACATGTCCGGTTCACCCCAACCAACTCAATCGGCCAAGCGGCCTCTCGAGGAGACGTCCTCTTCCTCGGTTGGCGACCAGCCCGAGGCCAAGCGCCCGGCCCTTGACAAGGTCATCAAAGATCAAGAGGTGGAGATTCGCGAGCCTATCAACAGCAGCAGTAACGGTCAGGCTGCTTCGACTGCGCCGGCCACCACTTCGGAGGCGAACGGAACGACCAAGGCCAATGGTGACAAATCTGACTCTAAGGACTCTCAGGGCGACACCGTGGTTCCGGATGCCCCGGAGACCAAGCCTATTTCGAGCACCGCGAGTGGCAGCAATACACAGGCTCAGTCAAACCCCCCCCCTGCTGCCCATGATGAGACCTCTTGGATTCACATCCGTGCCGTTATCTCTAGCCCCGAGGCGGCCACTATCATCGGCAAGGGTGGTGAGAATGTCACCAAGATTCGTCAGATGTCTGGCGCTAGATGCACCGTCAGCGATTACCAGAAGGGCGCTGTCGAGCGCATCTTGACCGTCAGCGGCATTGTTGATGCGGTTGCAAAGGTACCTATGTCGCAAGCTGTGAGGTCTGCCAATTCTCGAGCTAACTTTTTGCTATAGGCCTTCGGTTTGATTATCCGGACGCTGAATAACGAGCCGCTGAATGAGCCATCCAACCAGCACTCCAAGACGTACCCACTTCGTCTCCTTATCCCTCACGTTCTGATCGGCTCCATCATCGGCAAGGGCGGCGCTCGCATCAAGGAGATTCAGGAAGCTTCTGGCGCTCGTCTTAACGCCTCTGACTCATGCCTGCCCCTGTCCACAGAGCGCTCGCTTGTTGTCATGGGTGTGGCTGACGCCGTTCACATCGCCACCTACTATGTTGGCAGCACTCTTCTCGAACAGTTGAATGAGCGTTTTGGCGGCGCGGCTGCATCGGCTTATGCCACGCGCAGCGGTGGCCCGGTCGGCGCTGTTCCTGGTGGTATGCAGGTGATCCCTTATAATCCCCAGCCCGCTGGTGGCCACTATGGCAACAGGGACGCCTATTACCGTGCTCGTCCGGACCCTCGGGCTCATCACATGCCTCCTCCGCCCTACGCACAGCCGTACGGCCACCCTGCCCACCCCGTTCATCCTGCTGCCGCCATGCCGATGCACTACGGAGCCACCCCCGCTGCCGGCTATGGACCTGCTCCCCATGTTCAGCCTCCTCACGTCGGCCATCCTGCTGCTCATCCCCATGTTGGCCCCCATGGGCAGCCTGTGGCTGGTGCACACATGCCCGGTCAGACAATTACTCAGCAGATCTACATTCCCAATGACATGGTCGGAGCTATCATCGGAAAGGGCGGCCAGAAGATCAACGAGATTCGCCAGATCAGTGGGAGCGTGATTAAGATTAATGAGCCACAGGACAACAGCAACGAGCGTCTCGTTACGATCACTGGCACAGAGGAGTGCAATAGGATGGCTCTCTATATGCTCTACTCTCGGCTTGGTAAGCTCCGGGAGCAGCACGGCAAACAAACCCAACCTTGACAACACTAACAGCTACTCCACAACAGAAAACGAGAAGCACCGAATCTAATCGAGTACTCGGCGGATTGAAGTTTTGTTGTGGTAATCTCGTTTTCATCGATATGATATACTGGCGTTGGTGGTGACGGTGGCTAGGAGATAAAGGCAGAGAAGATCACTCGGGTTTTTCCTGTTTGTTTTCTGCCCAAAATCAGGTCACAAGTGGTCGTTTTCGGGTTCTTAGCCTTAATGAGTCATTGCACTACAAATACCCCCGTCCCAAACCCTTGCCCGTGGTTCCTCCTTGCACAGCCCTTGACTTCCCATTTTGCCGACTGTTGTTCATCACCTCCCTTGACTGGTGCCCTCATGAGTTTGCCCACTCATCAAGTGCCTATCCATCCTTTTTGCCAACCTCTCACTACACGTAACAGCTGTGTCCAAACAGTCGATGGCTCGTCATTGCTTCGCAACTGGTTTTGGCTAACTGTCTCGATGTTAGGCTTGCTGCCCAACTCTAGGCATTTAACTATAACGGACGGCATTCAGCTATCAGCTAAGGCGACTCGATTCGGCGATAGCTTTTCTTCAGCCATACATCTCTTTGGCAGAGACTACAAGGAAATGCAAATCTGGAACGCAAACATCAAAATTACTGGAAAGGTAAAAAAAAAAAAAAAAAA
>Ga0065720_1000286_pt1 | contig 50754 bp, 43 predicted proteins | sample Thericmetagenome_FD_59107 | JGI IMG/M metagenome (GOLD analysis project Ga0065720, IMG submission 59107) | Thermophilic microbial communities from the Joint Bioenergy Institute, California, USA of rice/straw/compost enrichment - eDNA_2 v2... | ecosystem: Engineered > Solid waste > Grass >... | reverse complement strand
CCCATGTCCGCGAGCGGCCGCGTCAGCTCCTCGGCCTCCAGCACCGCCCTGAGGAAGGGATTGCGGGCGAGGCGCCGCTCCTCGAAGGTGTCGCCCACCGGCACGCCGAAGAGAATGTTCTCCGCCACCGTGCCGTGGCGGTTGTAGCGCTCGGCAGCAAAGGGATCGACAAGATCCTCGATGCCGGCGGAGGCGAGTTCCGTGCGCACGGCGCGGCGGGCGTCGGCGATGAACGGGGCGAGGCGTGCCGCCGCGTGGGTGCCCACTGCACCGTTGAGGCCCAGGCTGTAGACCTCGGCGTCGACCCCCACGAGCTTGAGCGAGGCTATCAGCCGGTCATCCCAGGCCTCGCTGTCCCGCGTCAGCTCCGGCGGCGCGCCATAGGTGAGGTTTTCCCTCAGGCTGCCGTCGAGCATGACCGGCTCGGCACCGGCATAGGCGATGACGGACGCCCTGTAGTCGTCGGACATGTCGCGCAGGTCGACGCCGTCCACGAGGACCCGCCCTGCCGCGGGATCAAGCGCCCCGGCGAGGACGGCGGCGAACACGTCCGTCCCCGACCCCGGCGGCCCGACGAGGGCGATGTGCGCCGGCAGGTCGAGGGCGATGTCGACGCCTTCGAGCCTCTGGCCAGTATGCGCGTCGAAGGCCGCGAGCCCTTCGACGGAGATGCGCTGCGGCGTGGACTGCGGAAGGCGCGCCGACCGCTCGCGCCGGTCGGCACGCGCGTTGAGGCTGCCGACAGCGCGGGCCATCTCCTCGAGCGCCGCCCGGCCGTCGTACTGCCCGGAGAGCCAGCGCATGACCGCGTCGACCGGCCGCAGCATCAGAAAGGCGGCGAAAAGTCCGGCCACGAAGGCGCCGGGAGTCAGGACGCGCTCGGCGGCGAGATTGCCGGCGATGACGATGAAGAGCGCCGGCAGGCCGTAGCGCACGACGGCGACGAGCGCCTGCCGGGCGACATGACGCCGTGCCCCTGCCGCCAGCCGGCCGGACTGGCGCGCCAGCATGGCGTTGAAGGCGCCGAACTCCGCCTGCCCCGTGCCGTGGACGCGAATGGCCGGCAGCCGCCGGGCCGTTTCCTCGGCCATGCGCCCCGCCTCGCGGTTGTTCTCGCGTGCGACGAGGCCCGCGGCTGCCCGCGCCTCCTGGAGCGGCCGCATCAGCGCGGCCGCGGCAATGGCCCCGCCGAGGAAGAGAAGCCCGATCCACAGATGCTGCACGAAGCCGAACACGTGGATGACGACGATTTCCGCACCGGCGGCGAGCGGCACGGCCAGCGCCTCGCCCAGTGCCGGGGCGAGGCGGCCGACCCCTTCGCCAATCTGCCGCGCCGCGGTCTCCGCCTCGTCCTGCGCCGAGGGCCGGGCCGTCACGATGCGCCTGAACATGTCCTGCCGCAGCCCGTTCGCGGCCCGGCGCGACACCGCCGCCGCCAGAAGGGCGACAAGCGCCCTCAGCGCCACCTGCAGGAGGATGAGGGCAAGGAGCGTGGCGACGGCAGCCGTCAGATAGAGATCACGGCCAAGAGGGATGCCCTCGGACAGGACGATACTGCCGCCGCCGAGGACTCGCGGCAGCCCGAAGGAAAGGCGCAGAAACGGCACTCGCGCATCAGCACCGGCGAAACGCCCGCCGATGACGACGTCGTCGATCAGGGTCGCCAGGACGAAAAGGAAGAGAAAGACCGCTCCCGCCAGAAGGAGACCGACAAAGGCGATCCCCAGGTTGGGGCCCCGGCTGCTGCGCCAGGAAAGTCTTATGGGATCGCGTTCCATGTTTCTCCGGCAGCCAGTGGCGGGCCCGGTACGGCAACCCGCAGACCGTACTGAGCTTTGCGGTCAGATTGAACCGCTTTTCCGTAAAGAAGTCGCTGCCATGGTTAGAACGACCAGGCAGTCCCGCCCAAAGCATCACCGCGCACGGCTTGCCATGGATCGCCGTGTTGTGTCCTCCTTCACGTCAAGAACGACCGGCCTTGGGGGGAGGAAAACGTGGCACCTGCGAACGGTGAGGGGGAAACGTTCGACTATATCGTTGTGGGCGCCGGCTCGGCCGGCTGCGTGCTCGCCAACCGCCTGTCGGCCGATGCGAGGCGCACCGTCCTTGTGCTGGAGGCTGGCGGGCGCGACAACTGGGTGTGGTTCCACATCCCCGTCGGCTATCTCTTCGCCATCGGCAATCCCCGTGCCGACTGGATGTTTCGCACGGAAGCCGAGGCGGGCCTCAACGGGCGCGAGCTCGCCTATCCGCGCGGCAAGGTCATCGGCGGCTGCTCGGCCATCAACGCCATGATCTACATGCGCGGCCAGGCGGCGGACTACGAGCGCTGGCGGCAGATGGGCCTTCCCGGCTGGGGGCTGGGACGACGTGCTGCCCCACTTCCTGGCCATGGAGAACCACGTCGCCCCGCCCAACGCGCTGCACCGCAGGCGGCGGGGAGTGGTGTGTCGACTATCCGCGCGTGCGCTGGGAGCTGCTCGATGCCGTGCAGGACGCGGCCGAGAGCCTCGGCATCCCCAAGGTGGCGGACTTCAACACCGGCGACAACTTCGGCTCGTCCTACTTCCAGGTGAACCAGAAGAACGGACGCCGCTGGAGCGCGGCGCGCGGCTTCCTGAAGCCGGCGCTCCGCCGCCCCAACCTCAGGCTCGAGACGGGCGTGCATGTGGAGCGCATCCTCGTCGAGGACGGCCGCGCCACGGGCATCGTCTTCTCCCGCGGCCGGGAGCGCTTCACGATGCGTGCACGCGGCGAGGTGGTGCTCGCCGCCGGCGCCATCGGCACGCCGCAGCTGCTCGAGCTGAGCGGCATCGGCGATGCGCGCCGGCTCGCCGGGCTCGGCATCGAGCCCGTGCGTGACCTGCCCGGCGTCGGCGAGAACCTGCAGGATCACCTGCAGCTGCGCCCCATCTTCAAGGTCTCGGGCGTGCGCACCCTCAACGAGGACTACGGGCGCCTTGCGAGGCGCGTCGCCATGGCGCTCGAATATGCGCTCTTCCGGCGCGGGCCTCTCACCATGGCCCCCTCGCAGCTCGGCATCTTCACCCGTTCCTCGCCCGAGTACGAGACGCCCAACCTGCAGTTCCACATCCAGCCGCTGTCGCTCGACAAGTTCGGGGACAGGCTGCACCCCTTCCCCGCCTTCACCGCGAGCGTGTGCAACCTGCGCCCGACGAGCCACGGCTCGGTCCACGCGAAGAGCCCGGACGCGCACGTGCCGCCGGCGATCGCGCCCAACTACCTCTCCACCGAGGAGGACAGGCGCGTCGCCGTCGACGCCATCCGCCTCGCGCGCCGGCTGGCCGCCGCCCCGCCGCTCGCGCGCTTCTCGCCCGAGGAACTCCGGCCCGGCGCGCATCTGACGAGCGACGAGGAGCTGGTCCGCGCCGCCGGCGATCTCGGCACCACCATCTTCCACCCCGTCGGCACGGCGCGCATGGGCCGCGACGACGATCCGCTCGCCGTTGTCGACACGCGGCTCAGGGTGCGCGGCATCGCGGGACTGCGCGTTGCCGATGCCTCGGTGATGCCGACCATCACCTCCGGAAACACCAACTCGCCCACCATGATGATCGCCGACAAGGCGGCCGCCATGATGGCCGAGGATGCGCGGAACGCCTGAGGGACACTGCTGCAATCGGTTTCCGCGTCGCCTTTTCCGGCTTATGTTGCGTCGTTTCGCCGCGGCGGTGTCGCGGCTGCCAGGGGAGATGATTCATGGGGCTGGTCGACAGGGCAAAGAACATCATCGTCACGCCGCGGACGGAGTGGTCTGTCATCGCGGCCGAGGGCGGCACCGTCGGCGACATCTACCGCAACTACGTCGTCCCGCTCGCCCTCATCCCGGCCATCTGCAGCTTCGTCGGCATGTCGGTGCTGGGTTTCAGCCTGGGCGCCGACCACATGCGCGTGCCCTTCTTCAGCGGCCTCATCATGGCCGCGCTGCAGTTCGGCCTCGGGCTGCTCATCGTCTATCTCGTCGCGCTCGTCATCGACGCGCTGGCGCCGCGCTTCGACGGGCGCAAGGGCATGCTCCCGGCCTTCAAGCTGGCGGCCTACTCCTACACGCCAGCCTGGCTGACGGGCATCTTCCTCCTCGTGCCAGTGCTCGGCTTCCTCTCCATCCTCGGGCTCTATGGCATCTACCTGCTCTATGTCGGGGCGCCGCGGCTGATGGCAATCCCGGAGGGCAAGGCCGGCCTCTTCACCACCGCTGTCGTCGTCATCGCGCTCATCATGAGCTTCGTCCTCTCACTCGTGCTCGCCGCCTTCATGCCCGTGCCCGCCATGATGTAGAACCAAATCCGTGCGAATCCGGGCAGGAGAGCGACTGCCAAAGCCACGGGCAACGACGATGGGTGATCTGGCCTACCGGGCTGACAACGCGCTGGTGCTGCCGGAAGACGGGCGCCAGTCGCCGGTCGCGCTCGCCGTACAGCGCGGCGTGCGGCGCCTCTTCGCCAGCCTGGGCCAGGTGACGGTGACGGAACTCACCCTCGCCTCCGGACGCAGGGCTGATGTCGTGGCGCTCGCGCCCGACGGACGCATCACCGTCGTCGAGGTGAAGTCCTGCCTTGCGGATTTCCGTGCCGACGGCAAGTGGCAGGACTACCGCGCCTTCTGCGACCGGCTGTTCTTCGCTGTCACCGAGGACTTTCCGCAGGAGGTGCTGCCCGAGGAGACGGGGCTTATCGTCGCCGACCAGTACGGCGCCGCCGTGTTGCGCGAGGCGCCCCTGCACCCGCTGCCCGGTGCCCGCCGCAAGGAGGTGACGCTGCGCTTCGCCCGCGCCGCCGCCTCGCGTCTCCATGCCGCCCTCGATCCCGAGGGCGCACGCGGCATCCTCTGAGCCCCGCCCCATCCGGCACGGGGCTTGCTCGACACGCCCCGCAAGCAGGCGCATGCCAGCCGATAGCCCGGCCAGCGTCGCCTTGCGGGACAGGGCGTGCCAGAACGGAGCAGCCAGCATGACCTCGCCTTTCTCGAGCGCCGAGCGCATCGCCTGGGTCGATGCCGCCAAGGGGATCTGCATCATCCTCGTGGTCATGATGCACGCGACCCTCGGCCTCGGCGAGGCGGTGGAGCGCGAGGGCTGGATGCATGTGGTGGTCGCCTTCGCCAAGCCCTTCCGCATGCCGGACTTCTTCCTCGTCTCGGGCCTGTTTCTCGGCCGGGCGATCACGCGCGACTGGCGCACCTTCGCCGACCGGCGCATCGTGCATTTCCTCTATTTCTACGGCCTCTGGTACGTNATCCAATTCGCCCTGAAGGGCTGGAGCCTTGCCGGCGGTGACCCCGTGGAGTTCGTGCGCCTCTTCGCGCTCGGTTTCATCGAGCCGTTCGGCACGCTGTGGTTCATCTATATGCTCGCCGTCTATTCGGTGACGGTGAAGCTGCTGCAGCGGCTGCCGCCGTTGGTGCTCCTTGCCGGTGCCGCCGCGCTGCAGATCGCCCATGTCGAGAGCGGCTGGCTGGTGATCGACGCCTTTTGCGCCTACTTCGNCTANTTCGTTGCCGGCTACGTCTTCGCCNCGCGCGTCTTCGCCATCGCCGCCTGGGCGGGGCGCAATGCCCTGCCAGCCCTGGTGGGCCTCGCGTTCTGGGCCTNCGTCAACGGCTTTGCCGCCTTTGCGCCGAGCAGCTTCGCCGGACAGACCGTCGCCTCGCTGCCGGGCGTGAGCCTCATCCTGGGGCTTGCAGGGGCGGTCGCCATCACGACCGTCGCGGCGCTGCTCACGAGCCGCGGCTGGGCCGGCCCGCTGGCCTACTGCGGCGAACGCTCCCTCGTCGTCTATCTCGCCTTCTTCCTGCCGATGGCGGCGACGCGCGCCATCCTTGTCAAGACGGGCCTCGTCGATGCCGTCGGCGTCGGCTGGGGGGCCGCCCTCGTCACAGCCGCCGCCGTCGTCATCCCGCTTGTCTTCGAGCGGCTCGTGCGCGGCACGGTGCTCGACTTCCTCTTTGTGCGGCCCGGGGCCTGCCACATCGCCGCCCCGGCACGCCTCGCGCAGGCCGGCTGAGGACGCGGTCCGGCGGGCGAGCGAAACGGATCGCGAACGCGGACGAGGCGTGGCATAGTCCCGCCCCGACCTTACCGGCGATTCCAGCGAAGTATCCGTCCGAGCCATGACCGACCAAACCGCCCCCGCCGATGCCGTCCACGCCGCCCGCGCGCTGAAGCCGGGGGACCATGTCTTCCTCGTCGACGGCTCGTCCTTCGTCTTCCGGGCCTACTTCCAGTCCATGAACCAGGACCGGAAGTACAACTACCGTTCGGACGGCCTGCCCACGGGCGCCGTGCGCCTGTTCTGCACCAAGCTGTTCCAGTTCATCCGCGAGGGCGCGGTCGGCATCATGCCGACCCACCTCGCCATCATCTTCGACAAGTCGGAACAGTCGTTCCGCAAGGAGATCTACCCGCCCTACAAGGCGAACCGGCAGGAGCCGCCGGAGGATCTCGTCCCCCAGTTCCCCCTCATGCGCGAGGCGGTGCGCGCCTTCGGTCTCAAGCCCGTGGAGCAGGACCGCTACGAGGCGGACGACCTCATCGCCACCTATGCGCGCCAGGCGACGGAGGCCGGGGCCGACGTGCTCATCATCTCCGCCGACAAGGACCTGATGCAGCTCATCCGGCCGGGCGTTTCCATGTACGACCCCGCCTCCGGCACCCAGTCGAAGGGCAGCTACCGGCCCGAGCGGCGCATCGGCCGGGATGAGGTACTGGAATATTTTGGCGTCGAGCCGGAGAAGGTGGTGGACGTGCAATCGCTCGCCGGCGATTCGACAGACAACGTGCCCGGAGCCCCCGGCATCGGCATCAAGACGGCCGCCCAGCTCATCAACGAATACGGCGACCTCGACACGCTCATCGCCCGCGCCGGCGAGATCAAGCAGCCGAAGCGCCGCGAGACGCTCACGAACCCGCAGATCGTCGAGCAGATCCTCATCTCCCGCCGGCTCGTCTCGCTGGTCGACGACGTGGCCGTCGAAACGCCGCTCGCCGATCTCGCGCTCGTGCCGCCCGATCCGCAGCGCCTCGTCGCCTTCCTGAAGGCGATGGAGTTCACCACCATCACCAAGCGCGTCGGCGAACTCTATGAGATCGATGTCTCGGCCGTGGAGCCGGACGCCCGCCTCGCCGCGCCGGGCGCGGGCCTCGGCTGGAGCCCCGCCGATCCCACCGGAGACAGTACGCCCTCCGCCACGCCGCCGTCTGCCGCCACACCAACCGGACCGGGCGACGATCTCCTCGTCCCGGCGGCGCTCGTCGCGAGCCGCGCGGCCGAGGCAACCGCCACCCCGGTCGACCGCAGCACCTACGAAACGGTGACGAGCCTGGAACGCCTCGAGGCGTGGATCGCCGAGGCGCGCGAGCGTGGCTACGTGGCCGTCGATACGGAGACGAACTCCGTCGACGCCATGCAGGCCGAGCTCGTCGGCTTCTCTCTCGCCACGGCGCCCGGCAGGGCCTGTTATGTACCCCTGCAGCACCGCGACGGGGACGACCTTTTCGGCAACGGCCTCGCGCCCGGCCAGATCCCCCTGCGCGAGGCGTTGGCGCTGCTGCAGCCGCTCCTCGAGGATCCGTCGGTGCTCAAGATCGGCCAGAACCTGAAGTTCGACTGGCTCATCTTCGCCCGGCACGGCATCACGCTGACGCCCTACGACGACACGATGCTGATCTCCTATGTGCTCGATGCCGGCCGCAGTGCGCACGGCATGGACGCCCTGTCGGAGAGGCATCTTGGCCACACGCCCATCGCCTTCACGGAGGTCGCGGGCTCCGGCAAGGCGCAGGTCACCTTCGACAAGGTGGCGATCGACAAGGCCACTGCCTATGCGGCCGAGGATGCGGACGTCACCCTGCGCCTGTGGCTCGTGCTCAAGCCGCGCCTCGTGGCCGAGGGACTGACGAGCGTCTACGAGACCCTGGAGCGCCCGATGGTGGAGACGCTGGCGCGCATGGAGCGCCGGGGCATCGCCATCGACCGCACCATCCTCTCGCGCCTGTCCGGCGACTTCGCCCAGAAGCTCGCGGCCCTCGAGGAGGAGATCTACGCCCTCGCCGGCGAGCGCTTCACCATCGGCAGCCCCAAGCAGCTCGGCGACATCCTCTTCGGCAAGATGGGCCTGCCCGGCGCCAAGAAAACGAAGACCGGCCAGTGGGCGACCGGCGCCGGCGTGCTCGAGGATCTCGCCGCCGAGGGCCATGCGCTGCCGGCGAAGATTCTCGACTGGCGCCAGCTCGCCAAGCTCAAGTCGACCTACACGGACGCCCTGCCAGGCTTCGTCAACCCCGAGACGCAGCGCGTGCCATACCTGCTTCTCGCTCGCCGCGACCACGACGGGCCGGCTGTCGTCGTCGGAGCCGAACATCCAGAACATCCCCGTGCGCACGGAGGAAGGCCGCAAGATCCGCACCGCCTTTGTCGCCGCGCCGGGCACCAAGCTCGTCTCGGCCGACTACAGCCAGATCGAGCTGCGCGTCCTCGCCCATATCGCGGAAATTCCGCAGCTCCGGCAGGCCTTCGCCGACGGCATCGACATCCACGCCATGACAGCCTCGGAGATGTTCGGCGTGCCGGTTCAGGGCATGGATCCCCTCGTGCGNCGNCGCGCCAAGGCCATCAATTTCGGCATCATCTACGGCATCTCGGCCTTCGGCCTCGCCAACCAGCTCGGCATTCCGCGCGAGGAGGCGTCGGCCTACATCCGCAAGTATTTCGAGCGCTTCCCCGGCATCCGCGACTACATGGAGGAGACCAAGCGCTTCTGCCGGGAACAGGGCTACGTGACGACGCTCTTCGGACGCGTCTGCCACTATCCGCAGATCAAGTCGTCCAACCCCTCCGAACGCGCCTTCGTGGAGCGTCAGGCGATCAACGCTCCTATCCAGGGCTCGGCCGCCGACATCATCCGCCGCGCCATGGTGCGCATGGACGAGGCGCTGGAGAGCGCCGGCCTCCACGCCCGCATGCTGCTGCAGGTGCATGACGAGCTCGTCTTCGAGGTGCCGGAGGAGGAGGTGGAGCGCGCGCTGCCGCTCATCACGCGCGTGATGCGCGAGGCGCCGAACCCTGCCGTCGCGCTCGCCGTGCCGCTCGAGGTCGAGGCGCGGGCCGCGGACAACTGGGAGGAGGCGCACTGACCGGCGGCGCGCCCCGCGCCGCCCGTCGGCCAGGCTGGGGCGCTCAGGCGATCTCCACCGCGCGAACCCGGGCGATGCCCCGGGCCGCGAAGGCAGCCTCGGCGGCGGCCAGCGAGCCGTCGAGGTCGATGGCGCGGCAGGCATCCTCGATGACCGTCACCGCAAAGCCGTGGCCGTGCGCATCCTCGGCCGAGTAGCGCACGCAGAAGTCGAGCGCGAGGCCGGCGAGGAAGACACGTTCGAGGCCGCGCTCCTTGAGGTAGCCACCGAGCCCCGTGGGCGTCACACGGTCGTTCTCGTAGAAGGCGGAGTACGAATCGATCGCCGGGTCGAAGCCCTTGCGCAGGATGAGCTCGGCATGCGGCACGTCGAGAGCCGGATGGAAGGCGGCGCCGGGCGTGTTCTCGATGCAGTGGTCCGGCCACAATACCTGCGGCCCGTAAGGCATCTCCACGGTCTCGAAAGGCCTGCGTCCGGGATGGGCGGAGGCGAAGGACAGATGCCCCGGCTTGTGCCAGTCCTGCGTCAGGATGACGTGGGTGAAGCGCCGCGCGAGCGCGTTGACCGTCGGCACGATGGCGTCGCCGCCGGCGACCGCCAGCGCCCCGCCGGGGCAGAAGTCGTTCTGCACGTCGACGACAAGCAGGACATCCCTCTCACCGATCCTGATCCCGGTCATGGCAGGCCCCCTTTCCGGCCGCAGGATCCGGAGTGTCCGCGGCTCCGTCAATGCGCGCCATTGACACGGCCGCCGATGGCTGGAAAGAACGCGCCGACCCTGTTCCCAGGCGCTGCCGGAGCGGATGAGGCCTCCTCCCTGCCGCTCGGCCGCCGCAAGTGTCTTGGCGCCCCATGCAGAGCCCTCTCGTCAACGGCGGCCCCGCCGACCCCATCGCGCGGCGGCGCACCTTCGCCATCATCTCCCACCCGGACGCGGGCAAGACGACGCTGACCGAGAAGCTGCTGCTTTTCGGCGGCGCCATCCAGCTCGCCGGCGAGGTCAAGGCCAAGCGCAACCGCGCCCAGACCCGCTCGGACTGGATGGGCATCGAGCGCGAGCGCGGCATCTCTGTCGTCACGTCGGTGATGACCTTCGAGTACGGCGGCTGCGTCTTCAACCTGCTCGACACGCCCGGCCACGAGGACTTCTCGGAGGATACCTACAGGACGCTCACTGCCGTCGATGCCGCCGTGATGGTCATCGACGCGGCCAAGGGCATCGAGGCGCGCACGCGCAAGCTCTTCGAGGTCTGCCGCCTGCGCGACATCCCCATCGTCACCTTCATCAACAAGCTCGACCGGGAGAGTCGCAACCCCTTCGACCTGCTCGACGAGATCGAGAAGACGCTGGCGCTCGACACCGCCCCGATCAACTGGCCCATCGGCGCCGGCAAGAGCTTTGCCGGCACCTACACCTTCGGCACGAAGATGGTGCGGCGTATCTCCGACGACGAGACCCTTACGGTGAGCGGCGCCGACGACCCGGTCCTCGCCGCGCTGCTGCCGGCGCACGAGGCCGCCACCTGGCAGGAGGAGGCGATGCTGGCCGAGGAGGCGCTGAAGCCCTTCGACCTTGGCGCCTTCCGCGAGGGGCACCTGACGCCCGTCTTCTTCGGCAGCGCCCTGCGCAACTTCGGCATCCGCGACCTCATCGACGCCATGGCCGCGTACGCTCCGTCGCCGCGCGGACAGGAGGCGGACAAGCGCATGGTCCAGGCCAACGAGCCGAAAATGACCGGCTTCATCTTCAAGATCCAGGCCAACATGGACCCGAACCACCGCGACCGCATCGCCTTCATGCGCGTGTGCTCGGGCCGGCTGACGCGCGGCATGAAGGTGAAGCTCGTGCGCACCGGCAAGTCCATCAGCCTCAACGCGCCGCAGTTCTTCTTCGCACAGGATCGCACGGTGGCGGACGAAGCCTATGCGGGCGACGTCGTCGGCATCCCCAACCACGGCACCCTGCGCATCGGCGACACGCTGACCGAAGGTGAAGACATCGTCTTTCGCGGCGTGCCGAGCTTCGCGCCGGAAATCCTGCGCCGCGTCTCCATCAAGGACGCGATGCGGGCCAAGAAACTGCGCGAGGCGCTGGAGCAGCTCGCCGAGGAGGGCGTGGTGCAGCTCTTCATCCCCAACGACGGCTCGGGTGCCATCGTCGGCGTCGTCGGCGCGCTGCAGCTCGACGTCCTCATCGAGCGGCTGAAGACCGAATATGGCCTCGAGGCCACCTACGAGATGACGCGCTTCTCCGTCTGCCGCTGGGTGAGCGCCGACGACAGGGCCGAGCTCGACAGGTTCATCGCGGCCAACAACTCCGCCATGGCCACCGACCTCGACGGGGCGCCCGTGTTCATGGCCTCGAGCCCATTCTCGCTGCGCTATGACGAGGAGCGGTGGCCGGCCATCCGCTTCTCGGACGTCAAGGACTACCAGAAGAAGGCGGCCTGAGCTGCCTGCTAGACGAGGACAGGCCGCTCGGCACGCTCCTCGAGTTCGAACACACGCTTGTAGCGTTCGATCTCGGCCGGCGGGCCCATGACCTTGGCCGGATTGTCGGAGAGCTTCACGGCCGGGCGGCCGTTGGCCGACACCACCTTGCAGACGATGGAGATCGGGGTCGAGCGCGCCGTCCGGCACGAAGCCGCGGAAGTCGTTGGTGACGCAGCGTGCCCCAGCCGAAGCCGAAGCGCATGCGCCCGTTGAAATGACTAATACGATGCGCTCGATGGCCGTGACATCGAGTGCATCCGAGAAGATGGCGAGCTTCTTGCGCGGATCCTCGCCGCGCTCCTGCCACCAGCGGATGGCTTCCTCTCCGCCCTCGATGGGATCCTTGGAATCGATGCGAATGCCCGTCCAGCTCGACACCCAGCTCGGCGCCGCCGCCAGGAAATGGGTGGTGCCATATGTGTCGGGCAGTATGATCAGCAGGTTGCCCTCGTAGTCCTCCTGCCAGTCGCGCAGCACCTGGTAGGGCGCGGCGGCGAGCTCCTCGTCGCTGTTGGCAAGCGCCGCATAGACCATCGGCAGCTCGTGCGCGTTGGTACCGACGGCCTCAACCTCGCGCCGCATGGCGATGAGGCAGTTGGACGTGCCGGTGAAGGCGTCACCCAGCCCCTCCATCATCGCCTGCACGCACCAGTCCTGCCACAGGAAGCCATGGCGGCGGCGCGTGCCGAAATCGGCAATCTGCAGGCCGGACAGGGCCTTGAGGCGCTGCACCTTCTCCCACACCCGCGTCATGGCACGGGCATAGAGCACCTGCAGCTCGAACTTGCCCATGGTGGCGAGCACAGCGCGCGAGCGCAGCTCGTTCAGGATGGCGAGCGCCGGAATTTCCCAGAAGGTCGTCTCCAGCCACGGCCCGTCGAACTCAAGCTCGTACTGGCCGTCGCGGACCCTGAGGTCATAGGGTGGCAGCTGGAAGCCCTCGAGCCATTCGATGAACTCCGGCGCGAACATCTGCCGCTTGCCGTAGAACATGTTGCCGCGCAGCCAGGTCGATTCGCCCCGAGTCAGCCGCAGGCTTCGGGCGTGGTCGAGCTGCTCGCGCAGGGCGCTCTCCTCGACGAGGTCCGCGAGGCGGACATCCTTCGAGCGGTTGAGGATCGAGAAGGTGACGCGCGTGTTGCGATGGCGCCGGAAGATCGTCTGCGCCATCAGCAGCTTGTAGAAATCCGTGTCGAGCAGGGAGCGGACGATCGGATCGATCTTCCACTTGTGATTGTAGACACGTGTGGCGATGTCCGTCATGCACCGGCTCCGTGGGCCCTTTCGGCGTTCTCCCGCGCCGAAACTAGGCGTTGGCCAGCGTCCGAGGCAAGAACGGCGAGCGCATGCCGGCGCCGCATCACGCCCGGGCCTACCCGTCGGCGAGGCGCGCCAGCACCTCGTCGGCGATGGCGAGTGAGGACGTGAGGCCCGGGCTCTCGATGCCGAAGAGATTGACGAGGCCGGGCATTGCGTGGACCTGCGGCCCGTCAATGCGGAAATCGGCCGCCGGCTCGCCCTCGCCGACGATCTTGGGGCGGATGCCGCTGTAGCCGGGCGACAGGGCCTCTTCGTCGAGGCCGGGCCAATAGCGGCGGATCGCCGCGGCAAACGCCGCGCGCCGCGAGACGTCGACCTCGTAGCGGATCTCCTCGATCCATTCGGTATCGGGGCCGAAGCGCGCCTGCCCGCCGAGGTCGAGGGTCAGGTGCACACCCAGGCCGTGCGCGTGGGGCGCCGGATAGACCAGGCGCGAAAAGGGCGCCCGGCCGGCAAGGACGAAATAGTTGCCCTTGCAGAAACGCGTGCGCGGGACCGTTTCGGGCGGCAAGCCCGCGATACGGTCGGCCACGTCGGACGCGCAAAGGCCGGCGGCATTGACGAGCTCGCGGCAGGCGAGGCGCATGGGCTCGGCCCCGCCCGTGCGGACGAGAAAGCCGCCCGCCGTGGGCTCGGCCGCCTCGAAGGGCGTGTTGAAGGCAAAGACAGCGCCGGCGTTCTCGGCATCGCCCTGCAGCGCCAGCATGTAGGCGTGGCTGTCGATGATGCCCGTTTGCGGCGACCACAGCGCCGCGACCGCCGCCAGCGCCGGCTCCATGCGCCGGGCCTCGGCGCCGGAAATCATGGTGAGCTCCTCGGCGCCGTTGGCCCGGCCGCGCTCGGCCAACGCCTCGACGCCGGCGATCTCGTCCTCGCTCGACGCGACCAGGAGCTTGCCGTAACGCCGGTGCGGCACGCCGCGTGCGGCGCAATAGGCATAGAGCGCGCGCCGCCCCTCGACGCACAGGCGCGCCTTCAGGCTGCCGGGAGGATAATAGAGCCCGGCATGGATCACCTCGCTGTTGCGCGAGGACGTGCCGGTGCCGATGGCCCCCTCGCTTTCGAGAACCACCACCGAGCGACCGGCGAGCGCAAGGGCCCGCGCGACGGCGAGGCCCACTACCCCGGCGCCGACGACAACCGCGTCGACGAAATCATCCGCCCCGCTCATCCTTCGCCGAATCTCCCCGTCCGATGCGATCGCTGCGCGCGTATAGCGGCGGGCGACGCGCCATGAAAGGCGGTTGCTGCGCCATTCCGGCGCCGGCTTGCCATGCGCCCCGCCTCGTCGGGCGTGGGGCAGCCGATCCCGCGGCTTGCGCTGTCGAACGGCATCCGCTCTGCGGCGGTGGGCCGGTCGACGACACTGGCGAACGAGGTAGCGGGTCAGGGGATCACGGTGAACGTGGCGCTGCCCGGCCGCATCGAGACGGAGTGCGTGGCGGAGCCGGATGCGGCCAATGCGCAGCGCCAGGGCAAGCGGCCCGAGGCCCCGGACCCTGCGCAGCCGGACCTTACGCCGCGGCGCTGTAGGGCTGCGGCGCCGCCTGGCCGTAGACCCGGCCGAAGCGGTTGGCGAGGAACGTGTCGAGGGCGATGTCCTCCTGCCGCACGAAACCGCGCTGCGGCAGCTGGCCAGCCGCCAGCATGTCGAGCACCGCGCAGATGCCCGAGGCGGTGGTGATCTGGATAGCGCTGCGGGTGACGCCGTTCACACACGCGCTGTAGATCTTGTTGGCATAGGTTTCCTGCACCAGGCGGCCGCCGCGGTGCCCGCTCACCGTGACGAAGATGACGACCACGTCCTGCAGGGTCGTTGGCAGGGCGCTCTCGAGAATGTCCTTGAGCAGCGCGCGCCGGTGGCGCAGGCCGAGGTCGTTGAGCAGCGCCTTCATGATGGCGCAATGGCCAGGATAGCGGATGGTACGGTAGTTCAGCGTGCGCACCCTGCCCTTCAGCGTCTCGCACAGGGTGCCGAGACCGCCCGAGGTGTTGAACGCCTCGTAGGTGACGCCGTCGAGCGAGAACTCCTCGCGCTCCTCCAGCGCCGGCACCTCGACGAGCTCGCCGTCGACGATGGCCTCGCACGGCTCGCAATATTCGTTGATGACGCCGTCCGTGCTCCAGGTGAGGTTGTAGTTGAGGGCGTTGGACGGATATTGCGGCAGCGCGCCGACACGCATGCGCACGCTGTCGAGGGTCTCGAAGCGACGGGCGAGATCGTAGGCGACGATAGAAATGAAGCCCGGCGCGAGCCCGCACTGCGGAATGAAGGCGCTCGCCGCGCCAGCCGCGAGCTCCTTGACGCGCCGCGTGCTCGCAACGTCCTCGGTGAGGTCGAGATAGTGCACGCCGGCGCGCGCCGCCGCCTCGGCAATACGCGTCGTCAGGTGGAAGGGCGCGGCGCTGAGCACGGCGAACTTCCTCGCCAGAACCCTGTCGAGTGCCCCGTCGTCGGTGATGTCGAGACGGATGCGCGCGACGGGTAGGGCGGCATCGAGCGCATCGAGCTGCGCCTGCTCGCGATCGACGACGGTCACCTCATAGTCGCCCGTGGCCGTCAGCAGGTCGGCGATGGTGGCGCCAATCTTGCCGGCACCGACAACGAGAACGGACTTGCGATCACGCATGGCTTGATCCCCTGGTTGGCGATTTCCCCAAGGATCGCAGCCTGTCCGTCGAAATGAAGATTCCGCTTCGCCGAAATGCGAAGATGCCCTAGTGGAAATGACGATACATTTCTGCGAAACGACGATGGACGACATCGACCGCCAGCTCATCGCCCTCCTGCGCGAGAATGCGCGCACGCCGACGGCGGACTTCGCGCGGCGGCTCAGGCTGTCGCGCACCACGGTGCAGAGCCGCATCGAGCGGCTGGAGCGGCGCGGGATCGTCGCCGGCTATACCGTGCGCCTGTCAGACGACTACGAGAGCGGCCTCGTGCGCGCGCACGTGCTTATAAGGGCGCTGCCCAAGCTCGCCCGCAAGGTGGAGGAGGCGCTCGCCGGCATCGCTGAGGTGCGCACCCTGCACTCCATCAGCGGCAGCTATGACATGATCGCCGTTGTCGCTGCGCCGTCGATCGCGGAGCTCGACCAGCTCATCGACCGCATCGGGGCGCTGGAGGGCGTGGAGCGCACCATGTCCTCCATCATCCTGTCCACGCGCATCAGCCGGTAGAACCTCATGGCGGACAAGACCAGGACGGTGGCCGTGATCGGGGCCGGCCCGGCCGGGCTCATGGCAGCGGAGGAGCTGGCGCGATCCGGCTTCGCCGTCACCGTCTACGAGCGCATGCCCTCACCGGCGCGCAAGTTCCTCATGGCGGGACGCGGCGGCCTCAACCTGACGCACGGTGAGGCGCTCGAGACCTTCCTCTCCCGCTACGGCGCCGCGAGGCCATGGCTCGCGCCCATCATCGAGGCCTTTCCGCCGGCCGCACTGCGCGCATGGTGCGAAGGGCTCGGCGAAAGAACCTTCGTCGGCTCGAGCGGGCGCGTCTTTCCCGAGAGCTTCAAGGCCTCGCCTCTCCTGCGCGCCTGGCTGCGCCGCCTCGACGGGCTCGGCGTGAGGCTCCTGACGCGGCACCGCTGGCACGGCTGGGACGAGACAGGACGCCTCCTCGTCGAGACCGAGGGCGGCGAGCGCCTCACCCTCGCGCCCGACGCCACGCTGCTGGCACTCGGCGGCGCGAGCTGGCCGCGCCTCGGCTCTGACGGGGGATGGACGGAGATTCTTTCCGCCAGAGGCGTGGCCATTGCTCCGCTCCTCCCGGCCAACTGCGGCTTCGAGCACCGTTGGTCGGACCATTTTGCCGGGCGATTCGCCGGCATGCCGCTGAAGCGCATCGCCCTCTCCTTCGACGGCCTGCGGGTCATGGGCGAGGCAGTTGTCACGCGCGAGGGGCTGGAGGGCGGCGTCGTCTATGCCCTCTCCGGCCGCCTGCGCGACGCCATCGCGGCGCACGGCCCGCAGACCGTGATTCTCGACCTCAGGCCCGATCTCAGCCCCTCGCACCTTGCCGCGCGCCTCGCGCGGCCGCGGGGCAAGCAGTCCACCGCCTCCTTCCTGCGTAAGGCCGGGGGCCTGATGCCGGTCGCCGTCAACCTGCTCAGAGAGGTGCTGGGCGCCCTGCCGGTCGAGCCCGAGGCCCTGGCGCAGGCGGTGAAGGCCCTGCCGCTCACCTTCACCGGACCACGACCGATCAGCCGCGCCATTTCCAGCGCCGGCGGCGTCCGCCGCGAGGCGCTCGACGACAACCTCATGCTCAAGGCNCTGCCCGGTGTCTTCGCCGCCGGCGANATGCTGGACTGGGAAGCGCCNACCGGCGGCTACCTGCTGCAGGCCACCTTCGCGACGGGAATCGCCGCCGCGCACGGCATCCGGCGCTGGCTCGGCGAAGCAAGGCCGCCGAAAGCCTCCGCATAGACCTTCGCGCCGCCGTCGGGCATCCTGTCANTTNGGGTNCCGGCGGCCCCGCGAGCCCTCCGAAGCCGCACCTGCCGCCGTTTGAGGCAGATGCCGCCGGNCGCGCCTGACATTGCCCCCAAAACGGTCCGGGGGACGCTTGACAGCGCCGATCATCCAGTTGCAGATTATTTGTATACCAACAAAAAACTGCTCGGCATCATCAATGCCGTCAGAGGGTGAACAACAGTTTCGGGAGGCGTCGATGTACCTCCGTCCGCGTTCCCTCGACGAAGCGCTCGACGCGCTCGCGACAACGGGCGCGCAGATCCTGGCTGGCGGCACCGATGTCTTCCCGGCCCTCGGCGACCGGCCACAGACCCGGCCCTTCCTCGACATCACGGCACTGCCCGAGCTGCGCGGCATCGGCCTGGAGCCGGACCACGTGCGTATCGGCGCCACCACCACGTGGACCGAGATTGCGCGTGCGGACCTGCCGAGCGGCTTCGACGCCCTGAGGGCCGCCGCCCGTGAAGTCGGCTCCCTGCAGATCCAGAACCGCGGCACCATCGCCGGCAATCTCTGCAATGCATCGCCGGCCGCCGACGGCGTGCCGCCGCTGCTTGCGCTCGAGGCGGAGGTCGAGCTCACCTCGCGCACCGGCCGGCGCCGCCTGCCCCTTCGCGAATTCATCTCCGGCTACCGCCGCACGGAGCGGCGCGAGGACGAGATCGTCACGGCCGTTTTCGTACCGCGCGCCATGACGGACGCCCGCTCCGCCTTCCTCAAGCTCGGCGCGCGACGCTATCTCGTCATCTCCATCGTCATGGTGGCGGCCATGCTGCGCACGGACGAGGCCGGCCGCATCGACGCCGCGCGCGTCGCCGTGGGCTCCTGCTCGGCCGTCGCCCAGCGCCTGCCGGCACTCGAGGCGGCGCTCGTCGGCCGGCCGGCCGCCCCAGGCATCGGCTCGGCCGTCACGGCCGCGCATCTCGCCCCCCTGTCACCCATCGACGACGTGCGCGCCACCGGTGCCTACCGCGCAGACGCGGCGCAGACGCTCGTCGCACGCGCCCTCGAAGCCTGTGTGCACGAGCGAGCGAAGGAGGCCGCCTGACATGCTCGACCGGGTTGCCACAACCGAGAGCCGCGCCGGCGTCGCCCTCACCGTCAACGGCCGGACCGTGGAGGTCCCCGCCTCGCCCGCGGCGCGCCTGTCCAAGGTGCTGCGCGACGATCTCGGCCTCACGGGCACCAAGGTCGGCTGCGACGCCGGCGACTGCGGCGCCTGCTCCGTCCTCGTCGACGGCGAGGCCGTCTGCTCCTGCCTCGTCGCCGCCGGTCAGGTCGAGGGCCGTCAGATCACGACAGTCGAGGGCCTGCCGGCCGGCCACCCCGTCGCCGCGCGCCTGCAGGAAGCCTTTCTGCGGCATGGCGCAGCCCAGTGCGGCATCTGTACGCCTGGCATGCTCGTGGCCGCCGTCGCGCTGCTCAGCCGCAACGAGCGGCCGAGCGAGACCGAAGTGCTCGACGCCATCGGCGGCGTGCTCTGCCGCTGCACCGGCTACCGCAAGATCATCGCCGCCATTCTCGACGTGGCGAACGAGGCACAGCCGGAGGTGCTGCCAGAAGGCGGTGGGGCCATCGGCGCGCGCATCCGCCGCCTCGACGGGCTGAAGAAGGTGCGCGGCGCCGACATCTTCGGGGCCGACGAAGCACCGGCCGATGCCCTCGTCCTCAAGGCCGTACGCAGCCCCTATCACCGGGCCGCCTTCACCTTTGGCGACATCGACGCCTTCCTCGCGCGTCACCCCGGCATCGTGCGCGTCATCACGGCCAAGGACGTGCCGGGCGAGAACTGCTACGGCGTCATCCCGCCCTTCGCCGACCAGCCGGTCTTCGCCGAGAAGGAGACGCGCTTCCGCGGTGAGGCGGTGGCCGCCATCGTCGGCGAGGCCGCGGCCATGGCGGCGCTCGACCTGTCCGATTTCCCGGTCTCATGGCAGGAGCTGCCGGCCAACACGACCATCGATGCGGCCCTGGCAGACGGCGCGCCGCTGGTGCACGCGAACCGCCCCGGCAACATTCTCGTCGGCGGGCGCGTCGTCCGTGGCGATGTCGATGCGGCGCTTGCGACGGCGGATGTGGTTGTCGAAGGGGAATTCGAGACCGGCTTCGTCGAGCACGCCTATATCGAGCCGGAAGCGGGCTTCGCCCGGCGCGTCGGCGACCGCATCGAGGTGCAGGCCTGCACCCAGGCGCCCTACATGGACCGCGACGACGTCGCCAGGGTACTCGGGATCGCGCCGGAGGCCGTGCGCATCATCCCGACCGCTGTCGGCGGCGGCTTCGGCTCCAAGCTCGACCTGTCCGTCCAGCCCTTCATCGCCATCGCCGCCTGGCTCCTCGACCGGCCGGTGCGCATGACCTACACGCGCCCCGAGTCGATCATGACGACCACCAAGCGCCACCCGGCGCGCATCCGGGCACGGGCGGGCGCGACACGCGACGGCAGGCTCGTCGGCTTTGACTTTTTCGGCGACTTCAACACCGGCGCGTATTCCTCTTGGGGTCCGACGGTGGCCAACCGCGTGCCGGTGCACGCCTCCGGCCCCTACTACGTGCCCCACTACCGTGCCCTGACGCGGGCCGTACACACGCACCTCGTGCCCGCCGGTGCCTTCCGCGGCTTCGGCGTGCCGCAGGCAAGCATCGCCCAGGAGCAGCTCTACGACGAACTCGCCGACAGGATCGGCATGGACCGGCTGGAATTCCGCCTGCGCAACGCGCTGCGCGCGGACCAGCCGACCGTCACCGGCCAGGTGCTGGGCGAGGGCGTCGGCATCCGCGCCTGTTTCGAGGCCCTCGTGCCGCACTGGCAGCGGGCTCGCGCCGAAGCCGCCGCCTTCAACGCCGGGAGCCAGGGCCATCTGCGCCGCGGCGTCGGCGTGGCAGGCATGTGGTACGGCTGCGGCAATACCTCCCTGCCCAACCCGTCCACCATCCGCGTGGGGCTGAAGCGCGATGGGCGCATCGCCCTCCACCAGGGGGCGGTCGACATCGGCCAGGGCTCGAACACCGTCATCACGCAGATCTGCGCCGATGCGCTCGGCGCGCCGATTGCCCGCTTCGATCTTGTCTCGGCCGACACGGACCTGACACCCGACGCCGGCAAGACTTCCGCCTCGCGCCAGACCTTCGTCACCGGCAAGGCCGCCGAGCTGGCGGGCCGCGAGCTGCGCGCCGCCATCTTGCGCCTCGCCAATGCCGGCGAGGGAGCGACGGTTACGTTCGCGGACGGGGCGGTCGTCGTGCGCGACGGCGGGCACGAGCGCACCATCGCCCTCGCCGACCTGCCCACCGACGAGCACGGCTACGTGCTGACCGGCGAAGCTACCTTCGACCCGCCGACGAGCCCCCTCGATGCCGACGGCCAGGGCATTCCCTACGCCGTCTACGGCTTCGGCGCCCACATGGCGGAGGTCGTGGTCGATACCGAGCTCGGCACGGTGAAGGTCCTGAAGATCACCGCTGCGCACGACGTCGGCCGCGCCATCAACCCCACACTGGTCGAGGGCCAGATCGAGGGCGGCGCGGCACAGGGCCTCGGCCTCGCTCTGATGGAAGAGTTCTTCCCCGGCAAGGGCGAGAACCTGCACGACTATCTCATCCCCTCGGCGGGAGACATGCCGCCGGTCGAGTCAATCCTCGTCGAGGATGCCTCGCCCGTCGGCCCCTTCGGCGCCAAGGGCATCGGCGAGCAGGCGCTGATCCCGACTGCCCCGGCTATCCTCAACGCCATCCATGACGCCACCGGTGTGCGCATCCGCCGCGTGCCGGCGACGCCCGACCGGGTCCGCGCCGCCCTTCTCGCCGCCACAAGCGCACGAGGCTGACATGCAGAACGAACAGGCGGTCGCGCCCGGCGCGGCCAAGGACGACAAGATCCGCTGCGATGCCTGCCCGGTCATGTGTTACATCAAGCCGGGCATGACGGGCGCCTGCGACCGCTACGCCAACCACGACGGGGAGCTCGTCCGCGTTGACCCGCACGTGCTCCTCGAACGCACGCTCGCCCAGGGCGGCAACGTCGTTCCCTTCAACAAGGGCGAGTGGGACGGCACCATCGTCCAGGGCTCCGAAACCTTCGTCACCGCCGTCGGCGCCGGCACCACCTATCCCGACTACAAGCCCGCTCCCTTCATCGTCTCGTCGCAGGTCGACGGGGTGGACATGGTGACCGTCGTCACCGAAGGCATCTTCAGCTACTGCGGCGTCAAGGTGAAGATCGACACCGACCGCCACCTCGGCCCGGAGCAGGCGACGGTGCGCGTGCAGGGCGAGGCCGTCGGCCACGTCACCACGGGCGAATACGGCTCCCAGATGCTCTCGCTTGGCGGCGTGCATCACCTCACGGGCGGCTCCAAGAAGGAAGGCCGCGTGACCTGCGACACGCTCTTGGCCCTGTGCAACGGCAAGGCCGTGGAGATGACCATCGACGACGGGGCCACGGTCGTCGTCCAGGCCGGCAAGCCGCCGATCGTCAACGGCGTCACCGAGGAGCGCATGCGCGTCGGCTGCGGCTCGGCCACCATCGGCATGTTCGCCAAGCAGTGGCATGGCAAGGTGGATGAGGTGGTGGTCGTCGACGACCACATCACCGGAGTCCTCTCCGAGCACCAGGCCGGCAAGCTGCTGGGCGTGCGCGAAACAGGCATCAAGATGAAGGGCCGGCGCTCGACGCCGGGCCGCTACTTCCAGGTGGCGGAGCCGGGCACCGGCTGGGGCGGCACCAATATCTCCGATCCGCTGTCGATCCTCGGGCCCTTCGACCCTAGGGTGGCGTGGCCGGGCCTGCGGCTGCTCATGGTCTCCACCACTGGCGAGCATCACGCCTATTACGAGCTCGACGAAACGCTGACGCCCGTCGAGCGCCAGCTGCCCGAGGCGCTGCGCCAGTCGGTGGATCGCATCAAGGAGAACTGCGAGCCTGCCCTGTGCACCGTGCTCTTTATGGGTGGGGCCGGTGGCTCCCTGCGCGCCGGCGTCACCGAGAACCCGGTGCGCCTCACCCGCTCCGTGAAGGACGCTCTCACCTATGTCACCTGCGGCGGCGCGCCGGTCTACGTCTGGCCCGGCGGGGGCATCACCTTCATGGTGGACGTGACGCGCGTGCCGGAAAACGCCTTCGGCTATGTGCCGACGCCGGCGCTCGTCGCGCCCATCGAGTTCACCATGCGGCTGAGCGACTACGAGGCGCTCGGCGGCCATATGAGCGAGGTCCGGCCAGTCTCGTCGCTGACGCCGGGCGAGGCGCGCCGCCAGCTGCCGCACCGCCTCGACAATCCCTGGCCGCTGTCGCCGCACGAGGCGCGGAGGTCGCACGGATGAGGGACGCGCCCTTCGCCCGCATGCTGCCCGACGGGCGCCGGCTGCACCTGCAGCACGGCCCGATCGACCTCGTCATTGAGGCCTGGGGCGCGACGGGCGAGGTGGCGCGCGCCTACGAGGCGGCGGCACGGCGCTTCGCGACACTGCTCGACGAGCTGTGTGCCGAGCTGCCGGCCCTCCGGCGCCAGGCACGCCCCGGCGAGCCGCCGCTCGCCGGCACCGTCGCGCGACGTATGCAGGAGGCGGTCCTGCCCTATGCGCACGACGCCTTCATCACGCCCATGGCGGCCGTCGCCGGCGCCGATGCGGACGAGATCCTCGCCGCCATGCTGGCCGCAGCGCGGCTCGACAAGGCCTATGTCAACAACGGCGGCGACATCGCCCTGCACCTTGCGCCGGGCAGCACCTTTGCCATCGGCATGGTGGACCGGCCGGACGCGCCCTGCCTGTTCGGCACGCTGCGCCTCTCCGCCGGCCAGGGAGTCGGGGGCATCGCGACGAGCGGACGCCACGGGCGCAGCTTCTCCCTCGGCATCGCCGATGCCGTCACGGTGCTGGCACGCGACGCCGCGGTGGCGGACGCGGCCGCGACGATGATCGCCAATGCCGTGGACCTGCCCGGCCATCCCGCCGTGACGCGCGTGCCCGCCTCGGCGCTGGCGCCGGACAGCGACCTTGGCGACCGCCTCGTCACGCGCGCCGTGCGCCGCCTCGAGCCCGTGGACGTGGCGGCGGCGCTCGATGCCGGCTGCGCTTTCGCCCAGACGCTTCTCCACCGCGGGCTGATCATCGCCGCGGCATTGCATTTGCAAGGTCACACGCGAACGGTAGGCTCGCTGCCGGGCGCACCCATCGCCGCAGCGCCCGTGCCGCTGCTGGCCGACACTCTTGGGGAGACGGGTCCGATCCATGCCTGAAGTCCAAGTCCGCAAGCGCCTCATCACGGTGGAGGAAATCTTTCACGAGGGCGGCCAGCCGGCTGAGAAACCGCTCAAGCGCGGCGCCATCGTCGCCGTGATCGCCAACCCCTTCGCCGGCCGCTACGTGGAGGACATTGCCGGCTTCATGGATGACCTGAAGCCCCTCGGCCTCGCCATGGCGCGGGACCTGATCGCGGCGCTTGGCGGCGATCCGGCGGCCATCGAGGGTTACGGCAAGGGCGCCATTGTCGGCTCGGCGGGCGAGCTGGAGCACGGCGCGCTGTGGCATGTGCCCGGCGGCTATGCCATGCGCGAGGCCCTGGGCGGCGCCAAGGCCATCGTGCCCTCGACCAAGAAGGTCGGCGGGCCGGGCGCGCGCCTCGACGTGCCCGTCACCCACATCAACGCCTCCTACGTGCGCAGCCATTTCGACGCCATGGAGGTTGGCATCCCCGATTCCCCGCGCGCCGACGAGATGGCGGTCATCCTCGTCATGACGACGGGGCCGCGCATCCATGCCCGCGTCGGTGGGCTGAAGGCGAGCGAGATCAAGGGAGAGGACGGCCTGAGATGAAGGCGAAGATCCGCAAGATCGCGACATTCGTCGAGGAAACCCACACCGAGATGGGCCGGCCGGTAAGCCCGCCGACCCGCAAGGCCGCGGCCGTCGCCGTGATCGAGAACCCTTTTGCCGGGCGCTATGTCGAGGACCTCACCGAGCTGATGGAGATCGGCGAGGAGCTCGGCGGTCTCCTGGCGGAGAAGGCCGTCGCGGCGCTGGGCATCGAGGGGCCGGCGGCCGAGAGCTACGGCAAGGCAGCCCTCGTCGGCGAGAACGGGGAGCTGGAGCATGCCGCCGCCATCCTGCACCCGCGCATGGGCACGGCCGTGCGCAAGGTGCTGGGCAAGGGCGCGGCGCTCATCCCCTCCTCCAAGAAGCGCGGCGGGCCCGGCGCGGTGCTGGACATCCCGCTCGGCCACAAGGACGCGGCCTATGTGCGCAGCCACTTCGACGGCATGGAGGTAAGCCTCAACGACGCGCCCCGGGCGGGCGAGATCATGGTGGCGNTCGCCGTCACCGATTCCGGCCGGCCGCTGCCGCCGCGTCGGCGGGCTGACAAAACACGAAATCAAGGGTGAGGACGGTTTGCGCTGACAGTCCAGACCAGAGGGGACCGGTGCGAACAATAACGGGAGAGAGAGCATGCGGACGAGCTTGCGAAAATCGGTAGCCTTTGCAGCCCTGGCCCTTGTCACGGCCGGCAGCGTTGCCCGGGCCGAGGGCGAGATCAAGATCGGCGAGATCAACAGCTATTCGGCCCTGCCGGCCTTCACCGAGCCCTACCGCAAGGGCTGGCAGCTCGCCATCGACGAGATCAACGCCGCCGGCGGCGTCAACGGCAAGAAGCTCGTCGTCATCTCCAAGGACGACGCCGGCAAGCCGGCCGAGGCCGTGACGGCCGCCAATGAACTCGTCTCGCGCGAGGGCGTGGCGCTCATCGCCGGCACCTTCTTCTCCCACATCGGCCTCGCCGTGGCCGACTTCGCCAAGCAGAAGCAGGTGTTCTTCATGGCGGCAGAGCCGCTGACAGACGCCATGGTCTGGTCCAAGGGCAACGAGTACACCTTCCGCCTGCGGCCGTCGAACTACATGCAGGCGGCGATGCTGGCCGAGGAGGCAGCCAAGCTGCCGGCCAAGCGCTGGGCGACCGTGGCGCCCAACTACGAATACGGCCAGTCGGCCGTGGCCGTGTTCAAGGAGCTTCTCTCCAAGGCACGGCCCGATGTCGAATGGGTTGAGGAGCAGTGGCCCCCGCAGGGCAAGATCGACGCCGGCGCGGTGACCCAGGCATTGCTCGCGGCCAAGCCCGACGCCATCCTCAACGTCACCTTCGGCGCCGACCTCGTGAAATTCGTGCGCGAGGGCAACACCCGCGGCCTTTTCAAGGACCGCGCCGTCGTCAGCTTCCTCACCGGCGAGCCGGAGTATCTCGATCCGCTCAAGGACGAAACGCCCAAGGGCTGGATCGTCACCGGCTATCCCTGGTACGATATCAAGACGCCGGAGCATGACGCCTTCCTCAAGGCCTACCAGGCGAAGTTCAACGACTATCCGCGCCTCGGCTCCATCGTCGGCTACGGCACGATGAAGGCAATCGCGGCCATCCTCGCCAAGGCCGGCTCGACTGACACCGACAAGCTCATCGCCGCCGCGAAAGGCGTGGAGGTCGACACGCCCTTCGGCAAGATCGTCTTCCGTGCGACGGACCACCAGTCGACGCTCGGCGCCTTCGTCGGCAAGACCGACGTGCGCGACGGCAAGGGCGTAATGGTCGATTCCGTCTATCGCGACGGCGCCGACTACCTGCCGTCCGAGGAGGAAGTGAAACACCTGCGGCCCCAGGGCTGAGGCGGGGACGCGGAGGCAGCGCCGCAAGGCGCAGCCTTCTTAATCCGCGAGGCCGGGCGCGGCCCGAGCCTCGTTTCCAGGGAGCCGGCCGGGGTGACCCGACCGGCTCGGGAAGGGTCGGGGTCATGACGACCCGACGCTCCGCTGTCCGCGGGCCCTCCCGCTCCTCCCGTGGGGAGGCAACGAGCCAGCGTCGCTCATCCCGCGCACCCGGCGCAACGACGCCGGGCCTGACCGAACCAGAGGGTCGCGTCCGTGGAATTCTTCGTCGTCCAGTTTCTGACAGGCCTCGCCAGCGCGGCTTCCCTGTTTCTCGTCGCGTCCGGGCTGTCGATCATCTTCGGCGTCACGCGCATCGTGAACTTCGCCCATGGCGCCTTCTACATGCTCGGCGCCTACGTGGCCTACACGCTCACCGAGCGGTTCGAGGGCTTCTTCGGCTTCTGGGGCGGCATCCTTCTCGCCGCGCTCGTGGTCGCGGCCATCGGTGCGCTGCTGGAGATCGTGCTGCTGCGCCGCATCTATCGCGCGCCGGAGCTGTTCCAGCTCCTCGCCACCTTCGGCGTGACGCTGATGGTGCAGGATCTCGTGGTGATGATCTGGGGCCCGGAGGATCTCGTCGGCCCGCGCGCTCCCGGCCTGCGGGGTGCCGTTGACATCCTCGGCCTCGCCGTCCCGACCTACGACCTCTTTCTCATCGTCCTCGGCCCGCTGGTGCTCGGCGCCCTCTGGATTCTCTTCCACCGCACGCGCTGGGGTGTGCTCGTGCGCGCCGCGACCCAGGACCGCGACATGGTGGCGGCGCTCGGCGTCAACCAGACGTGGCTGTTCACCTCGGTCTTCGCGCTCGGTATCTTTCTCGCCGGCCTCGGCGGCGCGCTGCAGATTCCGCGCAACGCCGTGACCCACCTGATGGACCTGTCCATCATCGTCGAGGTCTTCGTTGTCGTCGTCATCGGCGGCCTCGGCAGCGTGCTCGGCGCCTTTATCGCCGCCGTGCTGGTCTCCGAGCTCAATGCCTTCGGCATCCTGGTCTTCCCCAAGATCTCGATTGTTCTCGTCTTCCTCGTCATGGCCTGCGTGCTGATCGTGCGGCCATGGGGCCTGCTCGGGCGTCCGGAAGGGCCCGCGCGCCAGCCGGCCGGGCTCAGCATCCGTCCCTGGCACCCGATGAGTCCCAACCAGCGCCTGCTCATGCTCGCGCTCGTCGTCGTCGCGGGCTTCGTCCCCCTCGTCGCCGGCAACTACGTGCTGACGGTGCTGGCGGAGATCGCTGTCTTCGCCCTGTTCGCGGCGAGCCTGCACTTCCTCATGACGGTGGGCGGCCTCGCCTCCTTCGGCCATGCGGCCTACTTCGGCCTCGGGGCCTATGGTGCGGCCTTCGCCACCACCATGTTCGGCGCGCCGATGGTTGCCTCACTCCTGCTCGGGCCGCTGCTGGGGGTGGCCGGCGCCATCCTCTTCGGCTGGTTCTGCGTGCGGCTGTCCGGCGTCTATTTCGCCATGCTGACGCTCGCCTTCGCGCAGATCGCCTGGTCCATCGCCTTCCAGTGGGTGGAGGTGACCGGCGGCGACAACGGCATCCTCGGCGTGTGGCCGGCGAGCTGGGCCTCGAGCCCCGCCGCCTTCTACTGGCTGGCACTCGCCGTCTCCGTCGCCGGCATCGCCGCGCTCAGGGTTCTCGTCTTCTCGCCCTTCGGCTATGCGCTCCGGGCGACACGCGACTCGGCCCTGCGTTCGGAGGCGATCGGCATTGACCGCGCCCGCGTGCAGTGGGCCGCATTCATCATCGCCGGCACCTTCGCGGGCATCGCCGGGGCGCTCTTTGCCTTCCTGAAAGGCAGCGTCTTCCCGGACAACCTCGCCATTCCGATGTCGGTCGACGGCCTCGTCATGGTGCTGCTCGGCGGCATCGAGACAGTGTCGGGCGCCGTCGTCGGTGCGGTCGTCTACAAGGCGCTCGCCATCTGGCTTGTCAGCCAGACGGACCTGTCGAAGCTCGTGCTCGGCGCCGTCATCGTCCTGCTCGTCGTCGCCTTCCCCAAGGGCATCGTCGGCTTCGCCGAAGACCTCATGGCCCGTCGCCGCGCCAGGACCGACGACGGCGGCGCGGCGCTGGCCGCGCCGGCCAAGGCCGCCCCAGCGGCGCCCGGCAGCGGCGCCGCGCCCATCGCAGCTCCCAAGATGGAGGCCGCACGATGAGCGAGCCCATCCTCGAGGTCGAGAACCTGTCGAAGTCCTACGGCGGCGTGCACGCAGTCAGAGGCGTGTCCTTCTCGCTGAGGGCTGGCGAGATCCTTGCCCTCATCGGCCCCAACGGCGCGGGCAAGAGCACCTGCTTCAACATGCTGAACGGCCAGATCAGCCGCGACAGCGGTTCGGTCCGCATCCTCGGCCGGGACACGGCCGGCATGCGCCCGCGCGAGATCTGGCGCCTCGGTGTCGGCCGCACCTTCCAGATCACCGCCACTTATCCCTCCATGACCGTGCGCGAGAACGTGCAGGTGGCGATCCTCTCCCACCACCGCGAGCTCGGCCGCCTCTTCGGCTTCGCCGGCGCGCGCCACCGCACCGAGGCGGACCGGCTGCTCGGCCTCGTCGGCATGCAGGAGCTTGCGGCGCGGCCGTGCGGCGAGCTCGCCTACGGCGACCTGAAGCGCCTCGAGCTCGCCATCGCTCTCGTCAACGAGCCGAGGCTCCTCCTGATGGACGAGCCCACCGCCGGCATGGCGCCCAAGGAGCGCGTCGACCTGATGCGCCTTACCGCAAGCATCGCGCGGGAGCAGTCCATCGGCGTGCTGTTCACCGAGCACGACATGGACGTCGTCTTCGAACACGCGGACCGGATCATGGTGCTGAACCGGGGCCAGCTCATCGCCAGCGGTACGCCAGGCGAGGTGCGCAACAACCCGGACGTCAAGGCCGTCTACCTCGGCGAAGGCAGCGTCTACGGCGGAGAGGCGGCATGAAACTCGAAATCCACAAGCTCAACAGCTATTACGGGCCGGCCCACATCCTCTTCGACGTCGACATCAGCGTCGGCACCGGCGAGGTCGTCGCCCTGCTCGGCCGCAACGGTGCCGGCAAGTCCACCACCTTCCGCTCCATCGTCGGGCTCGTGGCGCGGCGCGAGGGCCGCATCGTCTTCGACGGCGAGGACATCACCAACCGCCCGACGCACGAGATCGTGCGCCGCGGCCTCGGCTACGTGCCGGAGGACCGGCGCATCTTCACGGAGCTGACGGTGGAGGAGAACCTGATGGTCGGCGCGCAGCCCGCGCGGGACGGCGCCCCGTGCTGGACGCCCGAGAAGCTCTATACGCTCTTTCCCAACCTCGGCGAGATGCGCGGGCGCCTCGGCGGGCGCATGAGTGGCGGCGAGCAGCAGATGCTCACCATCGCGCGTACGCTGATGGGCAATCCCTCCCTTGTCCTGCTCGACGAGCCCTCGGAGGGCCTCGCCCCCAAGATCGTCGAGGAGATGGCGAACGCCATCCTCGCCATGAAGAACGAGGGGCTCAGCATCGTTCTTTCGGAGCAGAACCTGCATTTCGCGCGGCTGATCTCGGACAGGGCCTATATCATCGAAAGCGGACGTATCCGCTTCGGCGGCACAATTCGCGAGCTCGAGGAGAGCCCAGAGATTCGTGACGCTTATCTCGCAGTGTGATAGGCCGCGGCAACGACCGCCCCAACCGGAGTTTCGATGACTTCAGCCGCCTCGACACCCGCCTATGTGCTCGACGAGCAGATCGGCTTCATCCTGCGCCAGGTCAGCCAGCGCCACACGACCATCTTCATGACGCTGATGGGCGAGGATTTGACGCCGACACAGTGGGCCGCCCTCGCCAAGCTCCACCAGCTGGGACCGCTGTCCCAGAACCTGCTCGGCCGGCATACGGCCATGGACGCCGCCACCATCAAGGGTGTCGTCGACCGGCTGACGAAACGCGGGCTGACCGCGACGAGCCCCGATCCCGACGACGGCCGCCGCCTGCTCGTGGCACTGACGCCAGAGGGTGAGGCGATGGTCGAGCGTTGCCTGCCGCGGGCCATCGCCATCACCGAGGAGACGCTGAAGGAGCTGAGCGCCGCGGAACGCGCGACGCTCACCGCCCTGTTGCAGAAGATGCTCTGAGCCCTCAGTGGGCCACGATCTCCGGCACCCGCGTGGCCGGGGGCGTGTTCCGGCTGCGCTGGGTGCGCACGACACCGTCGATAATGGTCATGCCGATGCCCGGAAGGTCGCCGAGGCGGACGGAATCGAGCAGGTCCTTGCCGGCAGAATGCTGGGCCTTGTCCATCAGCACGAAATCGGCCGCCCGACCCGCCTCGATGAGACCGCAGTCGAGCTGGCGCATGCGCGCCGTGTTGCCCGTCGCGAAGCAGAAGGCAACTTCCGCCGGCACGTCGCCAAGCGAGGACAGGAGCGAGATCATGCGCAGGATGCCCAGCGGCTGCACGCCCGACCCTGCCGGCGCATCCGTGCCGAGGATGACGCGGTTGAGCTCGCCCATCTCCCGGGCGATGCGCAGGGTGTAGAGGGCTGCCCGCTCGTTGCCGTTGTGCACCAGCTCGAGACCCCGCTTGCAGCCCTCGCAGATGCAGCGGATCTGGTCGTCCGGCAGGGCCGTGTGGCCGCCGTTGATGTGGCCGACGACATCCGTGTCCGCCTCGAGCACCACATCCTTGTCGATGAGGCCTGAGCCGGGAATGGACGGCCCGCCGGTATGGATGGTCGACTGGATGCCGTACTTGCGCGCCCAGGCCACCATCTTGCGCGCCGTCGGCCCGTCCTTGACGCCACCGAGGCCGACCTCGCCGAGCAGCTTCACGCCGGCATCGGCCAGATCCTTGAAATCCTGCTCCGTCATGTCCGGCTCGATGCAGGGAGCACCGGCATGGATCTTCACGCCGCTCGGGCGGAAGGCGGAAAAGGTACGCTGGGCGTAGATTGCCATAGCCTTGAGGCCGACGACGTCGCGCGGCCGGCCGGGCGTATGCACCTCGCCCGCCGAGATCATGGTGGTGACGCCGCCGTGCAGGTTGCTCTCGATCCAGTTGAGCTGCTGCTGGCGCGGCGTCCAGTCGCCGGCGACGGGGTGGACGTGGCTGTCGATGAGGCCGGGCGTCAGCACCGTGCCGTTGGCGTCGATCACCTGGCTCGCGCCCTCGGTATCGACATCCTTCTCATACCCGACGGCAGCAATCCGCCCGTCGACCGCGACCACCGTGTCGCCATCGAGGATCGGCCGCTCGAGATCGCCGCTCAGGATCAGGCCGATGTTGCGGATGACGAGCTTGCCCTTTCCACCCTGCTGTACCGCGTCGTGCGCCATGGTTCCCTCTCTCTCCGTGTGCCTCGGCCGACCCCTCACGGCCTGTGCCGCGACCCGATTGACAAGCCGGATCAGCCGCATTAATTTGTTAGTATACAAACAATTATGAGGCGAGCAAGAGCCCTCCGGAGGTTCGCATGCCCTATGTCGTGACCGATGGCTGCATCCGTTGCAAGTACCAGGATTGCGTCGAGGTGTGCCCGGTCGATTGCTTCTACGAAGGGGAGACGATGCTCGTCATCCATCCCGACGAATGCATCGACTGCGGCGTGTGCGAACCGGAATGCCCGGCCGAAGCCATCGTCCCCGATACGGACCCGCGTGCCGAGCGGTGGGCACCGATCAATGCCAAGTATGCCGCGATCTGGCCCAATATCACCGATAAGGGCCCGGTGCCGGACGACGCCGACGCCTGGAAGGGCGTTCCCGACAAGGAGAAATTCCTGTTTAGTGCGGAGGAAATGTAAAATCTTGCAATTCCGCGAGCGATTGCGCAAATAGAGGCTGTGACCCCTTTTCCCTCGTGCGGCGCCCCGTTATGGAAGGCGCGGCCCTTAACCCCGCGGCACCGACCGCAACGAAGATCCCCCGGGAGCATGGACGAGAAGCCATGAGCAACTTCAACCAAGAGCGCGTCCTCAGCGTGCATCACTGGACGGACACGCTGTTCTCCTTCACGACGACGCGCGATCCCGGCTTCCGCTTCAAGAACGGCCAGTTCACGATGATCGGCATCGAAGTGGACGGGAAGCCGCTCCTCAGGGCCTACAGTGTCGTCAGCCCGAACTACGACGAGAAGCTGGAGTTCTTCTCCATCAAGGTGCCAGACGGGCCGCTGACCTCGCGCCTCCAGCACCTCAAGGAGGGCGATCCCATCATCGTTGGCCGCAAGGCCACCGGCACCCTGGTGCTGGACAACCTGATGCACGGCCGCAACCTCTACCTGCTCGGCACCGGCACCGGCCTTGCCCCCTTCCTCAGCCTCATCCGCGACCCGGAGACCTACGAGCGCTTCGAGAAGGTCATTCTCCTGCACGGCTGCCGCCAGGTGGCGGAGCTGGCCTATGGCGAGCTCATCACGCGCGACCTGCCGCAGGACGAGTACCTCGGCGAGGAGGTCCGCCAGAAGCTCATCTACTATCCGACCGTGACGCGCGAGCCCTTCCGCAACCGCGGCCGCATCACCGACCTCATCACGACCAAAAAGCTCTTCAACGACATCGGCCTGCCGCCGCTCGACACCGAGAACGACCGGCTCATGCTCTGCGGCAGCCCGCAGATGATCCGCGACCTCAAGAACATCCTTGAGGAGCGCGGCTTCATCGAGGGCAACCACGGCGAGCCGGGCCATTTCGTCATCGAGAAGGCCTTCGTCGAGCGCTGAGCCCCCTGTTCCGCACGAACTCTTCCTCCCACCCTTCAGACGCGACAGGTGAACCCCTGCCGCGTCTTTTCTTTCGCCCCAGCCACCGCGCCTTGCTCCCCGCGCCCTGCTGCCCTATGACGCGCCAGTGGCGTGAACGCTGGAAAAAGAGCAAGCGAGGCGACAGTGAGCGGCAAGCCGACGAACGGGCAGAACAAGAACGCCAACGCGATGTGGGGCGGGCGCTTCGCCTCCTCGCCGAGCGCACTCATGGAGGCCATCAACGTCTCCATCGGTTTCGACAAGCGCCTCGCCGCGCAGGACATCCGCGGCTCCATCGCCCACTCCGACATGCTGGCCAAGCAGGGCATCATCACGGAGGAGGACCGCGACGCCATCCACGACGGGCTGAAGCGCATCCTCGAGGAAATCGAGAGCGGCCAGTTCACCTTCTCGACGGCCCTCGAAGACATCCACATGAACGTCGAGGGCCGTCTGCGCGACCTCATCGGGCCGGCCGCCGGCCGCCTGCACACGGCCCGCAGCCGCAACGACCAGGTGGCGACCGACGTGCGCCTGTGGGTGCGCGAGGCGCACGACCGGGCCGACGCGCAGATCACCAACCTGATGGACACCCTGCTGACCCAGGCGGAGGCCCATGCCGACACGGTGATGCCCGGTTTCACCCACCTGCAGAGCGCCCAGCCCGTCACCTTCGGCCACCATCTCATGGCCTACGTCGAGATGCTGGGGCGCGACCGCTCGCGCATCCGCGACTCGCGCAAGCGCCTCAACGAGTGCCCGCTCGGCGCCGCTGCCCTCGCCGGCACCTCCTTCCCCATCGACAGGCATGCGACGGCCGAGGCGCTGGGCTTCGACGGGCCGACCCGCAACTCGCTCGATTCCGTCTCCGATCGCGACTTCATCCTCGAATATTTGTCGATCGCCGCGATCTCGGCCGTGCACCTGTCGCGCCTCGCGGAAGAGATCGTTATCTGGATGACGCCGCAGTTCGGCTTCGTGCGCCTGTCGGACCAGTGGACGACCGGCTCCAGCATCATGCCGCAGAAGAAGAACCCCGACGCGGCCGAGCTGGTGCGCGCCAAGACCGGACGCGTCATCGGTTCGCTGGTAGCGCTGCTGACGGTGATGAAGGGCCTGCCGCTCGCCTATTCCAAGGACATGCAGGAGGACAAGGAACGCCTCTTCGACGCCGCCGACACCTACGAGCTCGTTCTTGCCGCCGTCTCGGGCATGATCGCAGATATGAAGCCCGTGCCGGAGCGCATGGCCGCGGCCGCGGGCGCCGGCTTTGCCACGGCGACCGATCTCGCGGACTGGCTGGTGCGCTCGCTCGGCATGCCCTTCCGCGACGCGCACCACGTCACCGGCCGCCTCGTCGCCGAGGCGGAGCAGCGCGGTTGCGGCCTGGAGGACCTGCCGCTCGATGTGATGCAGGCGGTCGAGCCGCGCATTACGGACGCGGTCTACGGCGTGCTCGGCGTGGAGAACTCCGTCCGTTCGCGCACGAGCTTCGGCGGCACGGCGCCGGACAACGTACGCGCCCAGGTCGCCTGGTGGCGCGCCCGGCTCTGAAGCGCGCCGGACGGCCCTGAACCCTTTGGCCGCATGGCGCGAGGGCCCCGCTTCATGCTTTGTTGTGGTGAAGCATGAAGCGGAGGTCCCATCCCCATGCCCTGGTCGATTCACGTCGGCACGATTGCTGGAACCGCGGTTCGCATCCACGTCACCTTCCTTCTCTTCCTGGCGTGGATCGGCTTCGCGCAATGGCGCATCGGCGGGCCCGCGGCGGCGGCCGACAGCGTCCTCTTCATCGCGCTGCTGTTCCTTTGCGTGCTGGCGCACGAGTTCGGCCACGTCCTCGCCGCCCGGCGCTACGGCGTGCGCACACCGCACATCACGCTCTTTCCCATCGGCGGTGTGGCGAGCCTCGAGCGCATCCCGGAGAAGCCGCGCGAGGAGCTGATCGTCGCCGTGGCGGGCCCGGCGGTCAATGTCGTCATCGCCCTCGTCCTCATCGTCCTCCTCGGTGCGACCGTCGACGTCACGGACATGACGCGGCTCGAGGACCCGCGCGTCAGCCTGATCGCCCGCCTCGCCGGTGCCAACGTCGTCCTTGTCCTCTTCAACCTCATTCCCGCCTTCCCCATGGACGGCGGGCGGGTGCTGCGGGCGATCCTCGCCATGCGCCTCGGCTTCTCGCGCGCGACGCAGCTCGCCGCAACGATCGGCCAGGGCTTCGCCTTCCTGCTCGGATTTGCGGGGCTGTTCCTCAACCCGCTGCTGATCTTCATCGCCATCTTCGTCTATCTGGCCGCCTCCTCCGAGGCCGAGCACGTCGCCTTCCGCGACGTCACCCGCGGCCTGCCCGTCGGGGAGGCGATGATGACGCAGTTCGAGGTTCTCGGTCCGCAGAGCTCACTCGATGATGCCGTCGAGACGATGATCCGCACGGCGCAGAAAGAATTTCCGGTCGTCGACGGCGCCGGGCGGCTGCGCGGTATCCTCACGCGCGATGCGCTCGTCATGGCGCTCCGAAACCATGGCGCCGCCGCGCCCGTCATCGAGGTGATGAACACGGATGTGCCGACGATCCACTATCGCCAGCCGCTCGAGGCCGCCTTCCGCAAGCTCAACGAAGCCAAGGCCCCGGCGCTCGGCGTGCTCGACAGCAGCGACAGGCTCGTCGGCCTGCTCACGGCCGAGAACATCGGCGAGATGATGCTGGTGCGCGCCGTGCAGCCGCAATGGCGTTTCGGCGCCCGCCGGCGCGCCTGAGGCGTCAGCCGCGGGCCTCGTCCCGCAGCGTCGCCTCCTCGGCATTGCTGCCGACGACGGCGGCCGGTTCAGCCGCCGCCCTGGCGTTCCCCGCCGCGGGCGTGGCAGCGCGCAACGGGCGCGGCGCCAGCCCCGCATGGACGGCCACGGCGCCGATGGCCATGAGGGGCAGGACGGTCGTCATGGCGACGAAGGGATCACTGAAGAACGCGGCCCCGACGGCAGAGCCGACGAGCCCGCCGCCGATCTGCATGAAGCCCGTCATGGCAGCGGCAGCTCCGGCGATATGCGGGAAGCCGGCGAGCGCGTTGGTCGTGACGCCGGGCATGACGAGCGCGATACCGAAGGCCCACAACGCCACCGGCGTCATGACGGTGGCGAAGCTGGGCGGATAAAGCCTCAGCACCACGCCGAACCCCACGGCGGCGCAGATCGAGAAGACGAGGCCGACCGCGATGAGGCGGCTCGCCTCAAACCGCCGCAGCAGCCGCCCGACGATCACCGTGCCGAGCGTATAGGCCCCCGTCTGGCACAGCATGGACAGGCCGAACATCGTCGGCGTCAGGCCCACGCGGTCGATCATGACGAAGGGCAGCATGGAGGCGAGGGTGTAGAGCCCGCCGGTGACAAGGCCGAGCACGAGGCCCGCGCGCAGGAACCGCCGGTCGCGCAGCAGCGTGCCGTAGCTTCTGAGCATGCGCGAGGGGTGCGCCAGCGCCCTGTCGGGGGAAAGGTTCGTCTCGCGTGTCGCCAGCATCAGCGTGACAACCACGGCGATGCCGTAGACGACCATGATGACGAAGAGGGCATGCCAGCCGAAGGCGCTTGCCGTCAGGCCGCCAAGCGTCGGCGACACGGCCGGACCGACGGCAAGCATAAGGCCGATGAGGTTCAGGATGCGAGCCGAGGTCTGGCCCGTGAACTGGTCGCGCACCATGGCGCGCGAGATGGCTACGCCCGCCGCCACGCCGACGCCCTGCAGCGCCCGGCCGACGAGCAGCCAGCCGATGCTCGGCGACCAGGCGGCCACGAGGCTGCCGGTCAGGTAGACGGAAAAGAAACCGATCGCGACCGGGCGCCGCCCGTATGCATCCGACAGCGGCCCGCAGACGAGCTGCGCGAAAGCGAAGCCGAAGAAATAGACCGTCAGCGTCAGGTTGACCGCCGCCGGCGTCGTGTCGAAGGCACTGACCAGTGCCGGCATGGCCGGCGTGTAGAGCGCCAGGCTGACCGGCCCGAGCGCCACGATGAAGGCGCCGATGACGGCCGTGCGCATCTCGCTCATCAGCGGCGTGGCGGTCGCCGGCCTCATACCTCTTCCCCGCTGCGAATGGACAGATTGCTGCGCATGCGGTCGAGCAGCCGGCGCATCGTCTCGATCTCCTCCGGCGTGAAGTTGCGCGTTGCCTCCTCGCGCGTGCGCGTCAGCACGACCTTGATCTCCTCGACGAGCGGCTGCGCTGCCGGCGTGAGCCGCACCGTCTTGGCGCGCCTGTCTTCGGGGTCGGCCTCGCGNACCACGAGCCCGCGCCCCTCCAGCCGATCGATGAAGCCGACGAGCGTCATGGGCTCCACGCTCATGCGCTCGGCAAGCTGGCTCTGGCGGATGGGCCCGAAATGGCTGACGAAGACGAGCGCCCGCGCCTCGCCGGGCGTCAGGCCGAGGCCCGCCTCCTCAAGCGCGCGGTCGACGCGCGCGCGCAGAAGGCGCGCCGCATCCGTCAGAAGGAAGCCGAAGGTCGAAGGGCCGCTTTTCATGGATCCCCTTAATATAAGGGCGCCTTATTAAAACGCCCATGTTTGAGCGTCAAGGCTGTTGCGCTGCAACAGACTTTCCGTTGCCGTCAGACGCACATGGCATTATAGGAACCGCGTGCCAACGCGCGTAGGCAGCGCGCGCTGTCTCATCCGCTTCGCAATTTCGTGTCATGAGCCGGGCCCCATCCGCCGCGGCAGGAGTTTTCATGCAGCTGCGCAACATCGCCATCATCGCCCACGTCGACCACGGCAAGACGACCCTCGTGGACAAGCTGCTCGCGCAGTCCGGCGCCTTCCGCGAGAACCAGCGCGTGGCCGAGCGCGTGATGGATTCGAACGACCTGGAGAAGGAGCGCGGCATTACCATTCTTGCCAAGGCGACGTCGGTCGTCTGGAAGGACACGCGCATCAACATCGTCGACACGCCCGGCCACGCCGACTTCGGCGGCGAGGTGGAGCGCATCCTCAACATGGTGGATGGCGCCATCGTGCTCGTCGACGCGGCCGAAGGCCCCATGCCGCAGACGAAGTTCGTGGTCGGCAAGGCGCTCAAGATCGGCCTGAGGCCGATCGTCGCCATCAACAAGGTCGACCGCCCGGATGCGCGCCCGCAGGAGGTGATCAACGAGGTCTTCGACCTCTTCGCAGCCCTCGACGCCACCGACGAGCAGCTCGACTTCCCCATCCTCTACGGCTCGGGCCGCGACGGCTGGATGGCCACCTCGCCCGAGGGGCCGAAGGAGAACGGCCTCGCCCCGCTCTTCGACCTGGTGCTCGATCACGTCCCGCCACCGAAGGTGGAGGAAGGCCCCTTCCGCATGCTCGGCACCAGTCCCTGGAGGGCCAACCCCGTTCCTCGGCCGCATCGTTACCGGCCGCATCACGGCCGGCCAGGTGAGGCCGAACCAGGCCGTCAAGGTTCTCGACCGCGACGGCAAGGTCATCGAGCAGGGCCGCGTGTCGAAGATCCTCGCCTTCCGCGGCATCGAGCGCCAGCCGATCGAGGTGGGCGAGGCAGGTGACATCGTGTCCATCGCCGGCCTCGAGAAGGGCACCGTGGCCGACACCTTCTGCGCGCCCGAGGTCGACACGCCCCTGCCGGCGCAGCCGATCGACCCGCCGACCGTCACCATGACCTTCCTCGTCAACGATTCGCCGCTCGCCGGCACCGAGGGCGACAAGGTGACGAGCCGCATGATCCGCGACCGCCTGTTCAAGGAGGCCGAGGGCAACGTCACGCTGAAGATCGAGGAATCGCCCGACAAGGACTCCTTCTTCGTCTCCGGCCGCGGCGAGCTGCAGCTCGCCATCCTCATCGAAACCATGCGTCGTGAGGGATTCGAGCTGGCCGTTTCACGCCCGCGCGTCGTCTTCAAGAAGGACGAGGCCACCGGCGCGACGCTTGAGCCGATCGAGGAGGTCGTCATCGACGTCGACGAAGAGCACTCGGGCGTCGTCGTGCAGAAGATGTCCGAACGCAAGGCGGACATGATCGAGATGCGCCCGTCGGGCGGCAATCGCCTGCGCCTCGTCTTCCACGCCCCGACGCGCGGCCTCATCGGCTACCAGTCGGAGCTGATGACGGACACGCGCGGCACGGCCATCATGAACCGGCTGTTCCACTCCTACGCCCCCTACAAGGGCGAGATCCCCGGCCGGCGCAACGGTGTCCTCATCTCGAACGACGCCGGCGAGGCCGTGGCCTATGCGCTGTGGAACCTGGAGGACCGCGGCCCGATGATGATCGAGCCCGGGTGCAAGGTCTATCAGGGCATGATCGTGGGCGAGCACACGCGCGACAACGACCTCGAGGTCAATGTGCTCAAGGGCAAGAAGCTCACCAACATCCGCACCACGTCCAAGGACGAGGCCGTCCGCCTGACGCCGCCGATCCGCATGACCCTGGAGCGGGCGCTTGCCTGGATCCAGGACGACGAGCTGGTGGAGGTGACGCCGAAATCCATCCGCCTGCGTAAGATCCTGCTCGACCCCAACGACCGCAAGCGCGCCGAGCGCGCCAAGGAAGCGGCGGCAGGCTGACGCCGGACAGCGAAAAGGGCGCCTCAGGCGCCCTTTTTTGTGGCCCGGCGGTCTTGCCTCACATCTCCGGGCCGATGCTCGCTTCCGGCCCCGGGATGACCGCGACATGCTCGCTGGCACCGCGCAGCAGCTTCACCGCCGAACGGGGCATCCGGTCCTGCGTCGCATAGGCCGCGGCGAAGAAGACGAACATCGAGAGGAGGGCGAGGCGGCGGTACATCGTTCGGCTCCCGGTGCCCGGCGCCGCATCGGCGCTTCAGGCCGGGATAATCTGCGCCGGGCCGGATTTGGCCGGCGTGCGCCCCCGCACGTGGCGGACAGCCGGAGCCGAGAAATGAAAAGGGCGGCCACATGGGCCGCCCCCGCTCTTGCCATTCCCCCACGGGCAAATGAGCCGCCTCACAGCCCCTCGAACAGCGCCGTCGACAGATAGCGCTCGGCGAATGAGGGGATGATGATGACGATGTTCTTGCCGGCGCTCTCCGGACGGGCTGCGATCTCGAGCGCCGCGGCCACCGCCGCGCCGGAGGAGATGCCGACCGGGATGCCTTCGAGCCGGGCCACGAGGCGCGCCGTGTCGAAGGCCGTCTGGTTGCCGACCGTCACCACCTCGTCGATCACCGAGCGGTCGAGCACCTGCGGCACGAAGCCCGCGCCGATGCCCTGGATCTTGTGCGGGCCGGGCTGGCCGCCGGACAGCACGGGCGAATCCTCGGGCTCCACCGCCACGACGCGCAGCGAAGGCTTGCGCGGCTTCAGCACCTGGCCAACGCCCGTGATGGTGCCGCCGGTGCCGACGCCGGCGACGAAGATGTCCACCTCGCCGTTGGTGTCGTTCCAGATCTCCTCGGCGGTGGTGCGCCGGTGGATCCCCGGGTTGGCCGGGTTGGCAAACTGCTGCGGAATGATGGCGCCGGGGATCTCGTTCTTCAGCTCCTCAGCGCGGTTGACGGCGCCGCGCATGCCCTGTGGACCAGGCGTGAGCACGAGCTCGGCTCCCAGCAGCGCGAGCATCTTGCGCCGCTCGATCGACATCGTCTCCGGCATGACGAGGATAAGGCGGTAGCCGCGCGCGGCCGCCACGAAGGCCAGCGCGATGCCCGTGTTCCCCGACGTCGGCTCGATCAGCGTCGCGCCCGGCTTGATGATGCCGCGCTGCTCGAGATCGTCGATCATGCTGACGCCGATGCGATCCTTCACGCTCGCGATCGGGTTGAAGAACTCCAGCTTGGCGAGGAGGTTGGCCTTGACGCCCTTCTCCCTGGCCAGGCGGTCGAGCCGCACCAGGGGCGTGTCACCGATCGTCTCAGTGATGGAATTGTAGATGCGCCCGCGGCCGGGCACGCGCTGCGTGTCGGCGGCGGATTTGGCGGCTGGTTCGGCCATGGTCTCGACTCCACCCTTGTGCCGGCCTGCCGCGAAACCAGGGGCAGGCCCGACGATTGAACCTCAGCCCCGATAGCATATTTACAAAAAGATTGTCGATATATTAGTATATTTACATTCTATATTGTGAAATCGACCGACGACGGCACCTGCCCGAAAACCTTCGCCTCCTCGGCGCGACGGCACAGGTCCTCCACCGTCGAATTGTCCAGAACCTCGAGAAAGGCCTCGCCCGCCTTGCGCACCACCGGCCCGACCACCAGGTCGACGAGGGCCGAGTCCGGCACAGGCGGCATCGATTCCTCGGACGACGTCGCCATGGCCGCCCGCACGATCTCACCGGCCGTGATGCGGCGGCGCTCGCGCGCAAGCTCGTAACCGCCGCGCGGTCCCCGCACCCCCTTCGAGGATGCCGGCCCGCACCAGCTGCTGCAGCACCGTCTCAAGATGGCGGGGCGGCAGGTTGTGACGGGCCGCGAGCAGCTTCGCCGCAACCGGGCTCGGCCGGGCGTGGATGGCCACGTCCACCACGGCGGCAATGGCGAGCAAGCTGCGCCGGGACAGCAGGATCATTGTCGTCGTTCCTCTTCGTCTGCCTCTCGCGGGTCACACACCCGTCGATCCAAACCCGCCGGCACCACGCTCCGTAGCGCCGAGCCGGTCGACCTCCACGAGCAAAGCCTGCCGCACGGGGGCGACGACCAGCTGTGCGATGCGCATCCCGCGAGCAACCACAAAATCGGCTGAACCTGTGTTGATCAGAATAACACCTATTTCGCCGCGGTAATCCGCGTCGATGGTCCCCGGCGCGTTGAGAACGGTCACGCCGTGCTTCAGTGCGAGGCCCGAGCGCGGCCGCACCTGCGCCTCGTATCCGGGGGGCAGAGCCATGGCGAAGCCGGTCGGCACGAGCGCGCGGCTGCCGGGTCGCAGGGTGATCGGAGCGTCGGCCGGTACAGCCGCCATGAGGTCGAGCCCCGCGGCCTGGCTCGTCTCGTAGCGCGGCAGGGGCAGGTCTCCGGCATGCGGCAGGCGGACGATCTCCACGATGGGATCGGCAGGTGACATCGATGTCATCGTCATCCCTTCGGCAAGGCAGCGGCGATGCGCGCCACCAGCCGGCGCGCCACCTCGTCCTTGTCCATGGTCGGCCAGTCCTCGACCCCCTCGGCGGTGACGAGATGCACCGTGTTGTGCCGACCGCCCATCACCCCCGTTCCGGGGCGAACGTCGTTGGCGACGATCCAGTCGCAGCCCTTGCGCAGGCGCTTCTGGCGGGCATGCTCCACCACGTTCTCCGTCTCAGCTGCAAAGCCGACGACGAGCTGCGGCCGCCCGTCAGTCCGCTGCGCGATCGTGGCGAGGATGTCGGGGTTCTCGACAAGGGCGAGCTGGGGAACGCCCTTGCCCGTCTTCTTCATCTTCTGGGTGGCTTCGCCGGCCGTGCGCCAGTCCGCCACCGCAGCGGCGAAGACGGCGGCATCGGCCGGCAGCGCCGCCTCGACCGCGGCCAACATCTCCCGCGCGGTCTCGACGGCCACCGTGGTCACGCCAGCCGGAGGAGCAATAGAGACAGGGCCGGACACGAGCGTCACCCGCGCGCCGGCAGCCGCGGCAGCGGCAGCGATGGCATGCCCCTGCCGCCCCGAGGACCGGTTGGCGATGTAACGCACTGGGTCAATCGGCTCGTGCGTCGGCCCGGAGGTCACGAGGACATGGCGGCCGGCAAGCGGCAGATCCCGGCCGCCGAGCAGCCGCTCGATGGCGGCAACAATCTCCAGCGGCTCGGCCATGCGACCGGGCCCGAACTCACCGCGCTCGGCCATCGCCCCCTCGTTCGGCCCGACCACGGCGACGCCATCAGCCTCGAGAAGGGCCATGTTGCGGCGCGTCGCCGGGTGCTGCCACATCCGCGGGTTCATCGCCGGGGCGACGAGAACAGGCTTGTCGGTGGCCAACAGCGCTGTGGAGGCGAGATCGTCGGCATGGCCACCGGCCATTTTGGCAAGAAGGTCGGCCGTTGCCGGCGCAACGACGACGAGATCGGCCGAGCGCGACAGTTCGATGTGGCCGATGTCCGCCTCGTCGGTCAGCGAGAACAGATCGGTGAAGACGCGTTCGCGCGACAGGGCGGAGACTGACAGCGGCGTGATGAACTCGGCGCCGGCCGTGGTCAGGATCGCGCGCACACCGTAACCACGCTCCTTCAGGCGGCGGATGAGGTCCAGCGACTTGTAGGCCGCGATGCCGCCTCCGATGATAAGAAGGATCCGCTTGCTCACGCGCCGCTCCCGTCGAGGATCGCTCCGGCGCCGGGCGCTTCGGCGAGCAAGGCCGGCGCGGCGCGACCGCAAACTAGCGCGTCGTGCATCGTACGCAAACGATTCAGCGCCGCAGGGGGCCCCCCGGAACGGAAATGGAGTATCAACCTTAACGTGCAGGCCGGCAAGAATTCAGCCACCGAGCCACATCGCCGCCAGGATGGCGGCGATAACCCAGAGCGCGAGATTGCCCCAGCGGGCGCGGCGGGCCTCGGCGCGACCGATATCCGCCACGCTCTCCGGCGCGAGCAGGAAGCCGCGTTCACTCGCGATCTCGAGCTGCTCGAAGATGCGCTCGCCGCGGTTGAGGATCGACGGCAGATGGGCGGCGAAACCGGCGAGCGAGACGGCGCCGCGGCCGGCCTCCTCCAGGCGGCCGACAGGGCCGAGGTTGCGCTCGATCCATTCGCGCACGACAGGATCGGCTGTCGACCACATGTCGAGCCGCGGGTCGAGCGAGCGCGCCACACCCTCGACCACCACCATGGTCTTCTGCAGCATGACGAGCTCGGTGCGCGTGTTCATGTCGAACAGCGCCGTGATCTCGAAGAGCAGCGTCAGGAGCTTCGCCATCGAGATCTCGTCGGCGCGCCGGTCGTGGATCGGCTCGCCGATCGCCCGGATGGCCTGGGCAAAGTCCGCCACGCTGTGGTGCCGCGGCACGTAGCCTGCCTCGAAATGCACCTCGGCCACGCGGCGGTAGTTGCGCGTGATGAATCCGAGCAGGATCTCGGCGAGGAAGCGCCGCTCCTTGTGGCCGAGCCGGCCCATGATGCCGCAGTCGACCGCGACAAGGCGCCCCTGCGCATCGACAAAGAGGTTGCCGGGGTGCATGTCGGCGTGGAAGAAGCCGTCGCGCAAGGCCTGGCGCAGGAAGGACTGGATGACCGTGCGCGCCAGCGCCTCGCGGTCGTGGCCGGCGGCGACGAGCGCCGCCACTGTCCGACAGCGGCGTGCCGTCCACCCACTCGCTCGTCATGACGTCGCGGGCGGTGAGATCCCATTTCACTTCCGGCACGCGGAAGTCGGCGTCATCGCGCGTGTTCTCGCCAAGCTCGGACAGCGCCGCCGCCTCCAGCCTGAGATCCATCTCCATGGCGACGGACCGCGCCAGCGTCTCCACCACCTCGATAGGCCGCAGGCGACGCATGGCGGGAAACAGACGCTCGGCCATGGCGGCGGCGAAACGCATGGAGGCAAGATCACGCGCGAAACGCTCACGCACACCGGGCCGCAACACCTTGACCGCCACCGTCTGCGCATTTTCGCCCTCGCCAATGCGCGCCTTGTGCACCTGCGCGATCGAGGCGGCGGCGATCGCCGGACCGAACTCGCTGAACAGCTTGTCGATCGGCATGTCGAAGGAGGCCTCGATGGTGCGCACGGCCTCCTCGCGCGGAAAGGGCGGCAGCCGGTCCTGCAGGGTCTCGAGATCCGCCGCGGCGCGGACGCCGACGACGTCGGGGCGCGTCGCCAGGAACTGGCCGAACTTGACGTAGGACGGCCCGAGCCGCGTCATCGCCGCCGCCAGGCGCGAGCCGCTCTCGCGCGCGCCGCGCCGCTCGATGGTGCGGGCGAGGGTGATCAGGAGGCGGATCGCCGGCGGCAGCGGGGCGACGTCGGCGAGGGAGAGCGCCCCCTCGCGCGCCAGCACGAAGCCGACGCGGGCGAGCCTGAAGCAGTGGACGAGCGCAGAGATCACGACCGCCTCAGATCTTCCAGCCGGAATGCAGGGCGACGATGCCGCCCGTCATCGGCCGGGCCGTGACACGGGCGAAGCCCGCCTTCTCGATCATGCCTGCGAAAACGCGGGCATTGGGGAACTTGCGGATCGATTCGACGAGATAGCGATAGGGTTCGCCATCCCCTGTCACCACGCGGCCCATTGCCGGAATGACGTTGAATGAATAGGCGTCGTAGATTGCGTCGAGCACGGGCACGTCGACGCGGCTGAACTCGAGGCAGAGAAAGCGGCCGCCGCGCCTGAGCACACGATAGGCCTCCGCGAGGGCGAGTTCGATGCGCGGCACGTTGCGAATGCCGAAGGCGATCGTGTAGGCGTCGAAGCTGCCGTCCGGAAAGGGCAGGCTCTCGGCATTGCCCTGGACGAACTCGATCTCGCCCTTGTTGCGGCGCGCCGCAGCCCGGTCGCGCCCCACGGCGAGCATGTCGCCGTTGATGTCGAGCACGGTGACCTTGGTCTGCGGCCCGCCGGCGTCACTGACGCGGAAGGCGACGTCGCCCGTGCCGCCAGCCACGTCGAGATGACGAAAGGGCCGGTGCCACGGCGGACGCAGCATGGAGACGAGTGCATCCTTCCACGCCCGGTGCAGGCCGACCGACATGAGGTCGTTCATCAGGTCGTAGCGGCTGGCGACCTTGTGAAAGACATCATCGACGAGGCGCTGCTTGTCCGCCAGGCGGACATTGGTGAAACCGAAATGCGTGTTGTCGTCTGGCGCTGCCGTCATCGTCCCACCCCATCGAACGCCGGGACCATAGCCCGGCCGGCGCGGACGCGCCATGGCACGACGCGTCGCGCCCCCGGACCGTCACCCGAAAACGACCCGCGCCGTGGCCGGCTCAGCGCGCCGCCAGGAAGGCCTCGTGCTCGGCCTGAAGCGCGCCGGACAGCGCCTTCCCGATCAGCGCCCGCGTCTCCTTGACGCCGTAGAGGGCGATGAAGGAGCCAAAGCGCGGCCCCCGCTCCTCGCCGAGCAGCACCTGGTAGATGCTGGAGAACCACTGCTGCGAGACGCCAGGGCGCCCGTCGGGGCTCTTCGTCTTGCCGCTGAGGTCCGGGAAGTGCCGGCGGCCAACCTCGTAGACCATTGCCTGCAGCGCGTCGGCATCGGTCGAGCCTTCGAGGGGCGCGAGCTCGTTGTCGAGATCGAGGAGCGCCGCGCGCTCCGCCTCGGTCGGCGGGCGGAAGGTCTTGGCCGGCCGGACGAAGTCGCGGAAATAGTTGATGGCGTAGCCGACGAGCTTGTCGAGCCGCGGATGCGTCTCGGGCGAGGCAGCCGGCGCATAGCGGCGGATGAAGCCCCACAGCACCGCCGGATCCTCAGAATTGGCCACGCCTGCGAGGTTGAGCAGCATGCCGAAGGTGAGCTGCGTCGGCGCTCCAGTGGCACCGGCCGCCTCGACCGTCTCCGGGGGCGGCGGGTTACCGGCATGGATGTGCCAGACCGGATTGCCCAGCCGGTGCTTCCACTCCTGCCGGCCGTATGCGTTGAGGAAACCGAGATAGTCGTCGACGTGACGCGGAATGACGTCGAAGAACAGGCGCTTGGCTTCGCGCGGCTTGTTGTACATGAACAAGGCGAGGCTCTCAGGCGTGCCGTAGCGCAGCCACTCCTCGATGGTGAGGCCGTTGCCCTTGGACTTGGAGATCTTCTGGCCGTTCTCGTCGAGAAAGAGCTCGTAGTTGAAGCCCTCGGGCGGGGTGGCGCCGAGCGCACGGGCAATCTGTCCCGACAGGCGCACGGAATCGATGAGATCCTTGCCCGCCATCTCGTAGTCGACGCCGAGTGCCACCCAGCGCATGGCCCAGTCCGGCTTCCACTGCAGCTTGGCGTGTCCGCCCGTCACCGGCGTCTCGAAACGCTCGCCCGTCTCGGGATCGCGCCAGACGATGGTGGCGCTGTCCTTCTTCACCTCCTCGATCGGCACCTGCATGACGACGCCGGTCTTCGGGTGAATGGGCAGGAAGGGCGAATAGCTCTGCGCCCGCTCCGCCCGCAGACTCGGCAGCATGATCGCCATCACCTCCTCGTAGCGTTCGGCGACCAGGCGCAGCGTGTCATCGAAGCGGCCGGAGGTGTAGCAGTCGGTCGCCGACATGAAGGTGTAGTCAAAGCCGAAGGCGTCGAGGAAGGCGCGCAGGCGCGCATTGTTGTGGTGGCCGAAGCTCTCGTGCGTGCCGAAGGGATCGGGCACCCGCGTCAGCGGCTTGCCGAGATGCTCCTTCAGCATGTCGCGGTTCGGCACGTTGTCCGGCACCTTGCGCAGGCCATCCATGTCGTCGGAGAAGGCGACGAGCCGCGTCGGGATGCGGTCTTCGGTCAGCACGCGGAACGCATGGCGCACCATGGAGGTGCGCGCCACCTCGCCGAAAGTGCCGATGTGCGGCAGGCCGGAGGGGCCGTATCCGGTCTCGAACAGCGCCTCCTTCTTGCCCGAACGCTCCAGCCGCACGACGAGTTTGCGCGCTTCCTCGAACGGCCAGGCAGCCGAGGCTCGGGCAGCCTCGACAAGCGCGGGATCGAGCTGGAGCGGTTGTGTCATGTCACACATCTCTTCAAGAATGAGGGGCACCGGCCGGCGATAACGTTCCGGGGGCGAGGCGGCGGACACTAGGTAGGGCCCCCCGCTGCGTCAACGCGGCATTTCCCGCCAAATCGCGGAAAGGTCAATAGAAGCCCACCGGGAAATAGCGCAGGTAGAGCTCGGCGTAGGTGCCGTTGTCCCACAGACGCTGCAGCGCGTAGTCGAAGGCGCGTCTGAGCACCTTGTCGTCCTTCCGGAACACGAAGCCGACGCCCTCGCCGAAATAGCGGCTCTCCAGATAGGGGCCGCCGACGAAGCGGCAGCAATCGGCGGCCACGCGCCCGTTGAGCCACAGGGCGAGGCTCATCCCGTCCCCGAACAGATAGTCGACCTCACCGGCACGGAGCGCTTCGCGCGCGGCGATGAGATTGGCGTAGGGCTTTGCCTCCGCCTCGGGGAAATGGGTCTTCAGGAAGGCCTCATGCGCCGTTCCCGCAATGACCGCGACCGTGCGTCCGGCGAGAACCTCGGGCCTGAACCGGTCCGGCGCCCTCTCGCGCCGGGCGACGAAGCGGGCCGGCATGCGGTGAAAGGGCGCGGTGACGGCAAAGCCCTCCCGGAGCGATGCGGTGATGGGGATGCCGGCAGCCACCACGTCGCCGTGGCCGGCCTCGAGCGCCGGCAACAGCGTGTCGAAGCGCCGCGCCTGGATGGTGCAGGCAACCGCCAGCACCTCGCAAGCGGCACGCGCGAGCTCGACGGCAAAGCCGGTCGGCACACCGTCGGGACCAGCGAAGTGCAGCGGCGGAAACTCGTCGTCCGTCATGATCCGCACGACCCGCACCCAGGACAGATCCGGCTTCTCGATGCGGGTACGGGTATCCCAGAAATTGGGCACGACCGGACCGGTCCCCCCGGCCGCGACGGCCGGGCCGCCGAGGAAGGGACAGAGGACGAGCAAGCGAAAGAGCAATCCCCGGAACACCCGGCTTCCCCCGGAACCTGTCGCCGATTTTGGTAGTTGTGCGCCAGCCACCCCCTCCCGGCAAGAGGGTGTCGCCGCTTTGCGCGCGCACACGCACTCACCCCACGGGCCAATTTACAAATCAAGAACTGTCGATAATCTTTCCACAGGGGTTGCAGGGAGTAATAGATGATGAATGATGCTATCGCTCCCGACGCCAGCGGGGGAAAACGGAATTTTTTTAAGAACGTCAATCAAGATGTCTGTTTGAACTATACAAGTCTGGACGACGCGGCGGGCACGGACGAATTCGTCTTCCTGCTGCAGTATGGCGTGTCGGCACACGCTCTCACGGAGGCACGTCGCCAGGCATACCGGTGGAACGTATCACCCTTCGAGGCGCTTCTCGCCTCGGGCGCGATCGACGAGGAACGGCTCTATACCGCCGTCGCCGAGACGATGGGCCTGCCCTTCCTGCACCGCGGCGTGCGCATCGGCGCTGACGCCCGCTTTCCCGAATGTCTGACGGCCGGCATCGTGCCCCTGCGCCCGGACGGGCGGGGTCCGCGCTTTCTCGTCGCCCCGGGCGTGCCGCATCTCGGCCGATTCATGAAGCAGTACGCGCGTTGGCAGAACGCCGGCGTGGCGCTCACGACGCCACGCCTTTTGACCAGACTGGTGATGCGAACCTACCCGCGGCAGATCGCCCATCTCGCCGCCAACGGTCTCGCCGATGCTGCCGCCGCCCTGTCGTATCGAGGGCAGATGAACGGCTTCCAGATCGGCATACTCGCGCTCGCCGCGGGGGTTACGAGTTTTCTCCTCGTCCGGGCACCGACGGCGGCCTTCGGCCTGTTCGCAGCGCTCTGCAGCCTCGTCTTCATAGCCATGGTCATGGTGCGCCTCGCCTGCTGCATGGAGCGGCCGCGACGCCCCCCGGCCCGTATGCCCGCCGACCACGAGCTGCCGATCTATACTGTCATCGTGCCGTTGCACCGGGAGGCGCGGGTCGTGCCGCAGCTTCTCACCGCGCTCATGAGCCTCGACTATCCACCCGCCAAACTCGACATCAAGCTGGTGATCGAGAGCGACGATGCAACGACGGCCGAAGCCCTGCGCGCCCAGACACTGCCACCCTGGTTCGAGATCGTGGTTGCGCCACCCGGCCTGCCGCGGACCAAGCCGCGCGCGCTCAACCTGGCCCTGCAGCTGGCGCGGGGCGAATACACGGTCGTCTACGACGCCGAGGACGTGCCCGAGCCGAAGCAGCTCCGCCTGGCGGCAGCAAGCCTTGCAGCCGCGCCGGAACGTATCGCGTGCCTGCAGGCTCACCTCGCCATCGACAACGTGGATGACAGCCTGCTGACGCGCCTGTTCGCGATCGAGTATGCTGCGCTGTTCGATGTCATCAATCCGGGCCTCGCCGCCTTCAGCCTTCCGGTGCCACTCGGCGGCACGTCCAACCATTTCCGCACGGCGGTGCTGCGCCGTATCCACGCCTGGGATGCATGGAACGTGACCGAGGATGCCGACCTCGGCCTCAGGCTGGCACGCCTCGGATATGCCGTGGCGGATCTGCCGTCGACCACCCACGAGGAGGCCCCCGCCCGCCTGCGCGCCTGGCTCGCCCAGCGGGCGCGGTGGATGAAGGGCTGGATGCAGGTCTGTATCACACACACGCGCGAGCCCCTGACCGCGCTGCGCCAGCTCGGCGCCGACGGCATGCTGGGCGTCACCGCGACGCTGGCTGGCACCGTACTGACAGCGCTCTTCTTCCCCTTATTCCTGATCGCATCGGTACTCTCCCTCACCGATGGCAGCCTGTTCATTGCGGACGGGCTCTTAGGCCGCGCCTTTGCCGCCATCGGCCTCACCCTCTTCATTGCGGGCTGCCTCGCCATGCTCCTGCCCGCGCTCATCGGCCTGAAGCGTCGCAAGCTGCTCCGGCTGGCGCCTTATGCCGCGCTCATGCCACTGTATTTCACGCTGATTTCCGTCGCCACATGGCTGGGCGTGGTCGAACTCGTCCGCAGCCCCTTCCGCTGGAACAAGACGGAGCATGGGCTCGCCCGCACGTCCGAGGCGGCGAGACGCCGATCACATGGCCCGGATACCGTTGCTCCCGCCTCAGAAGCAGCCGGCAATGGCCGTGAGCAGCCAGTCCGCGAAGACGGCCTGAGAAGAATGACTCCAGAAGAAGACCCCTGCCGCCAGGAGCCCGACGCAGAGGCCCGCCGAAACAGTCAGGAGCAGACGCCGCTGCCCGCCGGTCAGCGAGACCTCGTCCGACGCACCCATTCCGCCGTTGAGCCTCGTGCCTTCCACAGCGCTCCTCATCTGCAGCAAACGAGATAGTCAGGATAGCAGGTCGTGCCCCAATGCCCAACCGGGCCAGTGCCCGGGCGCCGTCCGGCTGCGCTAGG
>Ga0065720_1018964_pt1 | contig 50778 bp, 48 predicted proteins | sample Thericmetagenome_FD_59107 | JGI IMG/M metagenome (GOLD analysis project Ga0065720, IMG submission 59107) | Thermophilic microbial communities from the Joint Bioenergy Institute, California, USA of rice/straw/compost enrichment - eDNA_2 v2... | ecosystem: Engineered > Solid waste > Grass >... | reverse complement strand
AATTGAAATCCTAAAGAAATTTAAAAAGGATCAACACGCTCACATTGCTGAGCTTTACAGAAAAATAGCGATATCTTTTTGCCCTCGAGAATACCTTGTTTAAATGTTTTCATTTTGGCATGTTATAGACGAATACTAAGATACCGATATATTTTTGAGAGCCTAAATGAAAATAGAAATTCCAGACCAGTCCACTATCAGTTATTATATAAGGAGAATAACCAACCTAACAAGGCATTAGAAAATTACGAAAAAGCTCTATACATTGACATCTTGGTTCATGGTGAAAATAATACCAATTGCAATATTAGGAATAATGTTGAAATTGGTAAACTATATGAGAGTTCTGGGCATCATCTGCTCGCATGGGATAAATTTACTAAAGCACGAGAGTTTTATTATCAGCTTTATGGAGAAAATGAAAATCAATCTCAAAATGCCTATCTCTCTGAAAAAATTGGTTTTCTCCTTATCAAACAGGGAAAATTTAAAGAGGCTATAAAGGAATATGAAGATGCTATGGCAAAGTATATTATGTGCTTTGGTAAGAATGATAAACACGTTGGAAAGTGCCATTATGAACTAGGCAAATTGTATCAGAAAATAAATGACAACACAGAGGCTTTCAAACACTATAAAATTTATTCAACAATCAAGCAAGACTATATTGGAGAGTTTGATCAAGAACTAGCTTCAATTTTTGACTCAATTGGAGATGTGCTTGATCAGATGGGGAAATATGAGGATGCTATTGAGAGTTATCAAAAAGTGATACCAATTCTTGATTATCATGAAGATGATGAGGCGATTATTAGGATGCACAAGAAGATTTCTAAGGTCTATCAAAAACAAGAAAAGCTTTTTGCAGCAGCTTCTAGTTTAGAAAATTGTTGTCAGATCATCAAACAGAAACATGGTGAAGAACATGTAGATCTTGCTGTATATTATGAGGAGATAGGAAATTTATTTGCTGCTGATGGAGACAATGTTAGTGCGCTTCGTGAATATTCAAAGGCACTCCAAATATTAACTGCTAATTATGATAAAGAGAATGATCAGATCACGAACTTGTTTGGAAAAATAGGAAAGATATCTCCCTTAGCCTATTCTACTTACAAGACTCATCAGCGTAAATCAAGCACAACTCCCCGCCATCATCGCAGAAGCTCCAGTATTCAGGCTTTGATTCGTAAGAGCACTGAAAGGCCAATTGGAAGCAACGAAAATGAGCCTCTTCCAGTAATAGTGTGCATAGATAATACTCAGCAAGTGCGTGGAGTCATTGATCATCTCAATCCAGAAGAAAATCTAATTGTTGCTCGAAAGAAAGTTGAGAGGGAGTGTCCTTACCTAACTTTGAGTGAATTCCAATTCCTAAATAAAGATGGGCAGAGTGTAAAAGTGGATGAAAAGAGTGCGCTTATCAAAGATTTTATTCTGAAAAAGGATGGGTTTAATTACATTTTGGTCCATGAAGACCCAGAAGCTAGTTTGAAAGGGAGAAAAACAGCATGAACACCCTGTAATTATCAGAACATGCTATATATATGTACTATTTAAATTTATTGTAACAAAATGTTAAGTCTTCTTACACTATTTGTATCTACACTTATCAGCGTATCCTCCTATTCTCTTAGACTAGATAAGAGTCTCTCATTAAAGTGGGAAATAATCAATCCGCAGTCGTTAGATCATCAGAAGACTGTGAAATTTACTCTAATTCTCAAAAACTACAAAAAAGGATGGGCTGGTATTGGTTGGAGGTTGGATCCTGATAATTACCCATTCCCAATGGCTAATGCTGACTATGTCATATGCTATTTTAACGAACCGAGGATTGATAATAAGGAAATGGGTTGTTTTGATGGCTATTTGTTTACTAACAATCAGCTTGGAGCCGACGGGCAGACAAATTGGGAAGCAGTAATGCCAATTCCAGTACCAGATTCAAACCCACTGGTTGGAGGACGAAATAATATCGAATTTCTCTCAAATGAATCTTATAGAAAAGTCAAAGATAAAGATGTGATCACTAAATGGGTTTTTTTCAGGAAGGTTAATACAGGTGATCCTAAAGATGCAATATTAACGAATAAGAATATCCAAGGGATTTGGGCCTATCATGACTCAGATGCGAATTGGGAGACTCAAAATAAAAAATGGAATGATAATACTCGTCCTTCTTATCATAGTAATAAAAATAGAGGGAGATTCGTTTTCAATCTTATTCCTGGAGAAGAAGATTTATAATGTATGAGTAATTTCTTATATTTGGATATCAAAATTTCTTTTTTTTTCCTCCTTTGATCTCAACTAGAATTCTAAATGTCTAAAGTTTGAACCTTACAAAAATATAGCTATTCTTTAATAATTCAAGTAACTTTCTTTGAATTTTATCAATCGTTAAGACAGAAGAATAGGCTATAATTTAAGGAGAGATTCTCGGCGCCTGATGCTTATATATTGAGAAAATTGAGTAAAAGAAGTCAGAGAAAAGTAGTATAATTTAAATGTTTGGTATATTTACGATCATGCAGTTTGATCAAAAATATAGAGCTATGATGTTTATATGGTGATAGTATTACGCACAAACTTAATTGTCAGGAAAGTTCTTTATAAGAAAGCCAGCAAAGTATGCAGACTCTCATAGGGTCATCATAGCCCAGATGTTTAATAGGTGTTTTAAACTGTGTACATTGATCACAGAACACCCTAGTAGTTTAATGGATAATATATTATTTTCTTACGCTCCGCAAGAATAACAATTAAGCTTATTATGGAAGATATCGAAGATTTGCTTGCATTCAGGATTCATGCACTCACAAACATCTTTTTTGCATATCCAAGGTTTGGGATGATCGGGTGCAAATGCTTTTTTGGTTAGATTCTTCTTCTTTCTGTAAGTCAAGATTACTTCATCTTTCTTTGTGTTGAATGCAAGTAGATCCTGGAGAGTAAGATGATCTTCGAGAACCTTTTTTTCAAATAGTAGCTTGAAGATTAATATAACTTATAATGAATAATACTTCTAATTCATTAACTTCCCTGCCCATCGCTTTCAGCTTCTCCTTTGCAAAGTTCTGTAAACGGTGAATAGAGAGTGTAGTTCTTCCCTAGAAAAGATTGACTTACATATGTCTTCAATTACTTTAAACGAATTTGATGATATGGAAGGTAATTCTGATTCTCTTTCTGATAAGAGAAAAAATCTACATGTGCCTTCTCCATATTCGACTTCAATACCACGCTTCTCAAGTTTCTGCACGTCTACTTCACTAAATCCACTGCACCCTTTGATGGAGAGTCTTTTGACATTTGGACATTCTTCACTGATGAAATCAAGAGTTCTAGAGGTGATTTGGGTTCCTCCCAAGTTCAATTCTTCTATTTCTTTACACTTTTCTAGCAACCAGCAGACGCCTTTATCAGTAACATGATGGCAACTTAACAAAGATAGGCTTTTCAACTCTGGAATTTTGGCTAACCTAAGCAATTAACTAAAATCTCATTCTTGGATTACATTGCTATTCCTTTGTCTGTGACTTGTTTGCATTCAGATAAAGTGATCTTTCTTAGGCCTCTGGCTCCTCCTTTAAGAATCTTTTCATCTCCTATTTTATTGTCAAGGGTTGCCTTATATGGCCTGTAGATGGGAGTAAACTTAGAGCCTTTGATCTCTTCAGGTTGAGAAAGCTTCTTTTCGAGCTTGGTTGATTGGATAGAATCAAGACTGGCTGTGGGTTGATTTTGGTTCTCTATTTCGAAAGGTTCAGGCTCAGGTTCGTTTTCAGAGGTTTGTTCTTGATGGCTCTTTGGTAAGAATTTCAGGACTAAGTGCTTTAAAGCCTGATCTCCAATCTTTTTGCATCCATCGAGATTTAGTTCTCTGAGGCTAAGAAGTTATTCTCTTTTAAATTATGATTTTTACTGAAGAGGACTGCAATATTGAGAGATTGCGAATGTAGTATTCGATCCAATTTCATCACAGTAGCTTAAGTCGAGAGTGGTGATCTGTGTATACTTCTTAACAATTTTTTCGACAAATTTATCATCAACATAATTGGATCTAAAACTTTGAGTGAATTAACAACGAACCTTTACCTGGATCTTAAGCTTATATTCTTCCATAAGAAAGGACTCATAGCGATATTACTCAATTCTTTGCAGGAGTAAGAAACACTGACTAAATCTTTTTTGGTCAAGAATGATAGTATATTGGCAATGAGAGTATGTGGGAGATCCAAGATGTTACAATTAACAATTATGTTGTCTTTTTCTGGCCGCTGGCGATGCCGCTTCTTTACGCATTCCTCGAGTTCGAAAAAGCTAAGAATTTTGGTGATGAATTTCTCTTTAATGTCGAAAAGGCCAGAAAGAACAAGCTTGATAAGTTCTGTTCCAAATGTCTCGATACTTTCCACTTCTCTCTAACAAATTTATGTCTAAGCATGGCTTTGGTACCTTCCGTTGTGCTTCTCCGTTTTCCAAAAATGTAAAAAGCCCTCCAGCATTAAGTTTCGGCAAACAATCTTCTAAAGTGACTCTTTCATCTTTACTGGAAGCAGTATCTCTGAACTGGAGCAACTAGGAAATGAGAAAATCATATTTTAAACTACCTTCTTCTGCAGTTGAACAAATTGAGAGAATTGCCTATATATGCGATGAGTTGCGCCCAAGAAATTGACTTCTAAGTGGTAAATATAGAAAGGCTTAGAGTCATTTATCAGTGTCTGACCTGAAACACAAACACTGGGAGGATGTATAAGGGAGTGCTTACTGGAATCCCTGTTCAGCTAGCCTAGTCGACGATAAATAATTAAAAATACGAAAGTATTATGCATTAAATCACTAATCTATATTTAAACAGCCATCGAAATAAGAATTAGACCTATTTTTCCTAATAAGTTATATGAGTAGCTGTTTCGCTGTATGATCTAGATCATGCCACCTTAATTTTCCAATTATTTGATCTCATCCTTTTTATGAATAGTCAAATATTAAGATATTGGTAGTCACACTCGCGGTACCATGTAAACATACCACTACATTTCAAGAGTTGTGCTTGAGAATTCAGAATCTAAGCACCTGGCTTTTAAGAGTAAGCAAGAAAAAAACCACTTCTAAAGAAAAATTCAAAACGAAGTAATAAAGAAAATTTTTTCTAGAATATTTTTTCTTGAAGATATGAAAGACAACTCTTCTATTTTCTAGCGACAGCTCCCTTGTCTAAGAAAGCAGTGATTCCATTGGATAGGGTTATTGATTACAAAATAATTATTTTTGGTTTTATTAATACAACTCCTAGCATTATTTGAACTGAGAAACCACTATATCATGCTAAGGATAAGTTCTTATCAGAAAAACGAATGTTTTATTCTTTATTTGAATATTCTCTTGTGTTTATCAGAATCGCCTAGCCTAATCACTATTAGAACTACATGAATTTTCAAAACTTCTTTTGTTGATATTCCAATTCTATTCATTTCTATTCTAACTACCCAACAAGAACTCTTCTTTTTTTATTTATAAGAAGTTGTTTCCATTCTGTAATAATGTAATTGTCAATTCTCATAACTCCTTACTCTTTAACAGAAAAGTTTCAGAGTAAGTTCTCCCCCATACATTTAATGAAGTTTCATTTAATAATTTGTCTTGTAAAATCCAGAGATCATTCTGAGCTCTGGCCCTAGTCGACTGTTTGAGAACACTAGAATCATTCGCGCACACTTAAGAATCCTAAAGTTGGCTTGAAGACTTCCTCCCTTCAATCACATGAATTTCTGATTTTATGAGATAGTAATCGCAAAGCTGTTTGTGCTAATAGTCTTTACTTACTTATTTTTCTTTACTTTGTTAACAGTAGAAGCATTATTGTGTATGCAGACTTTTCTTGAGGGTAAGCTTGAGCACTATGTTTTCATCACAATGATTCAATTGTGATCGAAATCAAGTAGATTAGGACTTATTTAATGGTTCTTATTCTAAACTCCAGATAGCCTTTGGATTAATTAGAAGAAGGTAAAATATTTTCGAGAAACCTTTTTGAAATTAGACTCTTCCAGAGTTTCGAATTGTCAAAAGTTGAAAGTGCTGAACTGGAATGGACATAAATTAACAACAATGAATAAGGTTCAGGAGAAATGAGAATCTTCAGGAAAAATCGTCAAATTGACGAATGGCTATACTACAACATTTTATAATGGGAAAATAACACCAAAAGTGCTTCTCTGTCTTTAGTAACACAAGATAATAAAGCCTTCTCTTATCTCTAACACTGAGCACCAGATAGCAAACTAAGGAGATCAAGCCAGGGAGATACTAAAAGAAGATTAACAACAAATTGAAGCTAGGCTGCTTAGAAGCATAACAGTTTAGATCTTCATTGTAACAAATCTTTTCCTTAACATCTATAATGAAAAAGATCAAAGAGTAGCACAAAATTGCTCAACCCAATAACTCAAAAAAAAAACCTAAGAGCGCTCAAGCTTAAATTGCCCAAAGTTTCTCAGGCATTGAATTTGAACGAAGATTCCTGTAAACGATAGATTTATCCGATGGTGTGCAAACTGAAGCACTAGAAGGGTATAGATTTTAACGATGATGAGTTTTTTTAATGGATTAGAAAGCTTGTGATGGAATTTGATATATCCATACTAAAGAACAAAGCTGTTATTGAGTTGAGTTTCTTGTTTTTTCAAACATTGGAGAACCACCCCAGTTCTCTTGCTCTTTAGATAGATATTGAAGGTTATATAGTAGTTTTACACTTTAATAAATCCAACAATATTCTGAGCGATATAGAATATGGAGATCTTGTAGACCAAGGCTCGTCTGCTTTAAATGACATCAATTGTTGAATACTTCCCAATTTTCAGCAAGGCATTTATCATATAGACAAAACACTCTAAAGTATTCTGTAGAGATACTTGTGCTATCAAGATTAAAGGTTTCTATGAATAAGCCAGAACCATGATCAGAGCATATGTTTGTTTCTAGAACGGATCTCTATCACAGTCATATCTGAAGCCCTTATGATGAAATAGCATTTCTATGGTTGTTTCATCGCTTCAATTGTCTTATCGTACAAATTATTTCTGAACAAAATCCAAATTTGAGTTCGAATTTAGCACAAAATTATTTTTGTTATGGAAAAAAGTACTAATTCACACAAAAGCCTTAAAGATAAATACAGGCAAGTGGTTGAAGTCGGTTCCGGAACCTATGGGTAATGAGAATATCTGTACACATTTTTATCTCTTTAGCAAGGTTTATAAAGTGGCTTCTACTGATAACAGTAACAAATTTTGGGCTTTTAAAAAGATCACCTATTCTAAAGACAATGAAGGCGTAAAAGTGAAATCTTCATGTTACTCAGGATGATAGTTTCCGCAAACAGCACTAAGAGAAATCAAAATCCTTCAAAGTCTCAACCATAAGAATGTGCTTAAACTCCATGATATAATTACTTCAAAACGTAAGGATATTTGCCTAAAAGACTAACAAAAATAAGCATCTGAGAATAATAAATATAAGGGCTCCACATTCCTCATTTTCGATTACTTCGAGCATGACTTATGGGGACTAATGAAAAAAGGAGTTCAATTTAATACTTCACAGCTCAAATGTGTAATGAAACAAATAATAGAAGGTGTTAATTACCTTCATTCACAGAAGATTATTCATAGAGATCTGAAAAGTAAGCATTTTACTAAGCTTCTAATTAGAAGGTGCAAATATTCTTGTGAGTAATAAAGGAGAGGTTCAAATTGCTGATTTCGGATTGGCTCGTAGTCTCAATTCATTGTCAGGACACTATACATCATGTGTGGTTACTCTTTGGTACAGGGCTCCAGAACTCTTGCTTGGCGCAAAAAAATATACAACTCAAGTTGATGTTTGGTCAATAGGGTAACCATTGTATTTTACAACATTTTAAAGTATAGTTGTATAATGGCTGAGTTAATTCTCGGAGCTCCAATTTTCCCTGGAGATAAAGAAATAAGGCAATGCGAACTAATCTTCCAGACTTGTGGAACTCCAGATGAAAGGAATTGGCCAGGCTGCAAGAATCTTCCACATTATAATACATTCATACCTTCAGACGTCACCCAGCATCATGAGAGAAATTTAAAAAATTACTTACTCAAGCAAAGACCCTTGTAAGTTTTTTTTGAAAATCGTAATAAGTAATAGTTTGGACTCAGTAACTTTGGATTTCATTGACAAGTTGTTAACACTAAATCCCGAGAAGAGATTAACTTGTCAACAAGCCCTTGAACATGAGTATTTCCATACTGAGCCATTGCCTTGCGATCCCAAAGAGTAAATTAAAAATAAGCTTTAAAATATCTGCGTAGCATGCCTAAAATTCAAGATGAATGTCATATCACTTTAATGAGCATGGAGAAAAAGAAAAGAGATATGAAAAAGCAAGAAGAAGAAGAGAAAAGTTTACGCAAAAGGAAATATAATGAAGTGGAAAATAGAAAGTCATTCGGTGGTCAACCTCCTCCACCTGAAAGACCCTATACAATCAAATCTCCTGAGCCTGACCATGACGCATATAGCTATATTTCGAGACAAGGCTATTATGGCTCAGAAAATAAGCCAAGACCACCTTCTAATCCTATGAATGAAGAGAAAACAGAACCTGAACATTCATCTGGAATATCTAATCTGTTTGCCCAGATGAAACAAGAGAATGATGCTAAATTATTTTCTGAAAAGAAAGAAGATAATTACGGGCTGTTAGAAAGTCTTCTTCAAAGTAGTTATAGTAATAAAAAGCCACCCTCAGCAACTAATCAATCATCAAATAATGCAAACAGTGGTGCTGAAGATAAAGTAAAAAAGAAAATTCATATTTAGATTTCAATTATGTCATTTTTGTAAGATAGATCAATATTATATGAATCTCGTTTTTCATTTTCGTTGTCTTTGGTTAAACTCAAGAATTGTTCTTCTTTCAGCTCTGATTGTTTGAATTCTTAAGCAAATTCTAAATATTTCCTCATTGACTTACTCAAAAATATATTTTATTCTCTTCAGATTATATTATATTATAGAATCGGGAGAGATCATAAATCATTATCAGAACCTCACAAAAGGAAGATAGGATACTAGTTAGTGAGAAAATGAGTAGCCAGTCAAGTGTTGATGATATTTTGTCAAAAATTAAAAGGAGAAATGTTGAAGCAACAATAAATAAGGGGATTCCCATAAATAATAATCAAATAATCACTCTCGATACTGATGAAGAGAATAATAAAGGAAATTGTATTGTTATATCAGATGATCAAAAGTCAAAGGAGTCTTCCCCCATGACCCTTTTTAATAAAATCAAAGGAAATAGAGAGAAAAAGAAAGAAGAGAAAAAAGAAGTACGAATTATTAGTGATCTCTTTCACTTAACAGACAAAACTAATGTCACTTTTTGAAGGGATGAAATTTGTTTTCATTCCCTCTGGACTCAATCTAACAAAGAAAAGATCAGAAATAATGGGAGACAATGTTGCCAAGAGGGGTGGGAAAATAATTCCTCTAGCTACTTTTAATTGGAATGGGCTAGCATCTCGTGATACAACCATCATAACCTCCAAAGATATCACTTATGAGGTAATTTTCAAGTACTTATATTCAGAAGTAGACCATTATAAATTTGATTCCTCCTATAAATCGGCCTGAGATTTATAATTATGTATTTCTTGATTGTGAATGGGTGTCTGAATGTTTAAAACAAGGAAAGCTTGTTGATCCCAATCGTTATAGTACTTATTTCTTTTGGCATCGCTAATAAAAAGATATTAGATGGAACACAAGCAGACAAAATTCGATTGAAGAAGAAAAACCAAAAATCACACAACCACAAACACAGCTTCTAGAGATTCCTGAAAAGAAATTAAGCAACTCTATCCAAGAGAATAATATAGATATTGAAGCTGATATTTCAGAACACTTATCTGATAATCCAGATCTTGAATATGAAAAAGAAGAAAAAGATGATTTAGTCCCTGTGCAGAAGAGATTTGAAGATCAGCATTTGCATGAGGTATCTAGTACAGGGGATAACAGCAATAGCATCATATTTCTTGATGATTTAACTAAAGGTGAAGCAAAACCTAAAGAAATATTAAATCAAGATACTTTTGTTGCTATTAAGAAAAAAGCCAAGATAAGGAATAATAAGCCAATAATGGAAGCTTACAGATATTTATATGATTACGATTACGAACCAGGGCAGATTACGATTAAAGTAGAAGATGATAAAGGGCAAATGTCATCAGATAATAGTTTCATCTCTGATATACCTGTTACTTTGGAAGAGGAAGAAAAAGAGTCAGCGACTCAAATTTTACCTACTCGGGTTAAAGATGAGGAATATTTTGGGAAAAATGAATTTGGAGTAAAGAATGAGTATCAGAAAGTCAAATGTGAGAGCTTTGGAGATTGGGTGAAAAATGAATTTAATGTGAAAAGTGAATATATCAAGAAAGAATATTTAAAAATGAAGCGAGAAAACAGGGGTGAAGATGATTTTATGTATATTCTTGATGATGACGATGACGAAGTCAGCTTTGTGGGGGCGGCCAAAAGGAAATTGAAATTTGAAGAGGAAGATATCAAAGGAACTCTGATTGAAGGAATTGAAGATTTCGACAAAGTAAATACGGCAAAAGATGGAGAACTTGTGGAGTTAAAAGAATTTAAACCTTGGAATCCTTTGACAAAACAAAGAGCTCAAATTGTGGATAAGAGTAAAGAATTTTTTGTTTGCCAGACAGGAGTTCGAGAAAATCTCAATAAGCATATCACAGAACCTTTAGAGACTATCATGAAAGCTTATGAAGCCTTCAAAGATAAACATAGAATGTACATGACTTTTGTTATAAGGATTGTAACTTGGTAGGCATGGATATAGGAGAGTGATTACAGCCATAAAGGCTTTTCCAAAGAAGATTGAATCAGTAGATGAAGTCAAGGGAATTTATGGAATTGGCAAAAAGATGCTTGCTAAAATTGAAGAGATCCTAACAACTGGAACGTTAAGAAAAGCGAATGTATTAGGGGTAATATTTTTTGGTTGCAATACTCAATAAGATAAGAATGATGAAATGGCTAGAGTTATTGAGCTATTTGATAGTATTTGGGGAGTAGGAATTGAGAGTGCTACAAAATTTTATCAGATGGGTTTCCGAACATTAGATGACTTAAGAAAAAATACACATATTCTTACAGAATGGCAGAAAATAGGGTTAAAGTATCATGAAGAGTTTGAGCAAAGGATACCTCGTGATGATGTCACAGCAATAGTGGAGATTGTTAAAGCTAAAATAAATGAACTTTCAGACTTAAAGGATGTTTATGAGGCAGTTTGCTGTGGATCCTATAGAAGGTAGATAACACTTGAAATTATTCAGAGTTATAGAGGAAAAGAAACTTGTGGGGATATTGATATTCTAATCACAAGAAAAGATGGGAAGCCTTTTGGTGATTTTCTTCCCAGGCTAATCAAAAGGTAGCATAGGTAGAGTAAAAGTTTAATAAATGTAGTTTGGAAGGAACCTTATTAACAGATCATCTGAGTTGGCCACACCCAGGATCTCACGGAAGTCAATCTTACATGGGTGTTTGTCTCTTCAAAGGAGTCCATAGAAGAATTGATTTCAAAGTAAGGAATTCTCTGAATCAATTAGAGAATTAGATATATCCTCGAGAACAATTTGGATGCGCTGTCCTCTATTTTACAGGTTCTGATTATTTTAACAGAAGTATGAGGCTCTTTGCTAAAAGAAAGGGACTGAACTTAGAAGATCATGGTCTCTACCCAGCCATCAGAACAAAGGAAGAGAAAATTCGACTCCAATACATCCCTTGTTTCACAGAAGAAGATGTGTTTAGACTCCTAGGCCTAAAATATAAACCTCCTCATGAGAGAAATGTATAAATTGGTTTGATCATACATTTAAAACATAACTAAGATATTTTAGGCCGATGTAAGTGAGATGGATTTCTTTGTATATGTTGTGATATCTTTATATTTATTAGTGTGCTTTACAATTTCTTGTGTTATTTGGATCAATGATAACTTGAATACATATTTAACTGAGTTCTTAATAAGATGAGTGGTATCTTTTAAAAGTAATATGGATTCCATAATAATCCCTTCCTTGTTGACAATGAACGAATAGTTTGCTGCTGAGATCTTCATATATGCCAAACAATGCAATTAACAGTTAACACTGTCTTGAAATTTTAGAAAAACTTCAGTAAATAGGTAGGTTAAACCTGACAAGTAGGTTCATATTACATGTAATTGAGTTATTTCAGAGGTAGGAAAAAGTTTAATTATAATGCCTTCTACTAGCTTAATGAAGCTTTTAATTTATATCAATGGGCCTGCTTAGGTCAATGAAGAGACAGTAATAACCTAACCCATTCTCTCTACATCTCAACATTTTTACCGTAAATATAGGCTTCACTCAAAATAATTCCTTTCAAAGCGTAGACACTACTTTCCGTAGTAAAATTATTCGGTAGATTAGTCAGATTATTTATTAAGGTTAGATTTTCAGAAATTAACAATTCATTTCTAAAAGCTTCAATGATAGATCATTTGCGCAGCGAAACCGTGACAGAAACAAATTACCTCTTCAAAATCAATGAGCAAATGGACAATAGTACAGATTATCTGTCGGAAGTATTAGCAATATCAAAAGATTCTGCTAAAGCTCTTTTGATTTCTAAACCCTTTGGTTTAGAACACATTTTAGAGCAATATTTAAGCAATCCTAAGTTCTTGGAAGAAGTCGGAATTGCACAAATTTCAAATGCGCCCAGCGATCAACACTTTGGAAGATGCCCAATATGCCTCGAATATACAGATCTGATGGAATCCCTCCCTTGCAAACATCCTTTTTGCAATACATGTTTTGCCGAGTACTTTGATCATATGGTAAACCTAAGTGCTTATAACTAATATATCTAGGTGCATGATCCTGACATTCCTTTCTCATTGAAATGTCCTTCCGAGAATTGCAGAATTCAGAATCCTGAGAGTCTCATTAAGAGAAGTTTAGCAAAGCTAAATGTTAAATCTGTATACCTCTTCGAGAAAAAACTGGCTAGCTTTGTCGAGCAAAAAAAGAAGGTAATCAGCTGGTGTTCAAAGAAAGGCTGCAATTTCGGTTGCTTTGTTGGATATGAATCACAATCAGTTGTAAAATGCAATTGTGGTAACTCCAATTGTACGAAGTGTGGGCTTGAGGATCATTATCCATGTGATTGTAAGACTGCTCAATATTGGCTACAAAAGCTGGATCCTGATTTAATGACAACAAAAGATTGGTTTCTTGAGAATACAAAAGATTGTCCCAATTGTAAAGTTCCAATTCAGACAAACAAAGGTTGTAATCACATGACTTGCCGATGTGGCCATGAGTTTTGTTGGCTATGTCTGATTGGAAGACACAGGTAATTAGCTTTGTATTTAATGAAAATTCGTTAGATGACAAAGACCGTGAAAGAAAATCAATTAGCCCGATCAAATCAATTAGACCAAAAAATAGGTAGTGAAGAAAGTAGTGATCAAGTGACAAAGATCCGATATTTAGTCTATGATGAAGCCTACAAGAGAATTGATTTATTATTATCAAGATATGAGAAAAAGCAAACTGAGTTAGCAAATTCCCTTTCTCTTTCCTTATCAGAAGTTGATTTTATCATTTCTGGCTACCAACTCCTTAAAGAATCCAAAAAAATGTTCAAATGAGGAGTCGTGTGTCAAAAGTATTATACTGACCCTGATCTCAACAACTGTATTGAGTACCATCTTGATTTGCTCGAAGAAAAGGACTCTCAACTCGACTCTCTATTTTCTTATGATCTGACTAAGTCATTCAAGAATATAAGGACTTTTAATGAATTCAAATTGGAAGCTAAGGGTAGAATCCGAGCTTTGAAAACAGTAAGCCCTACTTGATAATCTTAACTATTAGGTCTTGGATAATTTTAGAAAAGGAATTGATGAGATTAATGCTATGCCAGGAGCAAATATGTTCGGACAGGAGCCAATTCCTCGCGTCTATCTTTATCTCTTGAAAAGTCCAAATAAATGAAGAATTGTTTCCTGTGCATTCAAAATATTTGACTCTTACCAACCGGGGCTACCAATAGATATCTTGCATTTGTTTGTATGAGTTCACTATAAAAGATATTTATGATCAAGGTAGAGAATATTTCATATACTCAAGGCAGTTTTTATGAAATGCCAAAAAATTGTTCACAAAACTTGATGTTAATATTTCCTATTCGAAAATTACAATAAGTTTTAATTGCTAATGTGCGAGATCTGTTTAGAAGCCTATAACTTATCAGAGAGGGCTCCATTAATTCTTAAAGAATGCTCTCACACATTCTGCGCATTCTGTATTGGGCAGCTGCTTAAACAGCATTCTTTCTATATTGTTTGCCCAAATTGCAGAAAAAAGACTTATGTTAAGCAATTTTCTGACATTCCCAAAAACTATGCCTTAATAAAAATGATGGAGAGCAGTATCAGTGATATAAAACCTCCAGACAAAAAGCCAAACAATTATAAAGACTTTCTTCAGAAGAAGCAAGTAACGATTTAGGCTATATGGTTTAAATACTAAGAAATACAATATTGAGATCACGGATGGACAACCATTAGAATCAAACCTCCTTGAAAATCAAATTCAAGTTATATATACCATAAAAACAAAGTCGATAAAAGGAGATGAGACTTTTCAAGTGAAGAGAAAATTATCTCAATTTGAATCCCTAAATAATCTACTTCATAGCGAAAATGAGTATAGGGGACTTGTCTTTCCAAGATTTACTGATGTGATTATAAGAGAGAAAGATTATGACTTGGTTGATAAACAGAGATTTCAGCTAGAGAGATATTTGATAAATTTGATTTCACATGAAAAATTTTCAGAAAATGAGGAATTATTGAGGTTTTTGATGGAAGAAGAGTATAACATAGTCGGATATGAAACCCCTAAAAATCTGTCGAATCTTACTGCAAATCTTCAGAAGTTATTGGCTCATGGCTTTGAGTATTTAAAATGGTTTTTCTTTAAAGAAGAGACCCCTGAAGTATAAACACGATTAATATAAATTATAATAAAGGAATTGAAAATCTTTGGGAAAAAGTACAAGAGAATAATGAGGCTAGACTCAAGTCTAGCCTCTTTGGAATATGCATTCAAATTGAGAGAAGAAAAGCTCGAGGTATAAATAGAGAACACTTTTGTAAAGAATTTAGAAAATGAGCCAAATATCTTCTGGACTTGAAAGTGTGAGAATCAAGATATGGAATAGAGCAGCCGATGAGCCTGAAAAAGTTGTTGGGCTCTTAAATCTATCGAAAGTTCTTGTCACTTCAACATACAACTTTAAAGAAATATCAATAAATTCAAAGCTATTGAATAGTCTAGAAGAATTTAAGTTCAAAATTCAAGGAATTAAAGAAGCATATAGTTTGTTAATTGCCGTAATTTGACATATTTTCTGGTGCCTGATATTTAAGACGGTGAAAGAGTTCAAGAGAGTTCAAAATTTATTGGCCCTCTCAATTGGAAAAATTATAGATCCCATGTATTCAATTATATTATTGTATCTTAAGATAGAGTTGAAGAAGAAAAAGACGAGCAAGTGATGATAATTTCTGATAAGCAAAAAGATAGCCCGGAAGAACTAGAGAAAAAGCTAATAATTTTGAAAAGAGACCTGCTCAAAATAAAAAGTAATCTAACTTTGGAGATGAATAGTATATATGAAGAAGGGTATATCATTATTAAGATATCACATCATTCTATAGATTGGTTTTTATTCCAGATGTACTTGAAAATTTTCACAGTGAACAGCAACAGTATTTTTCTGATGTAAGTCTAATTAATTGTGTCATAATGTATCAAAGATGCTGAAGGATTGGAAATCATGGAAAGATGAATAATTAGCATGCTCTAAAATCAGCTAGTTTCAAGTTGCTTTCTTTGTGTAACACTTTTAATAATTCTAATTACTTTATTCTCCTGACCTTAATTTTATGTACTTTGTAGTATAGGCTTTGTACTTGTTCACTTAACAGCTTCTCACATATTACTAACGGCAGTTGCAGATCATTTTTCTGATCAGCCGAGGGAGTTTCAACTCCTAATTTGGAGCTGGGTTTAAATAGAATAGTTGTTTAAAATGTGTGATATTTGCTTGGAGTTATACGACAATATTGACAGAAGCCCAAGAATACTCAAAGAATGTGGGCATACTTATTGTTCAACTTGTATTCAAGAGTTATTAGAAGTTACCAAAACTTTCGTTACCTGTCCGAAATGCAGAATAAGAACTAAAGGGAAAAATATCATTGACTTCCCTACGAACTTTGCTCTCTGTAGAGTATTAGAGAATGCAGAGCGAGAACTGAAGATCAGTTTAAGAAAGTTGTTTGGTCTGATTACGGACACAGGATGTATTCAGAGACATTATGTAAATGGTAATGCTTATGATGGTGAAATAAGAGAGAATAAAAAAAATGGGAGAGGAACATTGATGATGCCCAACGGAGGAATGTATAAAGGAGAATGGAAGGATGATAAGAAGCACGGATATGGAGAATATTGGTGGCCTGATGGATCTTATTATAAGGGTGAATGGTTTAATGACAAAAGAACTGGGGAAGGAGAACTAATATGGGCAAATGGCGATAGTTACAAAGGGCAGTGGAGAAACGATGAAAAATGTGGAGAAGGAGAATTCATATGGAGCTCAGGAGAGATCTATAAAGGTCAATGGGTGAATGATAAACAGACTGGATTTGGGAAGTTCTATTGGCCTAATGGGGAGATGTATATTGGATATTGGTTGGATAATGCTATGCATGGAGATGGCGAATTTATTTGGCCATACTTTGGAAGATATAAGGGAGAATGGGCCAAGAACATGAGAAGTGGAAATGGCGAATATATTTGGGAGAACGGAGACCGATATATAGGTGAATGGAGAAATAATCAGAAGCATGGAATAGGAAAGATCTTTTGGGCCAATGGCAACGTTTATGAGGGTGAATGGAAAAATGACAAAAAACATGGAAGAGGTGAGTTTACATGGTCAAATGGAGATAAATATCTTGGACTTTGGTTTGAAGATATCAAAGATGATGAAGGAGAATTCTATTGTAGTGACTGCAGGATTCCTGAAGCGAGCGAAGAAGAGGAAAGAAGCCCTGGATCTCTGGGTAACAACTAATTAGTTGTTTATTTCTTGTTTTAAACAGTACTTGAAAACCTATTCTCTGTATAAACAATCATTTCCTCATATTATATCAATATGGAAACCTAAGAGAGCGTAATAAACATGTAAATTACTTGAAATTACTATGTTGTGTTTGATAGATTCCAATGCTGCTCATAAAACTTTAGACAAATAGTTGTCAATATTTATGCATTCACATATTTAAATTTATAGTAATCTCATAATAAAACAACTGAACTAAAAGACTATAGCGCCGACTAATAGCGACCAAATGATATTTGCAAATCCAATTAAAAGAACTAAGCACCATTGTTCAACACATAAACCATAATGCGATACTGAGAATACTTCTCTTCCAACACTCACTACTAGCAAGGTCAGCAAGCTAAACACTCCTGCCAGAAAGATGACAGGCTTATTATAGGTGAAGATGTTAAGAATGTTAAAATCTTTGTTGACCCTTCTGGAAATTAATCCGTTGAAAATCTGAATGGCAGCATAGCTTGCAAAAACGAATGTATAATGTCTTGAAGGTCCGACTTCATTTATTATCCTTTTGTAATCTTCAGTAGTACTGAAAGGATAGTAACTTCTTCCAGATCGGACGTATCCTGAGCTAGAGTAAAATAAGTGTTTTTTCTCAAATGGAACTTCTATGTTTTCAACAATCCAATTCTCCCCAGTAAATACAAGAATCACGACAATTAAGAATTGATAAATGACTTGGCACACTATATTCTTAGCAATCGAATTGTTAATCAGTTCGTCTTTCTTGTGATTCAAACTTTTAGAAATATCAGTCGAGGCCATTTCCAAGGACATTCCAATTGCAAATCCTTCTGAGATTAGTATAAAGAACATGAGTTGGATCGGAGAGAATATCGCTTCTTGGATGCATGCCATTCCAACAATTGAGAGAAATAAAATTGTGATTAACATAGCTAAGTGAAATTGAAGATATCTCTGAATATTTGCATAATATGTTCTTCCCCAAGATATTGCTTTTAAGATAGAATTCATTGAATCTTCTAATAAGACACACTTTGCCTGATCCTTTGCAAGGGTAGAAGCTGAAGAATAGGCAACTGGGATCTCAACAAGTTTCATCGAAGGAGTATCGATTGCACTATCTCCAATGTACATAGTTGTGGATTTAGAATGATTTAATCCTACTACTAAAGCATACTTGTCAATTAATCGTGCTTCTCCAATCACAGCCAACCCATTTTCGACTCTTCTGAAAGAATGCTTATTGAATACTAATCTGCTAACAGAGTTGATAGTGGGACTTGATTCTATATCATCATTTTGCAATTGTCCATCTATAGCTTCATAAAATGACTTACCATCTAGCATGATACTATGCTCTGAATCTGTGATACCGCATTCTATTGCTAAGGCTTTTGACATTTCGAAATTTTCTGCAGTGAGAAGTCTAATTTTGATTCCAAACTTTGTTAACATCTGAATGTATTGCTTGGTATTGGGCCTTCTATTACTGTCAAGACCAATGAATCCCAAAAATATAAAGCCTCTTTTTTCGGAGAAGTGGCCTTCAAAATCCTTGAAAGCAAATCCAATTAATTGTTTAGCACTCTTGCTATAAATATTGATTTCAGAATTGATCCTATCAATTGTTCCAGCTGACAGAAGATCTATTCTATTTTCCGAAATATGATAATATTTAGTGCACATTTCTAGAACAGAATGAACATTTCCTTTTACAAGTAGTCTTTTCAAGCTCGGATTATCAGTATCAACGTTCATAATAGTTGTCATCATAACGTTCTTGTCATGGTCAAAGTGTCTCAGGTCAAATGTAGACTGCAAATGAGACCTTCTGACCATCTTGTAGTCAATGTTCCATGCTTCTAGCTGCTTTAATAATGAAATATCAATATTGCTCCCATGTTCTGGATCTAAATATGCTAAATTGTTGCATGCAAAGGATTGTTTGATAATCGAATGAAACGCTTTAGGAAAGATTTCAGTCAGGCTAAAGCCCTCAATAAAAGTATAATTTTTGAAATTCCAGAAAAACTCGGGAACTATTCTCTTATTCAAAATGCTTCTTGTTCCAATGCATAAATTATTCACAAAAGCGGTTTCTTCAAAACTAGTAACATCTTTCACCACGAGATCCTTCTTTGCTAAATCGCTTAGGGCTTGCTGGATAGACAATGTTCTGACGATCATTATCATGTCAGATGAACTCATTAGTAGCAGGACAGCCACGATCATGAAGTAATTTACAAACTCAGACCACTTTTCTGAGATTTTAAAAGTGTTATTGCGATATCCGGTGATAAAAAACCAAATCACAGAAATTATGAGAAATATTGTTATGGAGAAAATGGAAAGCTTCTGGATTGAGATTTTTAGATCCTGTAATTTTCGTTCAAAAGGGCTTTTACTCCTTTTAACCTTCACAAATTGAGATACTCTACCTAAATGACATAAAGATCCTGTTAACATGACAACCCCTTTTCCATGCCCTTCCTTAATATAAGTTCCAGAAATTAAGACTGGGGAAGGGACTATGTAAGCCCTTGGAATTTGTGTTAGCAACGAGTCTTTTGATGAAAGTTCATCTCGTATCCTTAAGCATTCTCGGTATTCTCGTTTCTCAATTAAATGTTTTTCTCCAGACAAAGAGAATTCATCACATTTTATCCCTTTTCCTTCAATTAGAAGAATATCAGCAGACAATGACATCTCAGGATTAAGTTCAATAATATCTCCTGGAACCAGTTCTGACTGAGGAATTATGTACTTTTGTCCTCCTTGACGCCATACTACCACTTTGTTGATAGTGCTTAGCAATTCAACCAGGTCCTTTAATTTAAGATTCTTATCATAGTTATAATAACCCGAGCTCACACAAAGGACCAATACACACATCAAGATTCCTAGACTCTCCTTCCACCTATCAGAGCCAATTATTGCATAAACAATTATAGAAACCAAAGCCACAACAAAAAGTAAGCGTTGTGAGCCCTTTCTAGGGATGATGCTGACATAATCCCAATATGATTTCTTCATAAAGTTCTTCATGTTATTTGCACCATAAAGACGTCTTCTTTCAGGTACAACTATTTTTTCCAACCCATAATTAGGGTCTATTCGCAACTTTTGGAAAATAGAATCTTGACCTCCTATGGATTCCAGATAGTCTATGTCTTCAGAGAATGTCCTATTTATAGTTTTAGTGACTAGTTCTTGAAGTTCTTTGAAGACACAAGAGCCGTTTTTGGTTGACTTAAACATAAAGTTTTTTTTTTCTTAGAAGATTAGAAAGCGGGGTTTTTATAATACAAGACCTGTCATGGAAAAATAATCTCGAGTATCTTCAATGTCATGATTATTCTTAGTAATCAAAATGATTACAGCAAAAGGTGATGAGTTTAGACAAGTTTCTTCATTTTTATTATTTGTAGGGTCTTCAGAATTAGTCTGCGAAATTATTGATTAAAAAAATTATTAGTTAATTTACCAGCTAATCTTAGATTTAGAACAGGCATGTTTCATTATTTATTGTTTAGCTCAGCAAAATTTGAACTAAAATATTAAACATTCTAGTTGACTCGACTCTTTCGATTTAACTATAATGAATTAACCCGATATCATAGTCACCTTGACGAGATGAAGTAATATTTGCAAAAAAAGTGTGCTATATATTCATTAGAGATTCATTACTCGCAATATTTCCAGTACTGGTCAATTTCCAATAAATAGCCTCCTGACAGGAAACTTTGCTTACATTGAAAATGCTGTAATTGATGGCTATAATCTTCAAGAGTTGGTCTTGAATCAAGATAACTCCTTTTGGAAAGTTCACTCTTGTAACACAAAGATCAATGAAATTCAAATTGAAAACTTTAAAGCCCTCTTTTGGTCTATGGTGCAGGGAGATCCAACAAATCGAGCATCAATTTCAGACATTAAAAGAAGTAAGTGGCTCCAGGGTCCGACTTATACTCAAGAAGAATTAGCAAAATTGATGAAGAGTATCCTAGGGCCTGCTTTAGAGCATAGATATTAAGAATTTATGTATATAGTTTCTCACTAGAAAATTCATTAATTTAAATGTAAGTTGTCCTTCTTTCATAATTTCTATCATATCATACTCTGATACAAATCATGAATTTAAAGACTACTAATTGGATTTCTTTTTGGAATTGATGAAATAGCATAAATATTCAGCCCTAGAACGAATTAGTTAATTCCCCTTTTAATTCCCATGCGGTCTAAAACTAGTAAATGCTAAAAAGAAGGGGGAAAGACATTAGAGTTATAGGGTCTTTATCAAACTAAAATTTCAAAATTCTAATTCAATACATCTATCGATACTCAATGCTGTGATGTTGTTTCAGTTTTAGACATCCTATTTATTAGCATTGAATCTCTTGAAGAGTCTATTCATTTGATGGTTTTTATAACTCTGAAATTCAAGTAAAAAAGAGCTCCATTTACAACATTCGTTATGTGTTCAATTGAAGATCTAGTTTGGACCATAACTTCAATGACAGAGATTCTTCTCATTCTCGAGGAAGATCCCAGCTAGATTTGAGAGAAAATATACAATTGGCTAGGAGCATTCTGCCTTTTAACTCTCTTTTTAGGTGTTCAAGGGATCAATTTATATGAAGTTGTCTACAAGATACTCATCTTTGGCTTTTCTATTGAGAAAAAGTAAACTTTCTTGCTCAAATTAATGTATCAGACTCATTCATACTGGTCATTGCACATAAAGTTTTCATATTGAATAAATGCGTAAAGAGTTATCATTTTAAAAAATATTGCAGCATCCACTCTTGTTCTTGGACCAGTGATGATTGTCAAACTCTTTTAATTCTTTAGGAGTCCCTTTATAGCTACCTGCTACTAGCTTACACCCTACAGTAACCTGGTCGCTAGAGTCAGTTGACACAGTCACGATGCCATAATTATTTTCTTTCGTCCAGTCATGATGATCAAAAGCATATCCATTACTGAGAGGCTGGGAACACTCTTGCATGAACCTGACTGTCAAGAACTGGAATTTAGTGGGAATAACATTATTAATAGCCGAGGAAGTGAACTGTTTGAAGGCTCTCTTCCCTTTATAGAATACATCGGTATGACCTCCAATATGAATGTCTCCACCAATCAGTGTAACTTCCCTTCCTGGCTTGGCCTCTTTCCAATCTCTGAGTGCATCAAGCATCTCAGCCATTTCTTCTTGATGCCCAAATGCCCATTGCTCTTTGGCATCATCAACCTTAATTGCGGCCATTTTAGTCACAGTATTTGAGAAGACAAATATTGGGAGTGGACTAACAAATAGAACAGCTTTGACATTTGCAAAAGCTCCTTTGGGGCTGAAGGCTTCTTTGATCCATGCCATTTGCCTTTTCCCAAGCTGTGTTTTTTCAAGATCGTCCTTATCATAAAACCATGACCTACACCCTCTGTAATCAATGAACATTATACCGACTCCATTAAAGATATGGAGGTGATATTCAGGGTTCATTTTGGCTTCATCCTTAAAGTCAACATCTTCTCTGAGCTGCCTTTGATACTCCCAGTAGACTTGCCTGGCAAGAGTTCCATAAAAATAATCAGGTTTGTCTGTTTCAGAGTTACGATCTTCCTCTCTCCATCCCCAATCGTCTCTGATTTCGTGATCATCTAAAATACTAACACTGGGACATAATGCAAGACACTTTGCTGTATCACACTGAGTCCAAGTTTTTCTATACTCTTCTCGCAAAATTTCAAGTAATTTTTCTTTTTTACTGTTCCATTCATTCTTGGGGGTTTCTTCAAGAGTTTTTTTGCAAAATTGCCAAGGTTCATTGTCCTTTCCGTTTCCAGTATCCATATAAACAGCATCTCCAATATGTAATAAATAATCAATTTCACTATTCTCTATTTTTTTTTAGAAGGTGCCCCCATAAGTCACTCTCCTTATTTTTCTTCTCTTTTACTGACATTTCATTACAACTGATGATAGCAACTTTAAGGTTCCCCGGACTATCTGTGTCATTCCTGAGGGTTGTGAATGAACTAGGATGTTGTTGCTTAACGTCAGGTTCGAATGTGACTGTATACTTAGTCTTTGGCTTGAGTCCTTGGAATTTAAAGGCAATAGGTCTCTTAGCTGGAACCTCTAATTTCGCATCAATTTTCTCTCCATCTTGTGAAGTCAGCCGACAGGTTATTGTGCCTTGATTACTGAACTCAGCGAGGACTCTCGCAGTTGTATCAGTAACCTTTCCGATGATAGGACCCAGAATTAAGTCTACAGACGGAGTTGTACTCATAAAGCTTGAGAAGTTAATAATAAATAGTAAAAATAAAACTGGCACTTTAATATTAGATTCAAAGTATACATTTATCTATCAAGCAAATTGGCATGGGATACATTACTTTAAGAAGAGCGAGGATTAAAAAATGTGAAAAATTCTTGTTATAAAGGGAGAAAAGTCTTAAGCATTAGTGAACTCTTGTGTTTTCAACAAAGAAGGATTTAATGCTTTCATTTTCTAAATTATTTAACTTTCTCAAAGAAATCATTTCATAAAGCAGTATTCATGCAAGGCACAAGGCATAATGATACCTATCAAATGTAAAAGCGCATTACAACAAGGAAAGAGATTGAAATCTAAATTAACTTAAGCTTTTTCAAGACATTTTGGCCAATAGATTTCCCAGTAGGCTGCTCTTGTCTTCTATCGTTTGACTTGACTGTCTCCTCTTCGATTACATTTTCATCAGCTTCAGCACATTTTGGTTCTTCATAGAGCTTACAGCCATTTATCTTAATCTTCGCCTCTTGTTCATCAGATTTCTGTTTTGTTTCTTCTTCTAGATCTTTTGAACTAGATTGATCCTCATCCTCTTCATCTTTATCATTGTCTTCTTCCTAGCTGAATTATGAATTTAAAAAAATCTCATACAAGTTGCATTTTCGAAGAGTTTATTGACTTAGAATCGTCTTCCCCATAGTAATTTTCCCCGTCAATATCATTACTGCCTACATATTCTTCTTCGGCTGCTGCTTCTTCATCATTGTCTTCTTCTGCACTCTTCTCACCATCATCTTCGTTCTTTTTTCTCTTTTTTTTGACTTCTTCGGGTAGCAAGAAAATGTTTTCTTCTTCGAATTGGTTTTTTGCTGGAGTCACAGACTTGCTCTTTGCTTCTTCTCCTTCATTTTCCTTGGCTGTAAGGTCTGTCTTCCTCTTGATAAACGGAATATAGTCTTTCATACAATCAGGAAGTAGTTGACTCTATAACCATGAAATTGAAGCCGAACTAGTTACATCAAAAATGATATCTTTTTCATTTTCCTCTTCTTTGAAGGTAATGCAATCATGGTCATTTTCGAACTTGAAAATTTTCTTGATATCATTAGTATCAAATAGATTCTTTATGTTCTTTTCATCCACAACATTCATGCTCAGATTTTCTTTAATAAACTGCCTTTGGATAATCTGATGGTTGAGTCATGAAGTAATACTACTTACTCTTTCCTCAATTGTGCCACATGATATCAGCCTGTAAATCTGGGCCTCTTTCTTCTGTCCATCTCTCCAGATTCTTCCCATGACTTGATGATCGTTACTGGGATTCCAGTCAGCTTCAAACAAGATCATCTTGTTAGCGCCTTTACTTTTATTTTCAAGTTTTCTCATTTACCTGTTAGATTCAATCCTGTTCCTCCAGCCTTAGCACAAAGTAAGAAAATTTTTATATCGCTGGATTTGTCATTAAATCGGTCAATAAGATTTTGTCTTTTGCTAATGCAATCAGTAATTTAATAGAAAGAGATTTACACTGCAGCTACTTGACCATCGAGCCTTAGGAACTTGGAATTAGTTGCGTCACAAATTCTCTCTATGAGATCCAAAGTCTGTGTAAAATAAGAAACAATAATAAGTTTGTCGCTTGGTTCCATATGTTCGATGAGCTGCTTTGTGAATAGAAGTTTATTTGAAAAGTTCCATATTTCCTCTCCTGTGACTTGTCCGTTAAACGCTCCGATAGCAATTGACGCAGTATCGGACTTATCTTCAAAGAGAAGATTTGGAGAATTCAGAAGTTTTCTCATGACAAGAATAATTGAGAAGGCTTCTCCTAATTCTTCAGTAGTATCAGGTTTGTAGATCTTTTGATAGAGGACTTTCCTAGAGAATGAGGACGTTTTTAAAGATATTATACTTATAAGCAGCTCTCTGTACCTCTGTTAAGCTCAAAAATATGAAATATTCGTGCTTTGGAGGAAGAATGTTCTCAAGAATGCTTGCAGGCCTTCTTAGAATGAAGCTTGAAATGATCTTGCTCAATTCTTTTGATCTCTCTCTTTATTAGTTAGAAGATTGGAATAGAAGTGTACCTTGCGATTTCTTGATCAACAGGAGTAGCATTCTTTTTGAGACCACTTAGAATGGGATTAACAAATACTTTCTTGAATGTATTTAAGCTAGAAAAGATTCCAGGATTGATGAAATCACAACAGGCATAGAGTTCTTCAAGACAATTCTGGAGTGGAGTACCAGTCAAAATAATTCTTTTCTTGCAATTGAAGTTAGCTAAGATCTGGAAAGTCTTCAAATTATTATTCTTCAAGCGATGTCCTTCATCAAAAACAAGAAGGTCACAATGCCCATTCAGTTTTGTAGCATAAGCTCTGAAATTTTCATAGGAAATCAGCAAGCATCTGTAAAATCCCTGGACAAATCTTTCTATATTTGGGATAATCTCTTCTCTAGAGCCCATGGCAACAAGAGGAGATAATCTGGCTCTTCCAAGCCATTTGAGAATTTCCTTTTCCCAAGCCTTGACCATGGATAGAGGAGTAACAACGATCACTTTATTTATAAATGGTTTATAGTTGCTATATGGATCTACTTGTTAATACTTGATGGGCTAAATTACTTTTTTTCAGTAGAGTCCAAATAACTCCAATTGTCTGTAGGGTCTTTCCAAGTCCCATTGAATCCTGAGATGTGATTAATTTAAGATAGTTAGTTACCGCAAGGATACATCCATTGATATCAGGACCTCTGAAACCGACAAGACAATCAAACATAAATTTAACACCTTCCTTTTGATGGGGTCTCATTTGGTTAGCCAAGAAGGCATCAATAAAGCAAGGCACTATACTCTTATCTTCAGGGTCTGTCAACATGTAGCTTCCTTCGGGAATTTCTATGTCAACAACAAGCTCCCCACTCTTTGGAGTAATCTTCATTTTCTTATGAACAAGTGAACTTGTGACAATTCTATCAACTTGTTTGAAAATAGAATAAGATATACTGAGGCTTATTGTCAATCTTGACACTTTTGGATAAAAAGCAACGTCCTGAATTAAACTCTTCTTGAGGAACTTTCTTTTGTATCTCCACTAAATTTTATCAGAAAGTTATCAGAATCTTACCTAGATATGACCCAAGGAAATATTCTTCTTCAGGTTTAGGCTCTTCTTTGAAGAAGCGTCCCCTGGGTGTATCGTATGTTTTATTTCCATCATTATCAAATAAGTTCACTTTCTGTCTTGTAATTTCTAATATTCCTTCACTATAATTCCTTTTCTTCTTTTTGACATCCTTTGTATAAAATACTGAGAAATACCATCTGTCATTTCCATCTTCATTGGTCTCTTGGGCTTGAACGACTTCAGGTTCATTCTTTTTGGGAATCAAAGGCTTTAATTGTAATGGCTTTGCTAATGTCTTAATTTCTGGTCTTGGTTGTGCTAATGGATTTGGCTTTACCAAGCTAGGAGTATTTGAAGTAGGAGGGCTGCTATTATTTGATGAAAGAGGTGGCTTAAATGGCTTGTTGAGCCCCTTTGATAGTCCTGCTGAGAAATACATTTTTATTAGGTTTGTAAAAATTTAAAAGTTGAGCGCTTTTTTGTCAAGTAAAGTAGCCCTATATGTTCTAAGTCAAAAAAATTGTTAGACATAATTTTTGAGTCTTATTAATGCTTACTCATAAATACCAATACTCTTCGACAGAAAACTCATAATACTAGATCTTAAATATCAATAATTGTGGAAGGCATCTTTCCAGAGAAGGTTAGAGTTCTACCAGGATAAATGCTTACTGGAGAGCCGATGTTAATCCAGAAACTGTTGGCAGATGAAACTTGAGACATTTCGATATCAACAGATTCACCATTTTCATCAACTGCTTGAGTGGCATGTAGAGCAAATTCCTCAGTTTGAGAGCTGGTCCAGTCTCCAGAAATTCTAATTCCACTAACATAAACTTGCTCATTGCCAATGTTGTTGTTTGGAAGAGTGAATCTAAGGGCCAAAGCGTAGCTGCCGCCTGGAGTGTAGCTGAAATTAGCCATAACATTATACACACAGTTGTAACTAAAACATTTTGTGACGATATTAGAATCATTGAGATCCTGAAGAGCAATCATGGGCCCACTAGCATAATAGTTTCTCAAAGTTCCAACTGTGTTGCTATATTGGAGTGCAAGAAGCAACAAGAAATTGCTGTTTAAATCATCAGTTCTTAATACATTATCGACCTCTTGGACAGCTACAAGATGGCCACCCCTAATAAAAGTAGGAACAGTTTCATTTAAGTGAGAGGTCACATTAAGGACAGCCCCAGTTTGGTTACTTGCGCGGATCAAAGCACCTTCTCTGAGCTCATACCAAGCTGATTGTGGGAAATAAGCTAGTGTATAGTTGACTCCTTCCTTCAAGACAGGAGTAACCATCAAGGAACTTCCAATCATGTATTGAGTATTGACAAAATCAAGACTTTGGTTGTAGAAGATATTTTCATTAGGGAATTCATAGAACATGGGCTTGAAGACCGTACCAGTTCCGTTGGCCCTTAAGAAAAGGGCATAGAAGTGCTTGAGCATGGCATATCTAAGATAAAGTGATGCTCTGGCTGTGGCTAGAAGGGTAGGGCCTAAGGCATAGGGTTCATGATTATTGCTGTCAATGGCAGCATGATTTCTGGAAAATGGATAGAAGGTTCCTGCTTGATACCATCTAGAGCAAAGCTCTTCTGTTGTATTCAAAAGGAAGCCACACATGTCAGGTCCAGTGAATGGCATTCCAAAAATGTTAAAGTTCATGATTCCAGGAAGGGAAAGATATAGGTATTCCCAAGTTGCAGCATTGTCTCCTGTCCAATGCATGGCAAATTGTCCAGAGCCATAGAAGGTGGATCTAGTAAGTATGAAAGTTAAGTTAGAGAGGGTTTTAAGATAATCATATGTGGCTTTGGTCTCCAAGAAACCCCAGGTATTGTGGACATTATATTCGATGAGGTTACCATAATAAACAGCATCCATTCTCATTGTCTTCTCGTAAATTTTAGATCCAGGATAGGCTGGGACATAAGGAGGATTGTTGAGGATGTCAGAAGGGTCAGCTGTCCAATTTTTTTCTCCATTTTCAAAGTTGCTGACTTCGTTCATATCGAGCCAGATTCCTGAGAAAGGAGCCATGTCATGTAAGACACTCAATCCATAAGCCCAATATGAGGAGGTGTTAGGGTTGAAGAAGTCCGGATAATGGACATCTCCAGGCCAAACACTACCGAGCAGGTTATTTCCATTAGGGTCTTTGACAAAGATATTCTTTTCGAGAGCCATCTTAAAAAGAGGATTGTTATTGATGGCGATACCAGCATCAATAATAGGAACCCAGCGCTTATTGTAAGTCTTCAGAAGTTGGGTCATTGCAGGACCAGAGAAATTAACTGGGTCCATAGTGAAATCGACATACTTATCCATATAATCAATATCAGTCCAAATAGTATCCAAAGGAATTTGATATTTGCTGTAATTCCCAAGAACCCAACCAAGCTCAGTCACGTTGTGATATCCATATTTGCATTGGTGATGGCCCAGAGACCAGAATGGATGCATGGTCCACTTGCCAAGCCAGGTGTGATATTGTTTAGTCACAGTCTCAGGATCAGAGCGACCGTTTGAAGAGTCTCCCAAGAACATGTTGAATTCAAACATACCTCCTGTGACTTTGTAAGTGAGATTTTGATTCTTGATAACAGCATCCATAGCGTTTGATGATCTTAAGAGAACCATAGAGAAATTATAGCTCTTTTCTCTTTGAAGATAGACAGGGTGATATCCGTATAAACCATGGCCAGCAGTTCCGTCCTCGATGACAACAAATTGATCCTTGTTTAATAATGAGAAGGTACCACCAGTTCCCAAATCTAGTTTGTAAGCTCTTTCTCCTAATCCGTAGATGTTAGGAGTAGGAAGACTTGTGCTGAGTTGGAGATAATAATCACTGAATATTAAGGGACCAGCGCTGGAGTCGAAAATAACTTCATTAGTTCCTGTTCTAACAATATTGAAGGAGAAAGGAAGAGTCTTGATGTTGACTTTAGCATAGGCTTGGTTCAATGGAATGCATGGTTTTGAGTCATCGTTATATGGGAACGGATATTGCTTAGGGACTTCCCAACGGGTTTTGTTGGCATCAGTGATACGAACAACCAAGTGATAGGATTCCTTGAAGCAATAGGAGAAGTTAAGGTACTTGATAACTAAGTTGGTTGTATTAATGTAATAATTATTGGTTCCAAGATATCTTAGAGTGGCAAAATAGGATACTCCGTTACAATTCTGACAGGAAGACACTAAGGCATACCCTGATTGAGAATTAACGGAGACTAATCCAAGGATAATGATTGAAAATAGGAGGATAATTTTCATTTTGATAATTTTATTTAACAATTAGAATTGACCATTTGGAAATTAGATTTTCACACTCGATAACACTGATTTGCATGATAAATGCAAATAAATTATGTTTTTGATGGAGAGCATGCATAGAATAAGCAGTCTAGTACTGGTTTAGTGTTTAATTTCTAAATACATTTGATCGAGAAATATTAGGTCCTTAAAAAAAAAAGGAGAGCTAAATAACCAAACAAATAAGCAGTATAAAATTATTATGAAGCTAGTACAGATGTGAGATTCCATCTTTCAGAAGAATATGCTGTTCATGAATAGTTAAGAATTCCTTGTTTTGAAAGTAAACCATCACTTGGTAATCTGTCAAAGAAATAACATATAGCCTCTGATCACTAACAAAGCACAATTTTTCTTTTGAACAAATTTTGAACTTTTGAGATCTGATGTGATTCCATTCCAAATCTTTTTGGTCAAGCAACTCTGAAGAACAATCTTCCCCCACTCTCCATTTCTGAATTCTAATATGAGAAACTTTTGGGGCAGTCAGTTTGACATCTACAATAATCCATGCAAATATCACATACAGAGTATTGCTTGTCTCATCAAATTCAAAAGCCTTGAGATCTTTAAATCTCTTAATCATCAGAGGAGTCGAAGGCAAAGTTGAATCACCATTGAAAGCCTCCTCCCCTGTAATCTGCTTGAATGGATGAGCCAACATGTGATTCTCTCGCAGCTTAACCAAATAAAGCTCTTCACCACTCTTCAATGCTAGGATTTTGCCTCTAGAGTTGTATTTTATCTGTTCTACACCGTTTAAACTTTCATCTAGAACTTTCCTGGCTCTCAAATCTAAGATTCTAAGCTTTCCATCCCCTACCAGGAAAGCAATTATAAAAGGTGTGCCAAGATAACAAACAGCATTTTCAAAGACCCTTACAATGTATATCCCAAGTTTCATCGTTGCAAGCTTCTTAACTCCCTTGTTTGAGAAATAATAGAGACTGAGGACTGTACTGTTGTTTTCAAGGTGATAGGTGATAAAATAGTGCTCATCAAGTTTGACTATGTGCAGCTTGTCATGAATTGAGAGTCGAAGTATTGGATATTGCGAGGAATAAGAATATAAGGCATTATCACAAAATCGGAAGCAAGAAATTTTTCTGATTAGCAAATTTCTATAATGTGTAATTGTTGCCGCTAATAAATGTCGTCTTCTATAAGGATTAGTTAAGAAGCCTTCCTCAATCAGGGTTGAAGACTTGAGCATTGTATAATAGAAGTGTTGGGTCTCCTTTCCTATAGGACTTCTCACTTGGGTTGAATTTTCAGTCTCTATATCCATTTTGTTTAATCTTGTTGCAATAAATTTAATTTCACTACAAATCTTTTTCTATTTTTTTTTTTTTTCGCTAGATTATGATACAGTTATCAATAGATGAGAAGTGGTTCTTTATTTATTGTTTGGCACTTAGCTAGAGTTAGTGACTTGAATTTTCGTCGAGTGCTTTGTCGAGTTAAGTATATTTCTAAGGGTTGAATATAGCTAAAAGAAGAATAATCAGACAGTCTATTAAATAGGCTAAGGACCTGATATGAGCAAGTTAATTTAATTAACAATTAGAAATAGCTCTAGGAAAAAAACTTTGAAACACACTTGTTGGATAATTACATGTCAAATTTCCAGTATTGGAAGACTCATAAAGAAAGAAAGATACATTACTAGTAGAAATAGGAAGATTTTCTGCATTAGTACAATAAATTCTTAGAGAGAACTAAAAACTTTAGTCATGATAGATTTTAGTTCTCTGTTAGAATAAAGAGTACCTTGGAACCACTTAGATTGCTTAATCTCTTCAAGGGTTGCTCTTTTGGTAGGGTCAGAACGGACCATAGACCAGAAAAGCTTCTTAAAGTCTTCGTTCTCAATGACGTCTGCGTCAGTACAATCAGCATGAGTTTGCCAGAATTTTTCATTTTGATCAAGCACCATTGCATAAAGGTCATGACCCTTAACTTTACTATCTTCAAGATAGCAAAGAGATCCAGTCATCATAACAAATAAGATCATTCCCAATGAATAGATATCAGCAGCTTTAGGGTTTCTACATTTTCCTTTGATCACTTCAGGAGCTCTGAAGTTGTTGGTTCCCTTTCCCATAAGAAACATATCGTCCTTCATGTAGGAGCAGTCAAAGTCCGTGATCTTAAGTTGATAATCTTCTCCAAGAAGGAGATTCTCGAGTTTAAGATCAAAATGAGCAACTCCATTACTATGGAGGTATTCGAGTCCGTTTATAATTTGGTGAAAGTAGGTTCTCACCAGCTTCTCATCTCTAGGGAACTTCTCAGAAATAACAAGCTCAGCAAGGTCGCGATTAGGGCAATATTCCATAAGAATATATGAAACTTTCCTGGTTGTATTAGAGTCAACAACTTGAGGTTGAGAGTCAACAATGGAAATAATATTTGGATGGTTGATCCATGAAAAGCGAGATTCATGAAGATATGCTTTATTTATTTCTTGCTTGTCATAGGGATAAACTTTCATAGCATAGCACTTTTTGTCAACTGGGGAGATGGCAAGATAGACAGAAAATTTTGATTTTCCGAGCTTTTTTACAACTTGGACTCTTCCGATGGAGGAGTTTTTGGAAGGTTTAGGGGTAGAAGGTGAAGACATGATGAGTTGGGTCTTCATTTTGTATTGTAGTGTTTGTGTTTGATTATTCAATTATATTCTCTCCCAGCAATTGCCTAATTTAAATGAGTTGTTAAATAAATCCAGTTACTGATTTACTGTCTTTGATTTAAGATGTTCAGTTTTTACTGACGAACAAGGAACTTCCTACAACTAAAACCCTCTCCATTTATGAATAACAAGTTACTCCACATGCAAGCTCACTAACTCCGCATAAATTAGCCCTGTTCTTTGAGGGCTAGAAGTCTCAGGTTCATCCAATTTGTCAAATATTCTCTTTAACAAGAGATTTGTGAATTACGCTTGTTATCAGTAATAAATGGCTACAGTTATAAAGAATAGAGTCTGCGTTAGTTCATTAATGCTAGTGTATATATCTTCTCTATTACAGACTCATCAGTGGCTAGATATGAACTCTGAAACCTTCTGCGTTCCGAAATAGTGGGCCACGATAAGTGATATCATCATATTTATCTACTTCAAAATTGCCAGTTACACAGACGAACTCCGGGAGATTCTATTGAAATTTCCAAGGAATAAAGAATCTACCTAAATAAAGTGTTTCAAATGAGAAGAATATAATTTACAAGAGCGATTTAGTGAGATATCTCTAGTCTCACAGAAAAGGAGTTCTGCAAGCTCGCTATAGTAATAGCTCTATACTTTCCACAGCATAACGTAAATAATTCTTGTCAGGATGAGCAAAGAGAATGAGGTAAGAATAGAGGATGGTACAAGTGAATATTATTGGCAAGATTTATCAATAATGATTAAAAGTCAAGAAAACAAGAGTCAGAAGATATATTTTCAGCCTCATTTTCACTATAAATATATGTATATGTTTCGATTTTGGGATTTTTCAGTTCACTGAATTATTAATACTGCAATGGGTATATTAAATATGCAGCAATTACTTAGAACGATTATAGAGGTTTTGTCCTGTCATAACTGTCATAACAACCAATGCAATCAAACAAAGGAATGAAGTACCGGCTCCAACAAGTCTTCCTGGAGGTCCAGATTTGATGTATCCAAAGCCATAAAGGAATCTAGAGATGAAGTAGGCAAATCCAACAATGGCAGCATATGTAGGATATTGGAGTCCACTAATCAAAAGCATAGGAATGACAAGACCAATATTTTCAACCAAGTTAAGATGAGCTCTTTGGGCATTATTGAAGTCATACCAGTCTTTATAGCTAAGCTTTTGAGAATATCTTCCACATCCAACATCTGGGTAGCCTCCTGGAGCAATATCAGTTCCAGTGGCTGCTTTGTGCTCAGCTCCGAAGTTGGTTTCTAGAAATTCTTTAGTAAATAACTTCTTTCTGAGTTTGCCAATGGGCCCAGCAAGAAGCACACACTCAAGGACAATTGCTGTTACGCTCCAGACTACCAATCCATATTCTCTTGGAAGATCGATGACAATCCCTGCCATTTCTGATATTTAGTGTTCAAATTAATAAAGATTTGAAGACTTAATAAGGATTAAAGTATTAGAACCGCGTCATTTCGAACCAGTTTCGTCCACTATCCCGTTGAATTGTAGAAATGAACTAAATGATTCTGAATGATCAAAATTATAGTATAGGTAAATACATACTCTTCTTGACAGAGTACAAGCAAAGTTTGGTGGTCATTATTTATTAAATCATAAACAGGCATTTTAAGATAGTTGCCGACAAGTATTTATTGATCTCTTGTGTCTTTACGTGAAAAATTTTGATAGAAGAAGACTTGGTAGTGAGATCAAATTAGCATGGTCTTAAATATGAAATTTCTTTTTCATACGTTTTCTAATTATCCACTTATCCCTTGTAAAACTTATGCTGTATAAAGGTTATATCCAAATCTTACTGTGAAATATAATAGGGGTAACAAAGCAACTTCAGAAATCAAAGCCCCAACAAGCCTGCCTTGAGGTCCTTTTGCTTTATATCCAATGCTGTAGAGGATTCTTCCCAAGAAAAAGGTAAAGCCAGCGACTGCAGACCAGAAGGGCTCATAAAGACCTCCTAACAAGAGCAAAGGAAGGACGATAAAAATAAATTCAACTAAATTGAGATGGGCTCTCTGAGCATTGTTGAAGTCATACCAGTCCTTGTAGCTAAGTTTTTTTGAGTACCAACCATTTCCTGTATCAGGAAATCCTCCGACAGCGATTCTTTGGCCTGTTGCCTTTTTATGTTCTTCTCCGAATTCTCTTTCCATGAACTCTTGGTTAAAAATTCTTCTTCTGTAAGATCCAATAGAGGCACTGAAGACAGCACATTCTACAATGATACTAACTGCAGCCCAGATGACTAATCCATACTCAGATGTGATAGTGATTGCAACCATTTCAAAAAGATTCTCAAAGATTTATTACAATTAATATATTTTGAACCCAATGAGTTTAGAAACTACTCTAGAATCTTCTTCTATAAACAACCAATATGAAATCACTTAACATCATTGCAAATCATCTATCTCTTTAACAAGCTTTTATCCATACAGTCAACTGGTATATGTCTCAATAGTCGTCGGTCCCTAGCCAGCTAGGAAGAGAAATTCTTCTATTAAAATTATCTTTAGAATGGAGAAAATTATTATGGAGATCTTATTCGAAATGTTACTAAGTTTGAGGTATAAGTTTCAAATAATTTGATGAAGCCTTAGGGTATATAATCAATTAAGAAGCTTTAATATTATTCACCCATATTGCTACGTTAAGTCAGTTTAGATATATTCTTATAGTTTAGGTACCTTTTGTTTCACACTCTTCATTGTTGCTTCGTACTCAGCAACTTCAGGGTGGCTATCATCGAAAAATTTCTTCATTATTGATAAACTCTTTTCAAGAGTTGCAAACGATTCTTCATAATTCTCTTGAGCCTTTTGTAGGAGACCCAAAATATAATAAACACGAGCAGTTTCAGGATGACTCTCCCCGTAAAGTTTTATCTTGATTTCGAGCCCTTTCAAGATATTAGTTAGCGCCTGAGAATAATCTTTTGATTTGATTTGAGCATGGCCAAGCCAGCTGTATGCATCAGAAGAGTAAATTTCGTTTGCAGATGGATTCTGTTGGAAAATGGCTACACACTTTTCTAGTACTTCTATAGCTTCCTTTGGCTTTTGTTGATGAATGTAAATGTAGCCTAATATTGTTGAGTGCTTAGCAACCTCTAGATTGTCCTTTCCGAAATTTTGTTCATCCAGCCTGACAGCTTTAATAGCAAATTCTAGTGCTTTTGTGAGGGCTCCCTTTCTTGAAAGGACCTCTCCCATTCTGTAGTATTTTTCTGAGATTCCAGGATGGTCTTCTCCACAATGAGTCTTGAAACACTCCAAGGACTTCTGATAGTAAGTTAAAGCACTTTCATAATCTCCTTTTTCAAGATAGATAAATCCGATATTCAAATTGGCTGAGTCCAAGTATTCGCTATTCTCTCCATCATTAACAATATATATCTCTTTTGTTTTTTCATATGCCTTTAAGGCATCCTCATATCTTCCTTTCTGCCAGTGTATATTTCCCATCATAAGGGTAGGAGCGGCTACCAAGAAATGATTTTCATCATGAACTTTAGTTATTTGTGCTATAGCCTTTTCGAACATCTCCTGAGCTTTTTCACAATTTCCCTCAATCCAAAATAAATCACCAAGATTCGAGTAGCAAGCTGAGATATTAGGATTTTCTGGATCTGCTGAGAGAAAGAACTCGAGAGCTTTCGTAAGGTATTCTTTTGCCTTTTGATTCTGATTCAATGACATGCATGAACATCCAGCGTCTAATAGAATTTCGCCCAATGTGGCACCTGGGTAGAATTTCTCCTTACTAGCATTCAATATTAATTCATAGTCTTGTAAAGCTTCTTTATACATTCCCAGCTGATTATGAAGACTGCCGATTATCCGAACTATGCAGATAACCTTGGGATGGATATCACCATAGGCAGCTCTGAAATATGGTAATGATCTTTCATAACAATCTAGAGCTACTTTAAACTCTTTTTCAGCCCATAACAAATTTCCAAGTTCGGACAATCCAATAGCTAGCCACTTACTTGACGAATTGTTGTTGTAAAAAGAAATAGCTTTTTTGTATTTGATTTTAGTTTCCTCGATGGAATTCAAAAATTCACTTGCTCTTGCATTAAGGAGTAATTTTTCTCCTTCAGAGAAGATGTCTTTATTAGCAGAAACCATGCTTTCAGATATCATTACGCTCTTTCCAGCTTGATCAAAATCTCCTAATTTTCTATAGGCGAAATTAATGTTTGAATAGGCAAAAGCAAGATCATGAGCATTATTACCTGAGTCTTCCAGTATCTTTATTATTTTGTGGTACTTGTTCAGAGCTTTTTGGAAGTTGTTCTGATCATTATAAATAGAAGCCTTGAAATCGTATAAACTTGCTAGATAGTTTGGATCTTGTATCAAGCTCTTATAGAGCTTGATTGCCTTATCAAGTAATTCCATTGCCTTAATTAAGTCCGAAGAATAATAATGACAGTTAGCTGCCCATCTGTAGGCTTCAGACAAAATTTGAGGTGATTTATCACTAGGGAGAAGACTGATCATTTGTTGAAAATGGGATAATGACTCTTCATACTTTTTCTCTTCGAAAGCATAAAGTGCCTCTGAGTATAAACTTCCAACTTCATGGTTGAGGCCTTCTGTCTTTGCTAATGTCTCAACGAGACTGGGGACATCGATTTTTGCAGTTCTGTCTTGCATTCTGAATAAATCTTATTAGCAGAGATAAATATTAGATAATTAAATTAATTTAGCGTTGATAATATTTTTTTAGACTTATCTTAGAGAAATGGGAGCTTATGGAGAATTATGCTATTAAAGAGGATATGAATAAATCTTTGAATCAGTATTTACTTCTTTTATATTCATAATGAACGTTTTGGCTTACAATTAAATTTACCTAATCTTGACTAAGTTTTTGAAGTAAGTAGGGGTCATATTTAATATAGTGAGACTGCCACTTTCCATTTCCGTTGAAGTTAAGGAAGTGCTCAACTTCAGTAGGGGCCATTTCAAGCCAAGGCTGCCAATAAATAGTTATGGGGATTGAAAAGACACCCCATCCGAGACAAGAAACCTCAAAAGGTGGGCTCCTAACTTCTCTTTGTGGATTTCTGAAAGTTGGATGAAGTTTGAAAACAACTTTTCTAATGTACTTTCTGATGTCCTCCTCTTCATCAGCTAGCTTGACAAATGCTGTCCAAGAATGGGAATTAGTAGATCCTGGAACATTTACAATTTCATGAGTGTTCCCAAATAAAAATGTTAGCTTGACTTTTTGAGCTTCTTTCAGCCTAATTGATTTGATCTCTTCTACACGTTTTTCAAACATTACAGGGTTGGCTTGTTGAATCTCATGTTGCTTTTGCTTGTCAATCTTGGCAATAAAGTACATAGGAATATCTCTTCTACAATATGGGCAATTTCTTTTGTATTCGAGGAAGTTTTCAATACACATTAGGCAGAAGTAGTGGTTACAAGGAGTCTTCGAGGGCTCAGTCATAATATTTAGGCAGACTGAGCAATCGTGATCTGACTCATCGAGAGTACCGTTTTCAACTGACATATCCTTATTCATTTCTCGAATTTTAAATTATAGTCACAGACTCTAATTTAAATTCAATGTTTCCGATCGATTCAGAAGGCATCTTCTTCTATTTTGATTCTAATTTGAGCAAAAACAGATTTATTTCTAATTTTATGTTGAAAATATCAGAAATAGTGAATTACAAGTCTCTGTAGTCTATGAAAATCCGTCCTTGAAAAGTCTTTATTCACAGTCTTTCATGCAGATTTCCTCTAGCCCATCATATCTAATAAAAAAACCCTTCATATAGGAAGATCATCCTGTGTTGTTTTCAGCATCTTAGTCGCCTCTATGTCTCCTGCCTTAAACTAATTGATTTTATACCGACGATACTCACTCAAGTATAGGAACAATAGTCCTTGATCCTTTATTGTGAAAGTCTATTGTTTTGTTTTGTTTTAAAGACCATCCAATAGCCTGTGATCTACATTAGTTTTTTTTCTAAGTGATATGTCTAATTTGGTATGCCCATTCCTACGCTATTCAGACAGTTTTCTACAAGGGTTGATACATGTTGACTTCACAATGTGTTACCAGAATTCATAATATGTAATCTTATCCAAACCCGTCAAAGTAGTTGTTTAGCCTACTTGCGAATATCTTTTGTCATCTCTAGGGATTCCTGTAATTAAGCGAGGAACTAAGAAAAAACTAAGATATCAACTTAACAAAGTTGCAGAGAAAAACACCATTACGGAAATAAATTTTATTTTTGGAGAACTATTCGTTAAGAGTGAAGATGGTCAGCCCAACCATTTTTTCAGTCTTACTAATAAGTGTTGTTGTTTAGAGCACGAAAAAGGACATTCAGGCTAGAATTCTGGTAATTAAGAGCAACACGCTAAATTTGGAACCGAATGAGACTAAATTAATCCCAATAATCATATTAAGTATTGCTAACAAACAAATAAAGAAATATTCAAATGAGCAACAACGTTCAAGCAACAATGTCTGCTGACAAAAACAGCACCAATCAAGTCCAAGGAAGACCCTTTATGACTCCCCAAAAGGATTCTAACAAAGAAAACAGGTCTTATCCTGCTAATGTTAATTTTAGTGATTACAAGCCGACTCTGAATGAATTCCAAAAGAATATTAATAAAGTTGGAAGTAAGGACTTTAAGCTCTCCTACATGTTCAATGTTCATGCCAGCAGCTTCAAGCCTACTCAAAATATGTATGACGATAATAGGGAAACAAGAATTGTCTATTTAAGGGATAATATGACCCAAGAACCTAGACTGAGAAGGGAAACTAATGATCAGCAAAAGATCTCTCCTAACAAGATGACCGGATATGCATAAATGGTCGGACTGTACACTATTGAATATTAAGAGTATTTATTTATCGTAATCTTCGTAAAGTTTTTGGCCTTCATAGCTAATCTATTGAAAGCCATCTTAAACCTACATATTCTATACTACCTTCACCAAATCTTACCATCCGTTTTTTCACCTTTATTAAAAAACTTGTGGAAGATAAGATCTAGAACAGATGAAAAATATCTAGATTAATTGGTAAAACTGCTAAATCTACGGACTTATTCATTCTCAGAATATCAAAGTTCAGCCTTTTTAGGCTCACTATGTTATTAATCCTGCTTAATCTCTAATTGTAAAATTCAAATTCAATAGGACATCTTCGAAATTATGTTCAAGAGTAGCAAGTCTAGTACTAGCCAAGGCACTGCAAAAAAGTCATTGTCATCAATCCCAAAAAAAGAAGCTACAAAACAAAAGATAATAGAGAAAATACCAACAGGTTTCCCAAGCAAAGACAAAGGAACTTCTGTTCTAGAAGGTCAGAGGAACAATGAAAACCGCCCAGTAAAATCAGAAATATCTGCAAAACAAGAGTCCAGATCAAATTACAAAGACTCAGTTGAAAATTACAAAAAGACTCTCGAGACTCAGATCCAAAAGCTAGGTAGCAATCACGAGGATGTTGCAGCCACATACAAACAATTAGGAGATCTGCATTTTGACCATAACAACTTGAAAGAGGCCCTTACTAACTATCAAAAAGCTATAGATATTCAACTCAAAGTATATGGGCCTAACCACATAGAAGTTGCCAAATCTTATAACGATATTGGATTAGTCCTTTTTGAACAAGGAAATTATAAAGGTTCTTTACACAGTCATCAGAAAGCCCTTGAAATCCAGCTCAAAATATCCGGTGCATCAGCTCCAGGTGCTGGAGCTTCATATAGAAACATAGGGATGATCCTACTAGAACAAGGAAATTATGCTGAAGCAATAGAGAATTTCCAAAATTCTTTGGAAATTATTCTCAAAGCAAGAGGAGAGGACCATCCTGAGGTTGCTGCCCTCTACGATGATCTTGGAAATGTCTACTTTGATTTAGGTAATTTGGATGAAGCCTCTGAAAATTACAGGAAAGGTCTTGATATTCGCATCAAGACTTTGCCACAGGATCATCCTGATGTAGCCACTTCTTACAGCAATATCGCTAATGTTCAATATGCAAAAGGAGATTTTGATATGGCATTGGAATTTTATAAAAGAGCTCTCAACATCCAGTTAAGAGTCCTTCCTGAACATCACCCCAACATAGCTAGTTTATACAATAACCTAGGAAATCTATATGCAAATGAGGGGATTTATGATATGGCTTTGGATAGCTATGAAAAAGCACTAAAAATACAAACTGTGATATTTGAGCCTTTACATCCAGATACTGCTGGAAGTTATCATAATATTGGAGGTGTATTATGCCATCTAAGAAGGTATCCTGAAGCTTTAGAGAACTACAACAAAGCCCTTGATATTCGTCTTAGGCTATTTGGAAAGAATCATCGCCATGTTGCTTCTTCATATAACAACATAGGCAATGTTCATTGTGAGCTCCAAAATTATAAGGAAGCATATGCCAATTATCAAAATGCAGTTGAAATCCAACTAAAAACGGTTGGCCAAAAACACCCAGACTTAGCAAATTCCTACAATAATATTGGTACGGTAAAATTTTACCAAGGTAACTACGATGAGGCCATTAAGAACTTTATCAAAGCTATGGATATTGCTGTTCATAGCTTAGGTAAAGATCATCCAATGGTTGCTACATGCTATAAAAATATTGGAGATGTCTATTTCAATTTAAAAAAGAATAAGGAAGCTCTTAATCATTACATGAAGGCTCTGGCCATCTCGAAACAGTCCACTGTCTTAAAAGATATAGTTACAATAAATATTAAGATCGGAAATGTCTATTATGAGATGGAGAATTTCAAGGAGTCCTTGCCTTATTACCAGGCTGCTTTGGATAGTGAAATTGATGCTCTGGGAGAAGACTCCATTGAAGTTGCAGATGCCTACAAGAATCTGGGTGTTGTACATGGAAAGCTTGGACATCATAGTGAGGCCATTGTAAATTTCCAAGAAGCACTCAAAATTAAGCGCAAATTATTAAACCCGGATGATTCAGAGATCAAGGAGCTTGTTAATCTAATTCAGTCCATGAGTGAAATTCCTAGTTCTTAAGAATCTTGTCGTCCTACATTAACTGTACTATATTCCTTTGAATCTTTGGTTAAATTGTACATATGAAATTGTGTTCTATCTCATTTCTGTGTAACCTCAAGACGCAGAGCCAATAGAATATGCCCAAACTTTTCGGGTCAAAACTACTCCAATTAATTAATAAATTTATTTACTTGGAATGAACGATTTAGATGACACACAACACTTAGCGGTGTCTATAGCAAATGGAATTCCAACAGTATTATCTTTACTCGGTGAGGTCTACATGATTAAATCCTATTTCTCATTTAAGCCTGAACAAAGAACTTTCTCAATGAAATTGGTTAACACATTGGTAATCTCTAACCTTTTCTATTCTATCAGTAATTTGTTGACCTATATTGATGGAAGTTCAACTGCATGCTTTATTGAAGGATTCGTAAGAGTGTTAACGTCTTTTTTCAGCATTGTATGGGTTGAGATCATACTCTGGGTTGCATACAGACAACTAGTTGATTACAATGATCAAATCAGCAGCATCTATAGAACATTATTGATTGGGACTTTATTAGTAGCACTGTCTCCAGGGTTCGTCGCTGGTGTATCAACTTTCTTGGGTGGAGAAATAAAGTTTTCTAGTGATGTATTTGGATTCTGCACTGTCTATCCTAATGTTGCATTTGTTACTGCTGCGATTCCAACAATCATCGGCATTGCTTTTACATGGACTTTAGCCATATTAATCATCATCAGACTGAAGAAGGAAACAAGAATATCCGAAAACGGAAGAGAATATAAAATGATTATGAGATATCCCTTGATCTTGTTTATTTGCATTTTCCCTGGTATCCTTAATAGTTTTGTTACTTTCCTTATGGGAAGGTCTTTCTTTTGGTTGACTATTTGTCATATATTTTTCACTAGAAGCGAGGGCTGGATGAATACTTTAGTATATAGAACGAAAAAATCTCCATCTGCAAATAATAGACCAAAAGTGATTAAGATGATCTCAGATGTTGAACAGTTAAGTAACTCAGAATTGTCAATGCATCTTCTTTAACATGATTAAGCATAAAGTTTAGCTTTTGTATCTTGTCGCTGTTGGCTTTTTTTGAATATGACTCAATCATTTTTACCTTCAAGTAATTAAATATTCGACAAGCAAAAGCCAAATTGAGAAATGGATGTTTTCTTAAATCTCTCTTGACTCTATCTTAATTCATGATGCTCTCTCAAAGAAAATTGTCTCAAGAATTTTATGAATTTTGTTCTATAAGTAACTCAAATAAATAAAAATAAAAGATAAAATGAGCAGTCTTTTTACTAATGAGCAATATTGGACTGTCAGAATAACCAACGCAGCCATCACAATGCTTTCTCTTGTTGGAGAGATCTACATGATTAGTTCTTATTATTCTTCAAAGCCACGCCAAAGAACTTTGCCTATGAAATTGGTACATGTTCTAGTCATCTCAAATTTGGTTTATTCGCTCTGTAATGCGCTGTCTTATGTGGATGGTGGAGAGACTTTCTGTTTCATTGAAGGTTTTTTCCAGACCTCTTCGTATATTTTTAGCTTGCTTTGGATACAGGTTATCTTATTGCTAGTTTACAAACAAATTATGAACTTTAGAAGCAGAATACATGGATATTTTAATGCTCTGGTACTTTTTGCAACCTTTTTGTCTTGTATTCCAGGCATAATTGTCACCATTGTTTATTTGATGAATGGAGGAATGTACTTTGGTGTTGATTCTTTTAGTTTTTGTACGATATTTCCATCAGATGCATATTACATCTTACAAGCACTTCCCACAATTGTTTTGACCATAATGGCATGGATTCTAGCTGCTTTAATTGTATACTACATAAGGCAGGAAGTGGGAGTATCAGAGGACGGTCGAGAATATAAAGCAATACTTCGATATCCTTTTGTTCTCTTCATTTGCCAATTCCCTTTGTTCTTGGATAGTCTTGTAAGCAAGCTAAATGATGGCAAGCCCTTGTTTTTCTTTGTGCTGCTCCATATCATCGCAGTTAGAAGTGCTGGATGGATGAACGCAATTGTCTATAGGAGAAAGTCACCTTCTATGAAGACAGAGAGGATTGAATCCAAAACCTCTGAATGCAGCATCTTTGACAGGAAGTCGATTTTAGGACAACACTAAATCGCTGTTGCAGATCTTGACATAGTGCAACAATATCATACTAATATGAACCAGACTCTCTAGAGTTAGGATACCTTTTTTTTATTTGAAGCAGAGTATTGTAATATATATTATTATGTATAGCTTTTAACTTATAGCAATAATTGCAATTTGTCTTCTTTGAGGAGCTCCGAGTATTAATAGCCAGATTATCATAGTTTAGGATCATTAAATACGACCAATCAACAATAAGACAGTTCAGTTAGTTTACTTACTTTATTAATCTATTCCATTAAGATGAATTAAAGTGCTTTTAAAGGATTTAACCTGATTATCAAATTCGAGGAATTTTAAGAATTCTTGACAGAATAATTAATAATGATGGGCATAAGTTATGAAAACAAAAAATTATCCTCAAAATGGGCTATATTGTTTAGAAAAATATGAAAAGTTAGGCTCTCGATTTATTCATGATCAGGATTTAATGAGCCGTTGGCCTAAACGTCAATCAAATTAAGTCCATCAGTAATAGAAAATATTCTCAGATAGCTTCAATCATTGTGATAAAGCATTTTGAATATAAGGATAATACATATATATGTAAAACTAATTATAAAATATTATCATATTATTTATCACTGTCATTCTCATCATTGACTGAAGCAGTCCAGAGTGTCAGATTATCTCTGATCAACTGCATGATGGTCGTTGCATCCTTATACTCAGCATCAGTCAGCTTCTCAATATTAGCAATTGCATCATCAAACGCCTTCTTTGATAGAGTGATAGCCTCTGTGACTTGCTCCATGATTTCATAAAAGAAGACTGAATAATTAAGAGCAAGACCAAGACGAAGAGGATTTGTCGGCTCTAGTTTTTCATTAGCAATTGCGGTAGCTTGGCTATAATTTTTACTTGCATTTTCAGCTACGGCCTGCTTATTGGGTCCTATCATATATTCCCCCATATAACGATAATAGTCAGCTTTCAACTTTAGATAAAATACTTGAGACTCTGGATCATCAGATCTGTTAATCAAATACTTGTCAACCAGCTCAATGATTTCATTGCAATAGAGGGTCAGATCTTCTTCAATTTTTTTCCTGTAGCCCCTCAATTGTTGAAGATGCTTTCCACCTCTACTTTCTTCTCGTTGTTCCGCTGCAACAAGCGCTCTCCAAGCACTTCTATTCTGACTAACAGGATTTTTGTAAGCAAGAGATAGGAGATTTCTTTCATCAATTGATAAGGGTTGCCCTGCTAAGACCACATCCTTCATGTAGCTTTTCATGTCTATGAATCTTTCAGTTTGTTCACAAACTTTTGCCATATAAATAAGTTCTTCTCTAAAGGCCATTTTTGTGGTGTTGTTAGATAATATTATTATTGTTTTGCTAATGCAGCATGATTTAAGGTGGAGCCAACCAATCAGCCCATTCCTATTAGTAGACAAATCTCAAATTCGAAGTTCGAAATGAGTAGACAAAAATGATTTTTCAGTTTCACTTTCTGATTTTTTCTGATTTGTTATGAGTAGACGAAAAAGTTTGAACGAATTTCAATTAGATTGTTTTATCTTCGGGAAGTTCATCGATATTCTCAGTAATCAACAATAAAGTGACTCTTTTATATCAAAATGTGAAGTTGAATTCACAACTCGGTTCATAATATATATCAAAAAGACGAGTTTTGCATTTATGAAACTTAATTGTATATATAATTGAAACCGGATAGAAATTAGAAGAAATATTCATCAAGATGGCAATCTTTGTATCAATGTATAAAACATAGAGAATATTGTTCAGATTTCAAAACATTACCGAGAATTATTTATCTTGATTTTCTGCATTCTCTTCCTCAATTTCTGTAATTGTTCTCTCTTTAAGTCCCTTCATAAAGTCCTTTCCTTCATCACTATGCCCTGATGATCCTGAAAATCTCAATAGTTCCATCTTATTGGCAGGTTGCTGAGCTGAGACAAGTCCCTCGTGGTTTTCCATATCTTCAACTTTAGCATCATTTTGTGCCAACTTTTCTGCTTCTGTTGCAAGTTCCTGGCTGGTTTTAATATCTATTCGCTCTTTAGAACAATTTATGGTTAGTTCCTCCTGTGCTTGTTGGCTTTCTTCATCATTCAAGGACTCTATTATTGCAGGCTTTTCTTCATACTCCAAGTTCTCTTCGATATCAGGAGGTAACACATTCAATTCATGAATGTCATCTGGTTTCTCATAATTATTTTCTTTACATTCTTCCATTAGAGCTGGAAAGATTTGGCCATTCTCTAGATTACTTTCATTGTGATAGGATGAGTAATTCTTGACAAGTTCCTGTTCACTTGCATTCAAATCCTCCAAAGGAGCACTTGGCATACTCTCCTATCATTGTCAAATAATATTATCAAAATCAATACATATTTCTTCCTTAACTTAGCCTGAACTCTAATAACTGGAAATCTCTTTGATACTTCTTTTCGAACAACAGAATAGCTGGATTTTAGAGAAAGAATGGGCACCAAAAAAGTATCATGTATTAAGAATCTGCTAAAAAAGATGTTAAGCCAGCATGATCTATATCTTTCATCCTTTTGACCTGGAAGGAGACTCACAAGTGTTATAGAAATAACAATAATTATAAAGAGAAATGCACTTCCTAAGATTCTTTTGGCAATTGGCATTCTCTTAGAAATAATTTTGCTAAAATGTGAATTTTTTAATCATTAGTTACTTTATTGGTTCTTTCATGACGTGCTCCAATATTACATTGAAGGGAAAGATGGCAAAATAGGGGATAAAATAGAGAGAGCTTGGAATATTTTGGCTGTTCCAATATTTTTCAGCAAAGATCGAGGCAACAAATCCATAAATCATAAGTTTTGTATAGTAAAGGATTGACCTGGTAGATTTTTTTAATTGGTCATTATGATAAACATAGATACTTGCAACTTTCTGTGAGATCTAATAGTCAGATAAATTGAACAATTTTTACCAAATATCCAAGTATGATAGATTCACAGGTGGAAGGGTTTTTCTTATACACTGTCTGTTTGATATAATAGTATGAAGGAAACATGTAGGTAACTAAAAGCCAAGTTATGATAAACCATATTGTAGCTCCGCTGACCATCCAATGCGCAGGTTGAATTCTAGCTGTAATAGACTCCTTCTGCGCCTTTGCAGTTGGTTGATTTGTATTAGTCTGATTTGGTGGTCGAGGATTTAGGTTTCCACTACTTGTTCTATTATAAAATGCTCCAAAAATATAATCAGTTCGTTGTGAAATATCAAATTCAGGCAACACGGGAAGCGATTCACAGTTATTATCACTAATTTTCGAAGTTCCTAAAGGACAGGTGTTGCTCTCTACTACCAAAACTGTTGGTTGATTGTAACTGGATCCAGTGTCGGCATCATCTAAGTTCAAGATAAGATTAGGGTTGACTAAAACCTTTTCAAATTCAGCTGCTACTATGTTTGTGTCTGGTTGAGCTCTATCAACAGGACAACTAACTACATCGTTGAAAAGAAAATATTTTATATGCAGATGCCTAGTACAATCCATAGTTGTGCTATTAGGGGCTTTCAGCTTAACGATCATAGAGTCTCCTGGAGTTTGAATAGTGGCCTGCTCCATGCTACAGGGCGATACAGAGCTCGCCCAAGCATCAAAAAAAGTTCCTGAAAAGATGTATGGATTCATCCCTGGTACTGTGAATTGAATCTGAGGTTTCATACCAGATCTTAGAAATACATGGAGCACTCTTCGGTATAGCATGCATGCATTAGTTTTGCAGCCACAGTCGTTAAACGCAAAATATACCAAAATATTGTCCAAAACATAGAACAGCCTTGTTCCGATCTCCTTATTAATTTTGGAAGAAGAACCCTGACTTAAATTTAGCTCATCGATAAAGAGATCATAAATTTGTTCTAAAACGACCATATCTAAGAAGACGCCCTGTGTAGTCAGAAAGTAAATGCTAGTCAACACCATTGATTCGAGTGGAGCAACTGCCTCAAGATCTTCAGGAGACAAACATAATAATCGTGCACTCATGGGGCAAGACCTGCCAGCCTTACTATCAATACCCATTGTTATAGAAGTTCTTAAATTTGTCAGTATTTCCTGTTTCAAGAAATCTAGTCTTTTGATCTTTGGATATGAACAATGTGGGCCTTGCTATTCAGGATCACAATTACATATCTTAGAAGTTCCCATATCATTCGAGCAACTTCCATGTCCTGAACAGTCAGGACATCCTCTACTTAATGAGGGGTGAACCGAGAGTGCTTTTTCCCAATAGTAAAGATAATGTGAAGTAATTAGAGTCTTTCTTATGATAGAATTTGGATCTAAAGTAGCCATTCTCATGCTATTACTCATTAAAATGAGTGCATCCTCTTGTGAAGGAATATCACTTAGTCATTGACACTTGGGCTAGTGCAGTTCTGCTTCCACCCAAGGAATCAATCAGCTTCAATCCAACATCACAACTGATACTAGGAAGAGTTGTATAAATTGTGGGAAGCAGTTGAGAATCTGATAACCATAAAGTTCTGGGTTCTTCAGGTAAATTTTTGTCAACATAGAAAAATTGATATCTGAGAGGGAGATTATCATCTTGCCAAATATGGCCTTTCCCAGCTTCAGCAGATATCCGAAAAACCGTTTTTAAAGGAAAAGCAGTAGAAGGTGTTACTTCAAGTTCAAAGTCTACTGGAGGGTCGTTCCAGGGAAGAGCTAAAGATGCAAAGCTAACCATTACTTCAGCATTCATTATATTAAGGGAAATTGTTCTTTCACCTTCAGTTGCCTGTTCAGGCAACTGAAGGTGAAGGCTTTGATCATATGGAGACCTAGTGGCCAAGTCTTAGTTATTGCCCATTGGTAAGAATACTTAATAGCTTCTTCAGGATCAGATGGAGAAGACAAATACAATGTCTGATTAGGGTTTAAGAAAGTGCATTTCTTACCGTATTCTCCTTCAAAACAATCAATTTTTGAAATGAGATCTGTACGAGAAGTGATAAAGATGCTTACGCTATCTGAATCTCGTTTCGAGTTCTTCCAAGGTGTAACTGTAAATATATATTCACGACCCTCTATCAAATACTCAGCAGGAACTCCTAATCTGGATAAGGCCTGTTAACACCAAAGAATCCTTTAGGGTCATCGCAGGGCTGGCCTATTGTGTTATCATAGCATGTTCATCTATATTGATAAAGTGCGGTAGGACAAAGGTCTCTATTAGTGATTGCCTGAAGGAATAGGTCTTCACCTACAGGCCAATTTTGATTCTCATTTGCAATCAGGACCTTAAAATCACTATCCCTGACTAGCAAATTAATTATGATTGTTGAAGTTACAACAATCTCATTATAAGATAACATCGCAACTTCGAGCTCATAATTGTCAATTGCTAGAGAGCATTTTGGTATCTTGAGAACCCCAGGATAGTCCGGTTCAATCAAATTCTGTAAATCTAGGCGTCCTCCACTCAGTTGTGCCAATTGATAATGTAATTATTTTGAGCTGGATTTTCTGGACAGGAGTGATGGACGACTTCTGCTGTAATCAAGTAGTTTTCAGAGAGATCGAGAAATTGATAACTGGCACTATTACCTAATAAAAAAGGTTGTTAATCCCTTCACCTGGAGTTGCAAACATGTAGGATGCCTTTACAAGCTGTCCAGACTCATCCGTATATGAGCAATAGAATTTATACTCTAAGTTCAGATTGATAAGTCTTGCAGGGACATAAAGGATTCTTCCCGTTTTGGAAGCTAGATAGGTCCTAAGGTCTTCAATTTCAATAGGGTTCTTGGCATTAGCTTCAACTTCCCAGACAAATGTTTGAATAACATCATATTCTTTTTTATTTACCAAAGCTTCCAAAATCAGATCTCCACAAGATGTATGTCCTTTATCCGCCTCTTTAAGTCATGAGGTTCTAAGGCTCTAGAAGAAATTGCAAATCGAGGTAATCTTTGACGGGACTTCTCGGGAGCATATTTCCAATATCCAAAGGGACAAGAAATGTAGCATCCGAAATAACCATTTTCTTTAACACTCCAATAACCATCTTTACATTCATCACAATCTGTTGGATCAGAGCAGACTGCACAATTTGCAACTTGGAAGTCTGGAGAAAATGACGAATCAGTTGAAGAAATGAGAGATGATAGGAAGAGAATAAAAAAGATGTTTGAATTTGCAAATAAAGTTTTCATGTTCAATAATTTTTATTTATCCTGATCTATTTCAACAAAAAGATCCTTCTTGAACATTGCGTTTTTTCTTTTGTATCATAGATATCCTCATTCTAATAGGGAAATCGTTCAAATAAGAACCTACAGCTTAATGATAAGATCAGAAATTCGATATTCCATGTGTCGAGGCAGAAATTAATGAATCATGGATATTCAATAAAATGGGATTGAATTACTAGAGAGCTTCTGGATTATAAGAGGCATTCTTAATAGTTTCAAACTCAGACTCAGAAAAATGAGAAAATGACTAAGAAAACTTTAAAATTGTTCTCTTCTTCCGGGAAAGTTGATTCCCTCTATTGAAGACTGAGCTCTCCTTGAGTATTATAAGAAGATGATTAGATCTTCTACGGTTCTTTTCAATACTTTTCACAATAATATTTGGCAATTGACAATAAGCTAATTTTCGGACTCGGCCCTATTTGTATTACTTTTCGATATGAGTACTATGGGTTTGAGATATATAAAGAAATTCAGACCCAGTATTATCGCTATCGGCCATACTAAGCCAAACGCACCGGATCCCATTCGAACTCCGAAGTTAAGCGGCTTAAGGCGCAGTTAGTACTAAGGTGGGGGACCGCTTGGGAAGCCTGCGTGCTG
>Ga0065720_1002942_pt1 | contig 50837 bp, 35 predicted proteins | sample Thericmetagenome_FD_59107 | JGI IMG/M metagenome (GOLD analysis project Ga0065720, IMG submission 59107) | Thermophilic microbial communities from the Joint Bioenergy Institute, California, USA of rice/straw/compost enrichment - eDNA_2 v2... | ecosystem: Engineered > Solid waste > Grass >... | reverse complement strand
TACCTACCCGGCGCTCGGCGAGTATGATGTAACGCTTACCGTGACGAACGGGGGCTGTACCCATTACAATACCCAGCAGGTACGATTGGTTTCCGACATTGCCGATTTCACCATCAGCAAAACGAAAGTTTGCCGGAACGAAGCCTTTGTTCTGACAGCGGTCAACAGCAATCCCTCCAACATCCTCAACTATGCCTGGTCGCTGGGAGGTGGTCCGTTTGTAGTGTCTAACCGGAGCATCCAGGCCTCCTTCCCCGCCAATGACGTGTATGATATAGCCCTGCGCATAACAGATATCAACGGTTGCGAGGATACCAAAGAATTGCCGAATGCCGTAAGGGTTACCGGCCCTACCGCCCGCTTTATCGCCAACGATCCCGGCGCCTGCAGCAATACGCCCATTACCTTTACCGATCAAAGCACGTCCGAAGACCCCATTACGCAATGGCTCTGGAATTTCGACGACGGGCAACCTGCCCAATCGCTCACAGCCCCGTTTGTACATACGTTTGCCGACACGGGCACCTATACCATTCGCCTTACCGTAGTGGACAACAACAATTGCCGGCATACTTATGTGCTCCCCGACAGCATTCGCATTACCAGGCCGCAGGCCGGCTTCCGCTCCGCCTATACTACCATTTGTCCGGATGTGCCGTTGGCGTTTACTGATACTTCCAAAGGATTGGTAGAAACCTGGTTCTGGGATTTTGGCGATGGCAATACGTCAACAGACCGGCATCCTGAACACAGCTATACCGGAGACGATGCGGAGTATACCGTAAAACTCGTAATTACCGATTCGGTAGGATGCAAGGATTCTGTTATCCGAAACAGTTATATTGCTACACGCAGGCCAAAGGCCGCCTTTACGGTGACGGACACTTCTACCATCTGCCCGCCGATTGAAACGAAATTTACGTTCCAGGGGCAGGATTATGAATCGTTCCACTGGGATTTTGGCGATGGCAACACCTCTACCCTCCGCGACCCCAGTAATTTCTACAATGCTTTCGGGTCGTACACCGCACGGCTGATCCTGCGGGGTTATGGTGGTTGTTACGACACTGCCACTGCCAATGTAAATGTGTATAACCCGAGAGCCAATACCACCCTTACCTATAATCCCCTGCGCGCCTGCAACGAATTGCTGGTTGATTTTTCACTTACCTGGCCACCGGGCACCAGCCATACGCTGTATTTTGGAGACGGCGCTTTGGACACCACGCAGCACACCGTGTTGCAGCATTTCTATGCGCAACCCAGGAATTATATTCCTTCCATCCTGCTGCGCGACAGCCAGGATTGCCAGGTGAACATCAGCGGCTCGCAAACCATCGAAGTAATCGGCGCCATTCCCTTGTTTGGTAAGGATAAACGCGCTTTCTGCGACTCGGGTACCGTTTCGTTCCAGAACTATACCCTGGCCCCCAACGACCCCGTGCGCAGCCGGCTGTGGGAGTTTGGCGATGGCAACACTTCAACTGATGAAAACCCGGTACACTTTTATGCACAACCGGGTACATACATCGTGGCGCATAATATTACTACCGAAGAAGGATGCACCAATGTGCGCCATGATACCGTGCGGGTGTACGGCACGCCTCATGTACAGATCAATGGAGAAGATATTGTATGTATTGATGAAATGCTTCGGCTGACAGGTGAACTCATCACCCCCGACACTGCCATTACCTGGGCCTGGAACCTGGCCAATGGCGACACCGGCAATGAGCAGGCAGTCACAACTTCTTATGGGGCAGCAGGCGAATATATAGTGACGCTGGTCACCAGCAATCTCCTGAACTGCCGTGACACCACTACGAAAAATATACTCGTACCCCCCACTCCCGAGATTACTGTTACGGAAAACCCTGTTATTCCCGTAGGCACAGGCATTACCCTGCCTGTCAGCTACAGTGAAAATATAGCGCAATATATATGGACGCCGCCCACCAGACTGTCGTGCACAGACTGCCCAACGCCTTTTGCCAACCCCGTATCTACCACCACCTATAAGGTGACGGTGGAAGACATTTACGGCTGCCAGGCATCGAAGGATATAACGGTAACGGTTGTATGCAATCAGGAAAATTATTTTGTGCCCAATACTTTCTCCCCCAATGGCGATGGCAAGAATGATATTTTTGCGCCGAGGGGCAAGGGTATTTTCAGGGTGAACAGCATGAAGATATTCAACCGCTGGGGCGAGCTGATTTTCGAAAAACGCAACTTCATGGCCAACGACCGGAGTCCGTCGGGCGGATGGGATGGCACCTATAAAGGGAAACCGGCGCAGCAGGATGTATATGTGTACATCATCGAGTTTGTGTGCGATAATGGGCAGATTGTACCGTTTAAAGGCAATGTGATGTTGATACGATAGGAATTGTTTTTTGCATTTTGTGAATTCAAATTAACCGGAGCACAATGAAATATATGTTACCAGGATCGGGAAAGTGGCCTGTAAGAAAGCAAGGACGCATGTGGCTGTGCTCCGTCGTATGCTGGTGCATGGGGATGGTGACGGCACAGGCGCAGGACATCCATTTTTCGCAATTCTTCGAGGCGCCACTGCTGCGCAACCCTTCACTGGCAGGCATCTATACCGGCGATATCCGTGTGCAGGGCGTGTACCGCGATCAGTGGAACAGTGTGACCAATGGTTATCGCACAGGCTCCCTCAATGCAGAATACAAAATGCCGATCAGGAAGAATGATGATTTTATCACAGCAGGGCTGCAGGTATTGTACGACAAGGCAGGCACCGTAGGACTGACCACTACGCACCTGCTGCCTGCATTGAACTATCACAAAAGCCTGAGCAATGAAAAGACCATGTACCTCTCCCTGGGTTTTATGGGAGGCATGATCCGCAAGTCGATCGATTACTCCAAAATCACTACCGATAACCAATACAACGGCGGCGGCTTTGATCCCAGTCTGCCTATCGGCGAAACATTCACCGCCCCCAATTTTACTACCTGGGACGCCAGCGTGGGGATGAGTTTCAATACTACTTTTGGTGCGGATGAATGGAACAGTTTGTTTATCGGTGCGGCCTATCATCATCTGAACCGTCCTAAAAATTCATTTTACCGCAATCCCGATATTGAACTGAACCCGAAATATGTATTTTCTGCCGGGGTACGATTGAATGTTGATGACTTTACTTCCTTTATCATCCAGGCCGATCAATCGGTACAGGGTTCATTTTCGGAAACCATTGCCGGGGCTTTGTATTCGCATAAGCTGGGGGGTATGGTGGATGACCCGTTGTATACGGTGCATTTTGGCGCTTTTCTCCGGTGGGAAGATGCATTGATCCCTGTGTTGAAACTGGACAGGAAACCGCTTTCCATTGCCATCAGTTACGACATCAATATTTCTCCGCTAAAAACCGCCAGCCAGGGCCGTGGCGGGTTTGAAATTTCCCTTTCCTACATTGGTTTTCTCGATCAGGAAAACAGCAGCCTGCTGAAAGTAATTTGCCCGAAATTTTAGTTTTTCCCTGTAGAACAGGCTGCTGGTTTTTTGGTGCATCCTTTATCGCCCTATCCCCCGTTGGCGCTATTGTGTGGACTCATTTCCGGATTACCCCGTCCATGAAACAAACTTAATGCAGTAAGTTGCTGCTGGTGCCCGTGCCGACGGGTATCGTGTGGACAAAACGTCCCAAAAAATCGTAACTTACACTTAATGCAATTCCCGCGCAGCGCGATACGGTCCTTATTCCTCCCAACACTACTTCATCACCTGGAAAAATGGTGGCCGTGCATTGTGTTATTCATTTTTACCACACTCACTTCCTTTGCCCAAAACCGCAGCGACTGGCGCACCTACGTAGACGAAAAAATCACAGCAGCCGACAGCGCCGCCTTAAAACACCAGCGCACTTTTTACCTCGTGAAATGGGCAACTGCCGACCGTCCTTACAAAGAAACCTGGTACTATACCGCCCAGGATAACAAAATCCTCGAATTCGAGGTCCGTTATTCAGTTGACTCCGTAGAATTTTCAGAAACCTATTACCTCGACAATGGCGACCCCATTTGCATGGAGCGGTATGAAACTGTGTATTTGGCCAATTATGAAGATGAAATCAAACGTGGCGAAGTGCTCTTCTTTGTCAACAACAACCTGAAGCAATACGTGGTGGTAGGTCATGCTCCCGGCCGCCAGCGTGATGCATATTACGTGTACGACTCGCTAAAGCGATTTGCCCACCGATATGCAGAGTTGAAGGAAAATATTATTGCTACGGGACAGTGGCGGCGGTGAACCATTAAGTTCATAGTTTTGCAAAAATTTTATTTATGAGCGTAGCAATTGGTCAACCGGCACCGGCATTCACCTTATACGACACAGAAAAGAAACAGGTAAGCCTCGAAGCGCTGAAGGGAAAGAAAGTAGTATTGTTATTCTTCCCCCTGGCTTTTACCAGCGTATGCACCAAAGAACTCTGCAGCGTGCGCGACAATATCAGCTTTTACAACAACACCGACGCAACAGTACTGGGCATTAGCGTTGACTCATTGTTCACGCTCGGAAAGTTCAAGGAAGAGCAACAACTGAACTTTACCCTGCTGAGCGATTTCAACAAAGAAGTGTCCCGCGCCTACGGGTCTATATATGAACAATTCGGGTTCGATATGAAAGGGGTTTCCAAACGGTCCGCGTTTGTGATTGACCGGGAAGGCGTAGTCCGTTACGCTGAGGTACTGGACAATGCCGGCGAGGTGCCCAACTTTGCGGCAATCCATGAGGCATTGAAGGCAATAGATTGATTTTCATATTGCTAAACACCCGTTTAGCATTTTCTTCCCATTGCTGGCAAGGGGAAATGCACCTGCTTGCGGTGTAAATTTTTGCGGGTAGTCGTTGTAAATTTGGGTAAAAAAAAATACCTTGAGGTTAATTGGGAGAATTTTATCGCGTATGAGGATTTTTTACATACTATCTTTCATCCTTTTACTGTCAACACCGGTGCTGAGCCAGGAGCGTACTCCTGACCCACGGCCGGTGGTGAAAGTGATAAAATTCTACCCGAACCCTGCCACTTCCTTCATTACTTTCGATTTTCAGCAGGCAGACGAAAAACAATTCAGCCAACTCAATCTCCAGATCTATAACCTGATTGGCAAGAAAGTGCACGAAGTTACCAAAGTCACTCAGCGCACTACAGTAAACCTCGACGAATTCTATCGCGGCGTTTATATCTTCCAGTTACGCGACAAATCCGGGAAAGTCATTGACTCGGGTAAATTTCAGGTAGCACGGTAATTGGCTATTGTGCCATTCCCCGCTGTACAAGAATTCTGCCATTGTTTTTGAGCAACACTATTAGCCATTGTGGATATTTTCCGGGCATTGTAGTTTGCAGTAACCTATCAGCACATTATTCCACCTGCACAATCAAAAACTTCAAATACTGCGTATTCTCCCATTGCCAGATAATCGGGTGGTCGGCGGATTGTGTCTGGAAAGTTACCTGGCGCAACCGGCGGCGCACATCTTTCGCCGCCATCTGGATGGTTTCAAGAAACAGGGCCGGCGACACGAGATTGGTACAACTGGAAGTTACCAGGAATCCACCGGGCCGCAGCAGTTTCATTCCGCGCAAGTTGATTTCCTTATAACCGGTGATGGCTTTCTGAATGTTTTCGCGCGTCTTGGTAAAAGAAGGCGGATCGAGCATCACCACATCATAGCGGCGACCTTCTTTTGCCCATGCTTTCAGCATGTCGAAAGCATTCACTGCTTCAAAACGCACTATATGATCGAGGCCGTTGAGCTTTGCATTTTCAGTGGCCTGTTGAACGGCGCTTTCTGAAATATCCAGTCCCAGTACCGATTTGGCGCCATAGTGTGCCGCATGAATTTCAAAGGTGCCTGTATACGTGAAGGCGCCCAATACGTCGGCGCCCTTTACAATGTGTTGTATGGCACGGCGGTTGTCCTGCTGATCCAGAAAATACCCCGTTTTCTGACCGTTTTCGATATCTACATGAAATTTCAAGCCGTTTTCACGGATAATGATTTTTGTATCGAAAGGAGCAGACAGAAAGCCTTTTTGTTGCGGCAGTCCTTCCAGTTCACGTACCGGCACATCATTACGTTCGTATATCCCTTTGGGTTGAAAAATCTTTTGCAGGGCATTTACAATGGCGGGCTTCCACACATCCATACCCAGCGCCAGGGTTTGGACAACGAAATAGTCGTTGAACTTGTCAATGATGAGTTGTGGTAAATAATCTGCTTCGCCGAAAATCAGGCGGCAGTTTTCCACGTATCCGAGTTGCTGCCGGTATTGCCATGCCTGGAGCAGGCGGTTGTAAAAGAATTGTTCATCGATGGCTTCGTTCTTGTCTCTTGTAAGCAGGCGCACCTGTATTTGCGACTGGGGATTGATATATCCTTTTCCAATAAATTTTTTATCGTGTGTGTATACTTCGCCAATATCGCCGGGGGTGACGGCGCCGTCGATATAATTCACCTCGTTGCCGAATATCCATGGATGCCCGTTGGCTACACGCGGGCTGATCTTTTTCTTCAGATATACTTTTATCATGCGCGAAAATTAGCAAATGTGGGGAGTTTATTTAATTTTTTTGTCCCCTTTCTGCCTTAAATAAACCACCATTGGCCCTTTGCTCCAATCAACAGGCGCTTCCATCATCGCCGGCGCTTTTGAAAAATTCCCCAACACCAAATCAATACGTCCATCCCCATCAAGATCCCCAGCCTCCATCGTCAGCCACCGTCCACGAACGCTTTGCGGAAAAGTATAAGCACGCCAACTATCGCCCCTGTTTTCGAGGTACACAAAACTTTCTTCCGGCTGCCGTACATAATCCGCAAAAAAAGAAATCGTCGCTATATCCAGATCCCCATCCGCATCATAATCGCGGGCAAGCGCTTTATAACAACCATTAGCAGGATAGAAAAAATGTTGCGTGAAGTGATTACTGCCATCGTTCAAAAAAATATACACCCCATGATAAGGTTTCAATACGGGTGAAAAATCCGCATTGTCGCCGCAGGTATACACTATATCCCCGTATCCGTCGCCATTAAAATCCACCAGCTCAAAAAATGTACTGCCATACGAAGGGGGCAGGCGTAACACCTGTTGCTCTTCAAACCTTCCATTGCCCCGGTTGGTATATAAAAAAACACCTTCCTCCCCCTGTGCAAACAATACCCACAGGTCAGGCAACTGGTCTCTGTTGTAGTCATGCACCACTATTTGCATGGCGCCCGGAAGCGTACGCAACACGCGTCGCTCCCACTGATTGTTTCCCGCATTGCGATACCAGGAAAGAGCGCCCGTCAGAAACCCAAACTCCCCTACCACATAATCCGGCCTGCCGTCAACATCCAGGTCCGCTATCTCCATACACACAGGGCGCGCAAGATTTCGTATAACCGGTACCGTATCTGTTATAAAAGCGCCATGTTGTTCCTGTTGAATGGACTTTATCTTACCAAGCCTGCCATTGTTGGGAACCATTTCCCCGATATCCAGCATCGCCACAGCGTTTCGGGTAAAATGCATATCCACCACCGCACCGCCTGCATAAATGGAATCAATCACTTCCAGCGAAGCATCGAGCCGGTAAATATGCCGTCTGCCGTAGTCCGCTATCACCAGGTTGGCAGGAAACCGTGTGGTATCAATGGCAACAAAACAAACCGCAGGCGCCGTTGCACGATATACCGGCTGCTGTATCTCAAACAACGGCAGCGTGGTGCCAATGGGAAACGGTCTTTGCTGTGGCGGCAGCGAATCAGGAGCAGTGGCGGTATAGTAGTTGATGATATGCTGCCATTCAGCACCCGACAGTATAGGTTGCGAAGGATACAGGCTGGAATCGGCAAATACCGGGTAACGACGGTACTGGTGACTGAATATCCCTAACCACGGTCCCATATTCGGCAACACACCATCATCCCAGGTACCGGCATCAAGCAATGACGGATCAGGCAGCAGGTGACAGGATTGACAGTACTTTTCCGCAAGCTGCTTCCCCTTGCGAATGCTGCTTTCGGGTACGTGGGCATAAGATTTATTCCGGGGGGGATGATTACAAAACGAAATTGCACAAATGACAATGATACCAATGCCCGGCAACAGCAGTTTTATTGTATTCATATAAATAGGCTGCCGCAGCAATAGGGAGTCGCCGCGGCTAATTATAATTCGCTTGTTCTTCATTTAACAATTCGCTTCTCTCCCTTACTATTGGTAATTGTAATTTGCACCATCTCTTCGTCCACCACCATAAACCGGCCCGACTGCGACAGAAAGGACGCTCCGTACGGCAAATCCCGTAACTGCGTTTTACCGTTTTTATACGTGATCACTGCCGTTTCATCAAGCGGATTTAAGGGAATGCAGTGCACGGTTTCTTTCAATGCAAAAATTTTCAAGGGCCCGCGATGCTGTCCGGCAGCCAGTAAATAGTTTCCTCCGGCGCTGCGCAACTTTACCAACGCTTTTCCATTTCCCGGAATAAAAATACCGCTTTCGGTTATAGATACAGGTTGAAATGTGCCATCGCCTTTCCCCATCAACAACAAGCCATTGCATCCGTCGTAGCGGCCAACGCCTACTTCTGTGCTGTAATCATTGCCGTTGATCACGATATCGGCATTGCCGTCGTGGTTTACATCGTCTACCACCATACCATTCAGGCAAGACCATTGCGCAGGAACGGGCAAGGGCGCACATGCAAATTTTCCATTGCCCAGATTTTCTATAAAGCAGTGGCTGAAATAATTGGCTTCCACTACCAGCGCGTCCTGCATTTCTTCCTTACTGAACATCTCGTCTACGGTAGCGTTGGCGTAGGATTTATATTGCGGATATTTTTTCCTGAACCCAATCAGTTGTTTGATCATGTCGTCGCGCGTATGCGCCACAAATTCTTTTCTTGTTTTGTCTTCCATGGAGGCAGGCAAATACAAGGATGGCACCGCATCGTAGCTGCCGTTATTGTCGAAGTCTTTGGCGTACATCCGCACCGGATACTGCTCACTGGCCTTGTAAAAGGAGTTCAGTCCCAGGTTGCCTGCTATATAATCCACATCGCCATCGTTATCGAAATCGCCGCTCACGATGCTGTTCCACCATCCCTTGTGTTGTTGCAGCCCGGTATTAGCCGTAACATCGCGGAAATTGCCTTTTACGTTTTGCAGAAAAGTAAGTGGCATCCACTCACCGGCCAGCACCAGGTCCTGCCAGCCATCGCTGTTGAAATCAGTCCAGATGGCATCTGCAATCAGCCCGATATGTTCAAGCATGGGCGCTACCGTAGCAGTTACGTCTGTAAACTGTATGGATCCCGGGCGGGAATCGTTGCGGTATACAACAGACGATACAGGTTTGGGATATGCGTTGGGTTCTACCCTGCCAGCTATGAACAGGTCCAGGTCACCATCTTTGTCATAATCCGCGGCACGCACGCAACTCTTGCTGGTGTAGTTGGCAGGAAGCGCCGTGCTGTCCAGGGTAAATACCGCTTTGCCGTTGTTTATAAATAGTTTGTCCGCATAGGCTTTGACGTTATTCCCATTTTCATATCCACCACAGGTAATATACAGGTCAAGGTCCTGGTCGTTATCTGCATCAAACAATAAGATGCCCATGTCTTCGCACAATTTGGTTTGCTCATTGGCATCCGGCAATAAGGCCATTGATACAAATTTGCCCGAAGGCTGCTGCAGGAACAATTGCGCACTGTAAAACCGCGAACCTCCTACTACCAGGTCGTCCAATCCGTTGCCATCCAGGTCGCCTACGGCCAGCGCCGGCCCGTATTCGGACAATTTATGCGGCAGTAGTTTCTGAATATTGAAATCTATAAAATCATCATCGCGGTGTACAAACTGAATACCTGTTGCATAGGTGATATCCCGGAACAGGGGCGTAATGCGGGGATGCTCCGGCGACCATTGCTGGTCTGCTTCGCTGTATGAAACGGTCAGCCACTGATTGGCCTTCACCTGACGCAGTACCTGCATTTTACCATCGGGCCATTTTACACAAATGGAATCCACGTCCGTTACAGCACCCAGCCCAAAATGCACATCGGGTTGAATGGACGATAAGTAGCCTCTCACCGTTGTTTGTTCATATGCCTGGACGCTTCCATCATTATACAATTCTATCCATGTTCCCAATCCCATCCGGTTCAACGAATCGCCTTCCAGCCGTATGCGGAGGTAATGACTTTGCTGAGCGTACTGTTCACGTTGCACATTCCGGTACACCATGGCCTCATCGTTGATATTGTTGATCACGAGGTCTAAATCACCATCATTGTCAAGATCGGCATAGGCCCCGCCATTGGAAAAAGAAGGTGTTGAGAGTCCCCACGCTTCGGTAGTGTTGCTGAATGTTAAATCGCCATTATTGCGAAACGCATAATTATGAATTTTTACCTGCGGAATCTGCTCCAACAAGAATTCTTTGGTGGCCACCTGCGACGACTTGTTGCGAAAGGCCATGAAATCGTGGTCCGTTACATCTTTGGGATAACCGTTGGTAACAATGATATCGCGCCAGCCGTCATTGTCAAAATCCTGCACCAGCGGCGCCCAGCTCCAGTCGGTTTCCGCAATGCCGGCGTACCAGGCAATATCTGCAAAAACGGGGTCGCCAATGGAATCATTTTCCAGCAGCCGGAACCCGCAGTTTACCTGCAAGGTATTCCGTACGTACTGGTACTGATAACCGAAATAGTCGGCATTCTGAAACCCGCTGTAATTATTCGCATTCATCATCATCTTCTTGCGAAAATTATCTTCGGGGTTCATATCCAGTTCTATCACATCACTCAATCCATCGTTGTTGATATCAATCACATCCTGTCCCATACCATTGGCAGACGTGTGTTTGAAATATTCCGTAGTCTTATCCGTGAAGGTGCCGTTGCGGTTGTTGATGTACAAAAGATCATTGCCCAGGAAATCGTTCGTTACAAAAATATCTTTCCATCCATCGCGGTTAAAATCTGCTATGGAAACAGCATGTCCATATCCTTCCGTGGTAAGCCCGGCTTCCATGGTTACATCGGTGAAGTAGGCATGTTGCAACGAATCGTACCAGTCGTTGCGATACAGGCGTCCGGTACTGAAATGCGAGCCGTTGGTAACACGTGGCCGGTATACCGATGGATTGTCGCTGTTCCGTATTTCATTGACCACGAGGTACACGTCCAGGTCGCCATCATTATCGTAGTCGAAAAAAGCAGGCATGGTGGTATGCGTGGTATCGTTCAATCCATAGGCTGCTGCCATTTCTACAAACTGCGGTATGCCGGACTTATCCGTGCCCTGGTTGATGTACAACAGGTTTTGCCTGCGCTGGCCTTCGCGCAACATGGATGCTGCCACATACAAATCCAGCCAGCCATCGTTGTTGATGTCTACCACGGCCACACCGCGGCACCATCTGCCTTCGCCGGTAACGTTGGCGGCTTTTGTAATGTCAGCAAAACGGAAATTGCCTTTGTTGAGATACAGCTTATTTTCTACCAGGTTGCCGGTAAAGTATATATCCTGCAGGCCATCGTTGTTGAAATCCCCTATGCCCACCCCGCCGCCATTGTACACATTGGTAAGGTCCATGGGATTGATGGAATCATTTTCGATAATGATGTTATTGAAATGAATACCCGATTCGTCCGATGCAATGGCTACAAAGAGTGTATTTCGTTCGGAACAGGAAAAAAGTACAGTCAGGCCAACGGACAGCATCATTACCGGAAGGAGTTGTTTGGTTATCATGCCGGAGATAAATTTTATACCGTGGAGCCGGTGATACCGAAAAAGGTTTGCCGCGCTGTCTGCTGCGCGGCAACCTTACAAATCACACATTTCCCTCGTAACCAATTACCCACTACGTCACTACGCCTCCACGGTATATACTACACAATCAGTAATTCGGATTTTGTTTCAACGTAGGCTGCCCATCCTGGATGCTCTGCGTAATGGCAAAATCAGGTATGGGAAGGTATTCATGTTTATTGGGTGTAAAACTGGTACCATCCAGCGTGGTAGGTCTTCTTACCGCTTCCACGGCGAGGTATGCGTTCATTTCGTCGGCCACAATACCCCAGCGCACCAGGTCGTAAAAACGATGTCCTTCCATGGCCAGTTCCAGCTTTCTTTCAAAACGAACAATTTTCCTGGCCTCCTCCTTGCTGGAAAACGGTGTTGTGTATAGCGACACATGATAGTTGGCGGCATCTGCAGAACCATCCAGTGTTTTTACCGGCGATGCGGCAGCACGTTCACGCACACGGTTGATATACTGACGCGCCGTTTCCAATGTTCCCACTTCTATCTCTGCCTCGGCAGCCATCAGCAACACATCGGCAAAGCGCATAATGGTATAGTTTAGCGAGGTATTGTTCCAGCCCCAGCCTACCGAACCACTGGTAGCATTGAGTTCTGATTGGTAGAACACGTTTTTCTTGGGACTGTAGGGACCGCCATAGTCTACCTTCCTGATCCAGTCGCGGCCGGGATGCACGCCCCAGTCGAGGTAAGGTATCCCCCTTCTGCCCACTGTCCAATCGAGCCGCGGGTCCAGTGTGCCCTGGTAGGGCGTAAATGGTTCAGAAGAGAGGAATGCTTCATCACTGGTTACGTCGGTTGCATTGAAGTTGTCGATATCAGGCAATCCATCAGCATTTGTTTTGAACGAGTTCACCAGACTTTGTGATGGCTGGAAAAATCCGCAACAACCTGCGCCCGGCGTGCTGCTGCTGTGCGGGTAGTTCAAAGCGTTGTCGTAATTGCCATTGGTGTTGGAACCATCGCCATAAGATGCCTGCACAGAAAATACCGTCTCCACATTGTTTTCGGTGGTCACTTTGAAATTGTCGTGGAAGTGCGGCGCGAGGTCATACCGCTGTCCCCTGCTGTTCTTGCCACGGTCTATAATTATATCAAACAGTTCCCTGGCTTGCTGGAATTTGCCCTGGTACATATAGGCCTTGGCCAGGTAGCAGGCAGCCGCCCACTTGTTCACCCTGCCCACGTTGGGTTTCACTTCATCGAGGTTATCGTAGGCAAACTGGAGATCGGCTTCTATCTGCGGCCATATATTCACATATTCCGTACCGTTAGTTGTGTTCGGTATTTTGAAATCGGTAACCGTTTCATCAATGTAAGGAATGTTGTTGAAGTTCTTCTTTCCCTCGAAGTGATGATGTGCGCGGAGAAACCGGGCTTCCGCTTCAATCTGCAGTCTTTCCGCATCAGTCAGTTCCGTTACGCGTGGCAACAGCTTCAGCACGAGGTTGGCCTGCCCGATACCATCAAACGTACCGTTCCATTTATTCAGCACATACGGGTTACTCGGCTGCACTTCAAAACGCATTACCGGGTTGCCATCTACCTGGTCATTCGGTTCACTGCCTTTATAGGCATCCCCTGCGCGCACACTGCCCCAGAGCCAGTTGCTGGCGCCGGCATACCAGGTGGCTTCCTGGCCGTCCAGCGTGGCGTACGCATTGATGAGCATACCCTCTATGCCCTTTCGGTTGGTGAGAGAAGCTTCATCGTAAACGCCTTGCGGCAACTGATCAAGAAAGCTTCTGCCGCAGGCTACGAAAATGATCATGGCTACCATCACAATGGTAAAGGCAGCCAGTATTTTTATTCTGATGGTCATAATGCAATAGTTGGTAGGTTAGAAAGTCACGCTCAAACCAAACAGGAATTGTTTGGGATTGGGAAAACCAGACAGGTCAACGCCGAGATAATAATCCCTGGCACCTCCCGGATCGCGGGAAATAATACTGAGATCAGGATCAGGCCCGCTGTAATTGGTAATGGTAAACAGGTTCTGCGCCTGGACGTATAGGCGCGCATTTTCCATGGCCAGTTTACCGATCAGTTTTTTGGGTATTGCATATCCCAGTTGTATGGTTTTGGCACGCAGGTAAGAACCGTCTTCCACATAGTAGCTGTTGGAAGTGCTGGTGATAAACGATGTATACCCATTGGCTGCACCAGGCGCAAGCCGCGGCAATTTGGCGTTGTGGTTTTCAGGCGTCCAGCTGTCTTTCAGCACGCGCTGACTTACGCCGCCTACAAACACCTGCATATCGGTGTAGTACTTGGTGTAATTGTAAATTTCATTGCCCTGATTCCAGAAAAAGAAGGCAGAGAAATCGAAGTTTTTATAGCGAAGGCCGATGTTCATACCCATCTGGAAATCGGGATGCGGACTGCCGAGATAGGTGCGGTCGGCATCGGTGATGGCATTGTCGCCATTCAGGTCCTTGTACCTCCAGCTACCTACTACAGCGCCATCCATGGTAGGACCTTTGGCCAATTCTTCTTCAGAATTGTAAAATCCGTCAATAATAAATCCATGGAAAGAAGAAATGGGATGACCGGTTTCAGTTCTGATGGCATTGCTGAGACGCTCCAGGTTGATGATGCGCGGCGTGCCTTCATTGTTCAGTTTGGTCATTTCATTCTTGTAATGCGAGAAGGTGACGGTAATGTCATATTCAAAATCGTGCGCAAACTTACCCCGATGCGCAGCCGTAAGGTCAAAACCGGTATTGCGCATGGTGCCCAGGTTCACAAAAGGTTTATCGATCAGCGGCTCCATACCATTGCGGAATTGCTGCACCAGGAGGTCACGGGTGTCTTTCCGGTATATGTCCAGGCTGAATTCCCATTTGCCCTGCAGGAAGGTGGCGTCTATACCGAAGTTGATGGTTTCAGTTGTTTCCCATTTTGTTTTGGGGTTGCCTTCCAGCCCTGCACGATACCCCTGTGCAGCAGAAGTATTGTTACCGTTGATATCGTAGTTGGTACGGGCCGGATTGGATATGAACGTAGAGTATTGGTTGATGGCCGACACGTTTGACTGGCTGCCCATTTGTCCCCAGCCGGCACGCAGTTTCAAATCGGTAAGCCAGTTAACGCTTTGCAGGAACGGCTCATCGGAAATTCTCCAGGCGGCACCGATAGAGGGGAAATTGGCATACCTGTTTTCAGAGCCAAACAGTGATGAACCATCGCGGCGGAAAGTAGCGTTCAGCAGATATTTACCGGCATAGGCATAATCAAGGCGGGCAAAATAGGAGAACAACGCGCTTCTGCCCACATTGTAGTTGGAGATGCCACGGTCGCCAAGACTACTGGCCACGGCCGTATTCAGCGACAGGAAATCGGCCGTTTCAAAATCGAAGTTCTGACCAAATCCGCGCACGCCTCTTGAACTGCCTTTAATGGCTTCTGTACCGGCCAGTAATTTCACGTCGTGATCTTCAGCAAATGTTTGCTGAAACGTAAGCGTGTTGGTGAAGGTCCAGTTGAGATACCACCAGCCTTCTTCCGTCAGTTGCGTAGCGGCCACGTTTTCGGAACGTTCATAGGTTTGCTTCACGGCGATCTTCTGGAACTGGTTGCCATAATCCACCCCAAAGGAGGTGCGGCCGGTGAGCCAGTCGGTAAAATAGATTTCGCCAAAAACATTTCCGAACAAGCGAACAATGTGGTTGGTATTGTCTTTACCGCGATAGAGGCCGGCAACAGGATTATTACCATTACCTGATTCCCCTACGCCATTGCCGCCCCAGCCCCCTTTGATATCGTGCACGGGAATATAAGGCACCATGCGGAAGGCAGAGGCCCAGGCATCGCCTTCACCACGGTTGGCGCCTCCCTTTCGGTCTTCATAACTCAGCTGCATATTTTCGCCGAACCGGATGAAGTTCTTTGGCCGGAAGCTGGAGTTCAGTCGCAGGCTGTACCGTTCATAACCTGTATGCACAAACGTACCGCTTTGTTTGAAGTAGTTGAGCCCTGCCGAATAGGTAGCTTTATCAGAACCGCCGGTAGCTGTCAATTGATGACTGGTGAGCAACGCAGGCTGCGTAATTTCTTCAAACCAGTTGGTGCCGGGACTGGTGGCCAGAATCTGGTGAAAATCGGAACCAGGTGTGATGTTGTAAAGGTCGGGATTGGCGCGCGGGTCGCTGGCCGAAACGCCGCCCTTGAATGCGTTACTCACGATAATGAAATCGGGAATGGTAAAAGCGCCATGGTTGCCGAATACGCGATGGCTATATCCCGCATCGTTGGTACGCGTGAGGTATTCCAGGTACTGTGAGGTGTTAATCAGGCCGGGCATCATGCCTTTGGTGATCACTTGAGTGCCCACATAGCTGTCGTACGTAAGAGCGCTGCGACCGCTCTTGCCCTGTTTGGTGGTAATGATCACCACGCCATTGGAAGCACGGGCGCCATAAATGGAAGCGGAAGTAGCGTCTTTGAGAATCTGCAGCGACTCAATGTCCATCGGGTTGATAATGGCGGGATTGGTGGTGGGCACCCCGTCAATAATGTACAACGGATCATTGTTACCGGCAGAAGCGAAGCCCCTGATGCGCACTACCGCTACGGCGCCTGGTTCACCGGCACTGCTTACCACCACGCCTGCTGCGCGTCCCTGCAGTTGTACGGCCAGGTTAGCAGCGGGCGTAATCTGGAGGTCTTCTGTTTTCACTACGGAAACAGCGCCGATAATATCTTTCTTTCTTTGCGATGAATAACCGGTGATCACCACTTCATTCAAATCGAGGGTAGAGAACCTGAGGGTGATGGTGAGTTCAAGCTGATCGCCCACTGTGATTTCCTGGGGTTCATATCCCACGGAAGAAACTACCAGTACAGTGGAAGAACCGGGAACGGTAATGGTAAATGTACCTTCCATTCCCGTCTGCGTAGCGATGTTAGAACCTTTGATTGCAACGGTGGCGCCGGCCACTGGTTGATTGTCGGGAGCAAGCACTTTGCCCGTGACCGTTTTAGACTGGGCAATACCGGTTGTGGCGTATAGCAACAAGCAATACGTTAACCACAACCTTACAGTTAGCTTTGAGGGCATGTTGTTTTGTTTTTAGGTTGTGTAAAAGGAAACTTGAAACTAATTTAACAAGAATTTAAGTCTAATCAACAAATTTAATTTCGTGTACGTATCGCATTTGTTGATTAGTAATATCGTACTAACGGCACATCAACCGTTATGATAAACCGATTCTGATCTAATTAAAATTTTTAATGCAAAAAAATTGTCGGAGGGAGCACCGGGGTTCGTGCCTGAAAATGAAGTGCTTTACAGCTACTGCCGGTTGTAAGGATAAAGCCATGCGATGGTAATGGTTGTTTCAGTGCTCTGCTTTGTAGAGAGTACTGCGGGGAAATGAATGCTGCATCGCGGTAAAAAAATCGTCAGTAAATGCAAAATTTTCATGGGGGTTCTATCCGGAAATTGCTACCAAGGGTGAAAAGCGGTCTGTCAATCCCATGCATGCCAACAAGGGGTCATTTTCCCGCCTGCGCCGCGGGGTAAATGACCATGGCCCTATACCGCAACCACTCATGACCTATTAGTCATTCGGGCTCTTTCCGGGGTCGTTCCAGGTGCCAAATTGGCTTGATCCTGCTATTGGCAAAATAATTGTCGTTCTTAGGTTTACAGCCGGAAACCGGTATCTTTAAAGCCGGGACCGGGATTATTGCATTGTAAATGGTCCCCGGCCGACAATTTTGCAGCTATGGAAAAAAACATGCACGACAAACCCATGACAGAAAGTGATAAAGAAAAAGAAATGAACAATCAGGAAAATGGCGCCGCCGAGGCGATGAATATCAACACCGATGAAAACATCAGTGGCACTTCGCACCTTAATGAACCCGTAAGCCAGGAAGATGAGGTGGAGAAGCTGAAACGCGAAATAGAGGAGCTGAAAGACAAGTACCTCCGGCAGGTGGCTGAGTTTGAAAACTTCAAGAAGCGCAATGCAAAAGAACGCTATGAACTGATCCAGACGGCTGGCAAAGAAGTGATCGGCGCGCTGCTGGAAGTGCTGGACGATTGCGATCGGGCAGAAAAACAAATGCAGGCTACCGACGATGCGGCCGGCATCAAAGAGGGCGCTCACCTCATATTTGCGAAATTGCGCACTATTTTACAGGCCCGTGGGCTGAAAGCGATGGAAAGCATCGGCACCGATTTCGACCCCGACCGTCACGAGGCCATTACGCAAATACCGGCGCCTTCGGAAGAAATGAAAGGAAAGGTAATTGATGAAGTGCAGAAAGGATATTACCTGAATGATAAGCTGATTCGGCACGCAAAGGTGGTAGTGGGACAATAGCCAATAAAAATAGCAAATAGCAAGTTTCAAATTTGTATTTTGCTTATTTGTGATTGAAGTTTTGATTGATTTGTTAACCAACAAGTTTTCAGAAATTTCCTAAAAAATTCCCTGCCTGGCAGGGGCGAATATGAAACGAGATTATTACGAAATATTAGGTGTATCGAAGGGCGCTACGCAGGATGAAATCAAAAAGGCTTACCGTAAAGTAGCCATGCAGTATCACCCTGACCGCAACCCCGGCGATAAAACTGCCGAAGAAAAATTCAAGGAAGCGGCTGAAGCGTACGAGGTGCTGAGCGACCCCGACAAACGCGCGCAGTACGATCGCTTTGGCCATGCCGGCGTTTCGGGCAATGGCCGCGGGTTCAGTGGTGGTAATGTAAACATGGACGATATCTTCAGCCAGTTTGGAGATATTTTTGGCGACGACATTTTCGGCAGCTTTTTTGGCGGCGGTGGACGCAGGGGTGGCGGACAACGCACCCGTGGCGTTCGCGGCAGCAACCTGCGTATCAAAATCAAACTGAGCTACGAGGAAATAGCCAAGGGCGTTACCAAGCAGATCAAGGTGAAAAAGCACGTGGTGTGCGGCACCTGTAACGGCAGTGGCGCCAAAGACCGTGGCAGTGTGCAAACCTGCTCTACCTGTGGCGGCTCGGGCCAGGTACGCCGGGTCACCAGCACTTTCCTGGGCCAGATGCAAACCGTTACCACCTGTCCCACCTGTAATGGCGAAGGCAGTGTAGTAACTGCCAAATGTACTACCTGCCGCGGCGAAGGCAGGGTATATGGCGAAGAAACCGTAACCCTCGATATTCCCGCCGGCGTAGGCGAAGGCATGCAACTCAATGTGAGCGGTAAAGGTAATGCCGGTGAAAGAGGCGGTCCTCCCGGTGATTTGATCGTATTGATTGAAGAAGAACCCCATAAGGAACTGCACCGCGATGGGCTGAATGTGGCCTACGAACTGCACCTCTCCTTCCCGGATGCCGTATTCGGCACCACGGCCGAGGTGCCCACCATCGACGGCAGGGCCAAAATCAAAATTCCGCCGGGCACCCAGAGCGGCAAAATTTTCCGCCTGAAAGGCAAAGGCTTCCCGGCAGTGAACAGTTATGAGAAAGGCGATCAGCTGATCCATGTGAGCGTATGGACGCCGCAGCATGTAACTGCCGAAGAGCGCGCCATGCTGGAGAAACTGAGCCATTCTCCCAATTTTACGCCGCAGCCGGATAAATCGGAAAAGAGCTTTTTTGATAAGGTGAGAGAGATGTTTTCGTGATGGTTTTTGGAGGGGGAGTACTATTAGTGTGGGGCTACCACTCCCTTCATACATGAAGAAACTCCCCCTAATCCCTCCCCTTCTTCCTCGAAGCCCGCGTTTGCAGCCTCCTCGCCTTCGCAATCATATCCAAAAATTCCTTTTGCACAATGTCATTGGCATTGCATGTTTCAGTAGCAAGACGCTGAACATGATTCCACGTAATGCCTTTTGCAAACCGCGACTCGCGCAGCAATGAGCCAAACATGGCTACCGAAGCAGCAAATCTGTAACAGGATGGCATAGCCGAAAAATCAGTGAGCACATAGGGACAGGTATAGGTAGTTGTTCTTTTAACTGTATCGCCCGGAAGCCGGTAATTCACCGATATCCTCGCTAATCCGTCCTTATCAAAAAATACACTCCGTCCGCTTTCATACACGGGTGTTATTTCAAACAGGGCAACCGTAGTATGCCCTGATCCCACTTCACCGCCTTCCAGCTGACTTACCGTATCGGCCAGCGCCTTTCGCTTGTTGTCATATCCAATCAGGCGGTATTCCTTTACCAAAGCAGGATTGAACCAGATATTCAGCAACGCATCGTCTGCCACACTGTACAAAGTCTGGGTCAATTCTTTTACCAGTATTTTCGCGGCTTCCTGTTCATTGTCCAGGTAAGCAAAATTACCGTTGCCTTTCCGGGCCAGTATCTCCAGTTTTGAATCTTTATAGTTTCCCATTCCAACGCCAAGGCAGGTGAGATAAATACCCCATTGCTGGTGTTGCGTGATCATTTTTTCCAGTTCATCCTCGCTGCTTTGTCCTACGTTGAAATCGCCGTCGGTGGCAAGTATCACCCGGTTGTTGCCGTCTTTGATATACTGGTTCCTTGCCAGCGTATAGGCCATGCGAATGCCTGACTCGCCCGGCGTGGCGCCCCCCGGGTATAACGCTTCAATGGAACGGCGGATTTTGATTTTTTCCTTACCCGATGTAGGCGGCAGCCACACGCCTACCGTACTGCCATACACCACAATCGACACCGTATCCGTTTCGCGGAGATTATCTACCAGCAGTTTGAAAGCCGACTTCAGTAAGGGCAGGCGGTTGGGCATATCCATGGATCCCGAAACATCTATCAGGAACACCAGGTTGCTCGGCGGGATTTTTTCCCTGGGAATTTTCCGCGCAGCAATATGCAATGTAAGCAACTGCGATTCGGCATTCCACGGGCATTCAGAAATGTACGAAGCAAAGGCAAATACGCTGTCGGGGTGCGGCTCCAGCTCGCCATAATCAAAATAGTTCAGCAACTCTTCTGTACGCACCGCATCCGGCGGCGGTAAGGTATTCATGTTGAGAAAGCGTCGCACATTGCTGTAGGAAGCTTTGTCGGTATTGAGCGCAAATCCTGTTTCGGGATAGCGACGTGCCGCAATGAATGCATTCTCCAGCAACGAACTATAGGTTTCGCTGCCTACCGTCCAGCCCAAACGGTCTTCCGGACGCAGGTTTTTCGTAAACGATAACAAAGGATTTTTTTGCACCGTAGGCGTGGCATATAATCCTTTCAGGGTGATTGACTGGTATTTGGAAGTTTCCAGTCTTACCGATACAGGCTGGTACCCGTCCAGCGTTACCGTGATGGAATCGTACTGGTGATTGGTCATAATGCCAAAGCGGCCGGTACTGCCGGAGGAGTATACATAACCGGTAGAGTGGAGAATAATCTTTGCATTGGTAAGGGGATTGTTCTTCTCATCCCTTACTTCCCCGCGCAAATAATACTGGGCAGTAATTGAAGTGCAGGTCAACAGGCAAAGCAATATGGCAGCAGCATTTTTCAATTGGATATCATGTCTATTGGATAAGCGAAACCGGTGCTCTTTATTCCCTATTCTACCAGCCGGTAAATCGCCTTGATATTTCTTCCCAGCCCATCGTAATCCAGTCCGTAACCTACCACAAATTTATTAGGAATTGAGAAGCCAAGGTAGTCAACGGTAACCGGAAAAACGGTGGCTTCGGGTTTGTGCAAAAGGGCCACAATCTTCAAAGAGGCGGGCTGCTGGTGTTGCAGTTGCGGCAAAAATTCGCTGAGCGTTTTCCCGGTGTCTACAATATCTTCAAGAATCACCACATCCCGGCCGTAAATTTCCATGTCCATCCCGATTGCTGTAATAACATGTCCCGTGCTTTTCGTGCCTTTGTAAGAAGCCAGCTTGATGAAACAGATTTCTGCATCGATGTTCAATTCCCTGAACAGGTCGGCAGCAAACATGAAAGAGCCGTTCAGAATAGCTATAAACAAGGGTTTCTTATCCCGGTAATCGTTATTAAGCTGGGCAGCAATGGCTTTTATCCTTTCTGAAATAGTGCTGGCATCGATATAAGGTTCAAATTGTTTGTCGTGTACGCGGATAATGCTCATTAGATCAGTTTTTGTAAATGACCAGCTCCTGTCCTTTCCGCAGGTCCCCATCGGTCAGTTTGTTCCATTCACGTATCCTGGCCACGGTGGTGCCGTACTTGCGGGCAATACTGAACAGTGTTTCGTTATCACCTACAATATGTGTAATGCCCTTTTCATTTACAGCCAGATCGGCCTGGCTTTCCGATACCAGCCGGGGCCGGGCAGGCGCCGTTGCCTGTAAATATAACTTTTCACCGGCAGCCGGTTGCTGATTTTCTTTCAGGTGGTTCAATGACAGCAGGCTTTCGAGTCGTATGCCTTCCTGCTGCGCAATGCTGTACAGCGTTTCGCCCGGCAATACCGTATGATGGGCGGTGGCCCCTGTTTTCCGCTTGCGTTGCAGAAAAATCAACTGGCCGTGGATGAGCACATCTTCCTGCTTCAGGTCGTTGAAATCGAGCAAACGGCCCAGCGGCAGGTTATACTGGTTGGCCAGCATCAACAGCGAGGTGCCGGCTTTGGCGTAGATTACTTTGGTATTGTTGATGGTAAATGCTCCGGCGGGATATTTGTGCGATTCATCCACATCTTCCACAGGCTGCGCAACCGGTTCCGTGGCGACAACAAATTGCACCTCCTGTTTGGTGTTGCCGGCCAGTATTTCCTCTTCGGGTTTGAGTTGGCCCAATGCAATGAGCGTATATTGGTTGAGGTTATAATCCTCAATCAACTTGATCAAAAGCTGCGCATAATGTACATTGGTAGCATATCCGGCTTTTTTCAGACCATGGGCCCATTCCTTATAATCGGTGGGAGGAAGCTGGAACAGGAAGGCGTAGCGGCTGCTGTTGCGCAGGAAATCGGAGTGATCGATATAGGATTGTTCGGCAGATGGATAACTTCTGAAACACTCGCCACGCTTGTCGTCGTCATGATATACCTTTTCGCCCTTCCAGTTGCTTTTGCACTTGATGCCGAAATGATTGTTGCTTTTCTGCGCCAGGGGACTTTTACCTGCCATTGATTCATGAATACCCTGTGCCAGGGTTATGGATGCAGGAACACCGGTGCGCTGCATTTCCTTTATGGCGAGATCTTTCCAGGTATTGATGTAATTGATCACATCTTGATTCTGACCATGTACCCAAAGCGATGCCAGCAATGTGCATACAAGGAATAAGCGTTTCCGGAGCATTGCCTTTACTTTTATTGTCTGATCCGGATAGCATGCAGGTAAGACGTCTCTTCCCGCTTTATGCAAAAGTTATCCGGAATTATCCTATTTTTTTCGAATCAGTAATAGTCCGTCGCGAATGGTCACCAGCACCTGGTCTACCCGGTCGTCCTGTTGCACATATTCGTTAAAAGCACGAATGGCCTTTGCATTTTTACCGGTTACGGGTGCAGTGAGTACCTCCCCATGGAACAGTACATTGTCTGCAAGTATTACGCCTCCTGGTCGCACCATTGGTAAAACCAGGTTGTAGTAATTGGTGTAATTCACCTTGTCGGCGTCAATGAATACAAGATCCCAGGTTTCGCGCAAACCCGGAATGATGTCTAACGCGTTACCCACATGCAAAATTATCTTTCCGCCGTCATTTGACCTATTGAAATTTGCTTTGGCAACGGCCGCATCTTTCTCCAACACCTCAATGGTATGCAATTGTCCATCTTTTAACAAGCCTTTAGCAAGACAGAGAGCGCTGTAGCCAACGAAAGTGCCTATTTCGAGTATGCGGCGCGGCTGCATCAGCCGGCTGATCATTTCAAGAAATTTACCCTGCACGTGGCCGCTCAGCATATGTGCATGCGAATGGGTGGCGGCAGTAGTGGCCGCAATTTCGCGAAGCAAATCATCTTCGGGAGCTGTAATGGTGTCCGCATAGGATTGCACCAGCGGGTGGATGAGATCCATGCGGCAAAGATAGGGCAATGGGGAAATTGGCGCCGTACAAAGTCGTCAGCCGGGAGCAATCCTTATCACCTTCTTGTGGCCCCCGGCTTTCAGACTTGTCTCCAGCAAGGTTAATGCGTTAATCAGCCAATGAGCCATACGGAACGCACGGGCGCATCAGCACATTGGCGTATTTACTAAAAGTTCGGTTGCAACGGATGTCGCGTGTAGAAGTTCAACACATGCTCTGCTACTTCGTCCGGTGTGTCGGCAATTTTCAGCAGGTCAAGGTCGGAGCGGGAAATATTGTTGGCTTTTTGCAGCATGGTTTCTTCCATCCATTCTACCAGGCCGCTCCAGTATTCAGAGCTCACCAGGATGAGCGGCACCTGCAACATCTTTCCGGTTTGAATGAGCGTGGCCACTTCAAAAAATTCATCCATGGTACCAAACCCGCCGGGCATCATCACAAAACCCTGCGAGTACTTTGTAAACATTACTTTTCGTACAAAGAAATATTCAAAGTGAAGATTGGCATCGCGGTCAATATAGGGATTGGCGTGTTGTTCAAAAGGCAATTCAATATTCAAGCCTACCGATTTGCCGCCTCCCAGTTGCGCGCCTTTATTGGCGGCTTCCATAATACCGGGCCCGCCACCTGAAATAATCCCAAAACCTTCTTCGGCAAGACGGCGTGATATCTCCACCGTTAGTTCATACCAGGCATGTCCGGGCTGTGTGCGGGCAGAACCGAATATGGAAAGACAGGGGCCAATGCGCGCCAGCGCCTCGAACCCGTCTACAAACTCGGCCATGATTTTAAAAATCTGCCAGCTGGAGTGCGCCTTGCTTTCTGCCCACCTGCGCTGCTTCGACATGCGGATCGTATCGTTCATACACGTTTTCTGTTTAGGGATGTAGACAATGAATGCCATCCTTTCAGAATTACCGAAATCCGGATGGCATCCTGTACAGTAAAACGCGGGCAGGAAATTTTTAGTTTGTAGCGGTTTTGATTTTTTTAAATAGCCCGGCTACGCTACTGCCAAATTTCTTTTTTTCGAAATCAGCAGCAGGCCGAGATAAGTGAGGATGCCGTTGATGAGCAGCAGTTCCAAACCGATCTGGTATCCGTTGAGCACCTGTGGCGCCCATTCACTGATAAAATAGCAAAGCACCGGTGCTATGAGACAAACCACCGTAACGGATAACGATTCCGGTAATGCGCGTTTCGTAAAAATTCCAAAGGCAAACAGGCCCAGTAAGGGGCCATAGGTATAGCCTGCCAGTTCAAGTATTTTGTTGATGATAGAACGGCTACCGATTCGTTCAAATACCAGGATGCACAACAGGAATATGGCAGTGAATGTAAAGTGAACCGTGAGCCTGATGCGTTTGCGTTGCGCCTCGGTGAGATCTTCCCGGCGCTTCAGGCCCAGCATATCTATGCAGAAAGAGGAAGTAAGCGCGGTAAGCGCACCATCGGCGCTGGGAAACAAAGCGGATATCAGCGCAATGATGAAGATGATGGAAACAGCCTGCGGCATAAATCCTAACGCCATACTCGGGAAGGCCGCATCCCCCATAATGTTTTTCCCGTTCAACAATAATTCGGTGGTTTTGGTGCCATCGGGGTTGGTGGTTACCGCATATTCCGCACCATGGTTCATCGCATACAGGTACAACAATCCGCCCAGCAGGAGGAAGAGGAAATTCACCGCCAGCAAAATCACGCTGAAGGTCATCATATTCTTCTGCGAATCTTTGAGCGTTTTTACACTGATATTTTTTTGCATCATTTCCTGGTCAAGCCCCAGCATGCCAATGGCAATGAAGGCGCCTCCCACAATGGATTTCAGAAAGAACCCTTTGCTGTTCACGTCGCTGTTGAACATATTGGTAAAGCCCTGTGCCGACATGGCCTGCAGGGATTCTCCCATAGAAAAATCAAGGTTGTTGAGAATATAAATGATGCATACCACCAATCCCGCCAGCATACAGGATGTTTGCAGCGTATCAGTATACACTATGGTTTTAACGCCCCCTTCAAACGTATACAGCAATATCATCAGCAAAATAATGCCAGTTGTTACTATAAAGGGAACACCCATTTGATCGAGTATAAACGACTGCAGCACATAAATCACCAGGTATAACCGCGCAGTTGCGCCGATGGTACGCGAAATGATAAAAAACAATGCACCCGTTTTATACGATATCTTGCCAAAGCGTTGCTGCAAATAGTTGTAAATAGAAGTAAGGTTCATTTTGTAATACAACGGCAGCAACACAAAAGCAATAATGATATAGCCAATGAAATTACCCAGCACTACCTGGAAATACGCAAACCCTGCATGTGCACCCGGCGCGCCTGCGCCCACCGTTCCGGGCACCGACACAAAAGTGACGCCGCTCAACGACGTACCAATCATACCAAACGCCACAAGCATCCAGTTGGAGCTCCGGTTGCCGATAAAAAACGAATCATTATTCGAATTACGGGAAGTGAAGTACGCTACGGCCAGTAACACCAGGAAATAACCGATAACGAAAGAAAACAATAATGTGGAGGACATATTTATTGATTAAATAAGCGGCGCATATCAAAGTGCCTTTCCTTATGCACCATTAGCGCTCAAGTTAGTAATAATTGCTATTTCAAATTGCTGTGTTTGCCATTATCTTAGCGGTTTGCGGGAGAATTTTAATCTTTTTTTTCCGTCAGGTTTAAATACGCAACATGAAAATTGAATCGGTTGTAGTTTTTTGCGGGTCGAAGGAAGGAGCCAATCCTGTTTACGCACAGCATGCCGCAGAATTAGGCAAACTGATCGCCGTGCTCAATCTGAAACTGGTATACGGCGGAGGAAAGATCGGGCTCATGGGCATCATTGCCGATGCTGTGCTGGAACATGGTGGTCGCGTAATGGGCGTGATTCCGAAAGTACTCACTGAACTGGAACATCAACATCCGGGATTAACAGAACTGGCCATAGTGCCAGATATGCACACGCGGAAAAAAATGATGTACGACATGTGCGATGCTGCCATTGTGATGCCCGGCGGCTTCGGCACACTGGATGAATTTTTTGAAATGCTTACCTGGAACCAGCTGAAGATCCACGACAAAAAAATATACGTACTGAACTCAGCAGGCTTTTACAATTATCTCATCCTGCACCTGAAACAATTGCAGAAAGACGGTTTCCTGTACGAAAACCTTGATGAAAGAATTGCTTTCTGCGATACGCCTGTAGAAATTTTCAATAAAATAGGATAAATAAAATTGATTCCTTTCAACATTAGTATCGCTTCCTGAACGGGTACACATTCACGCCGCCGCGAATGATCGGTATGGCATTGTTCACATTATTCTTGTAAGGAGAGTGTATATCGGAAGATAAATCCCACATTACGGACAGGTAAAAGAAACTGCTGTTATCTCCCGGAAACCTTCCGGAAGCATAACCCGCGCCTACGAGCAGGCTATTGGCCGAAGTAGTATAAGTTTCCGCTGAACCACCATTGGCCGGCAGGTATTTCAGGCGGATAAAATTGTGTTCGGGCTGCACCGTTGCAAACAAAAAATTGATCGGATACAGGCGTAAAAATGCGCCGCCCCCATACAGGCTTTGCCGCATCTTGTCATCAAGAAAGTAATAATTACGGTACGAAGTGTATTGATAATTGATCACAATACCGGCATCTACCCAATCGGCCAGTTTATAACCCAGTACCGGGTTGGCGCCAATGAGAAACATATCGCTGCCAAAGGATAATGACAGGCTGCCGCCGGTAAATATGTTTTCTGCTTTAAAACCACCTTCTTTCCATTCCCCTTCTTCATCCTGCGCATAGACAAAACCGGTAAATGTTACAACGAGTACAAGCAACAAAAAAGGCTTTTTCATAACATACTTTTTGTAAATAGTGTACAGTAAGTAGCGGGTACAAAATACACTTCTCCTGCAATAAACGCTGTTAACAGGTTACTAATTGCCCGCACTGTTGCAGCCTCTATTGAATTACCAGCACTTCCGGGTTGGTTTGATGAAATATGCTCGTATTCCCGGAATGGGCACGCACTAGGGAGTCTATATACCGGGTATCGCCCTGCTTTTTACCGTTTCTGCTTTCGGGATAAATAAACAGGCGGCCGCCCTGCTGTACATGCGCCGTTATGCTGCTATCCATTGCCGCACGTTCCGCACTGCTCACCGGCGACTGCCATATGGTGGCCGGCGTATAGTAGTCGAGAAAATCTTTCAGTATCCAGCCATCCTGCAAGAGTACGGCATCGGTAGCCCTGGCTTCTCCCTTCAGAGGCAGGGAACGCACGTAGTATAGATCGTTTTCCAGGTGGAGCAGGTAGCGTACGCTGCCAAAATAATTTACTACCAGCAAACAGCCTGCTATCAATGCTGTCCATTGCACGCTTTTCAGTTTGAACAAAGACTGTGTATCTGCAGCCGCAGCGCCCAGCACAAGTATCCAGAACAACAGGGATTGAAATATCCAGAATTCAAGTATTTCCGGCTCCCAGAAACAAAAGAAAAGACTGTATACCACAAATGTTACCAGCACCGGCATCATAAGGGCTGACTGCTGTTGCTTCAACTGCCTGTACCGCCGGATGAAGCGGATGGCCAGCGCTATCATAAACACCACCAGCAGTAAGGTTATCACCGCCAGCAAAACAGCCATTGATTCGCTCATATCTCTTACCAGGAATGCTTCGTCATTAAGCGAACGTTCACCGGAAAGTTGGTTGAGCCAATCCGGTACAAGCGGTAGCCGGAAAATATAGTGGCCGCCAATGAAGGCATGGGAGAAACCCATGGCCACATGCAACGGCGTTTCATAGCTCACCGGTCGCCAGTATGCATCCCCGCCCGCATAACCCTGGATCCAGTTAATCCAGCTGCCCCAGCTGTTTTGCCCTTCTATGATCCATCCTACCACAAAATAAGCGCCTCCTACCAGCACCGTGCCCATTGCCGCATACTGTAAAAATGCTATGCGGAAACGCACCTTTTGACGCTGACGCCACAGCACGTACAGCATGGTAATGGTAAAAAGGATGTGTACCTGGTGAAACAAAACGGCCGCCGAATGCAACAAGGCGCCGGTAATGATGTCACCACGGGAAAGATTGCTGCGGGTGAGCACGTACAATGCCAGCAACAGTAAAAACATCGGTGGCGCATATACTTCCACGTTGGTGCTGTAAAACCAGGCGCCGTATGAAAATGCTGCTATGCATGTACCCAACAATGATTGTACAACCGATAAACCGAAGCGTTTACGAAAAAAACTGTACACCACTGCCATACTGCCACTGCCCCATAGTGCGGTGAAAGTTTCGGCCAGGTAATGATCAGGCACTGAAGGAAACAGCGCTTTGGTGGCATACAGCCAATGGTGTGTTATATAATGATACAGCAGGTGGTGTTGATGAAACAGGTACTTTCCTTCCACCATACCATTGAGATAGGCAATGGCATCGTGTGGACCTGAAAAGTTGGAAGCAAGGGTGCACAAAAAGAATAGTAAAAAAACCGTGTACACAAACAGTGGTTCCGGTATCCGTGTCAGAGGCTTCATCCAATTAGTTTGAGTTCAGTTGAGAAACTACCAGATCCGGAAGTCCGAAAATCGGAAAGCCCGGAAGTGCAAAGCTTTGACGTCATAAAGCCTTCCGTCTTTCGGACATACGGACTTTATAACTTCCCCTGCCTTCCTGATTATTTCGTAATAAAAGCAAACCGGTTCTTTAACCGCAAAAACCATTTTTCGAAAAAATGATACGATGCCAGGCTCATCACAATGGCAACAGCCAGTGCCAGCACCGTGGTTATTACTGCTATCCAGGGATCGGCCTGGTTCCATTGCATTTTTACAACGATACGTATGGCCACATATATAGCCAGCATATGCAGGCAATATAACCCATAGGTATACACGCCTAATTTACTTACAGTTTTCCACTTTCCCAATTTTAAAAAGGAGCTTTTGGCATAGTTTTGCTCGAGAATGATCAGGCCAAAGAAGCAGCCAATTACCAGTCTTTCAAAAATGGACGCGATGCCCGGAGCGAAAATAACATCCTTAAACAGGCTGAAACCGATGGCGCAGGCATATACGCCCGCAATGGCCGGTTTACCGAGGTTGGTAATAAAGGTGAGGAATTTATTGGGGAAAGAAGTGTAATACGCCAATAAGGCCCCCAACGCCATATCGCCGATCACCGAAAAGGAGTGAAAATCGCGTATGGCACGATGCCCTTCTGAATCGCCTGTATAAAAAGCGCGGAATATGAGTGAGAACAGTATCACCCCGCCAAATACATACTTGTAATAACGCATATGCACATATCGGAGAATTACCGGCCATACCAGGTAAAACTGTTCTTCTATAGCTACCGACCACAATACCAGCAAAAGCGGAAAAGCTTCCGGCACGCCCGGATAAATCCTGATGTAGTCAAAGTTTCCGCCAAATAGAATATAGTTCCAGGGATTGGCAATTTCCTGCACCGGAGTGCCCATCATTTTACTGACTATTGGATACACCACAAATCCCAGGAAGAGACACATAAAATACAGTGGCCAGATGCGCAGGATGCGGCGGATATAAAAGTTGCCTACGTGAATGGTTTTGGTGTATTCCTTTTCTTTAATGAGCAGATAGGTAATGAGAAACCCGCTGAGCACAAAAAAGAAATTAACCCCCAGCGTACCAAACGTGAAAAGAAATTCCTGTGCGCCAAAAAATGCAGGCGAACTGTCCCTGGTGTACTGCACAAACTGCATCAGGCAGTGGTGCATGAACACCACAAAAAAGCTGAAGAACCGCAGTCCGTCCAGGTTGGGGAAAAATATGCGTGGCTTTGCCTGAGGGGCTTCGGGGTGCTGTTGCATCGGTTTCAGGGCTTTGTTACTTGGTGAGCAGGTCGTCGAAAGGAACGCCGATCATTTCTTCCAGTTCCAGTTTTACCACATTGAGGTTGCGCTGCATTTCTGTTTTGCGCATGAGTTGTTCGAAGTAAACCGCTTCTATTTTATTGAATGCTTCTGCTGTGATCCTGTTCTCTTCAAAATCCTTTTCTGCCAGTTTATAGCGGGTATATTCTGCCTGTGTAATGCGTGCCTGCAGTTCAAATTTTTCTTTGTTCATCAGGTAGTCTTCGTATTTCGACAACACTTCCCTGCGTATAGCGCGATAGCGTTCATTTTTTTCAGCCTCTGCAATGTACAGGTTTTCGCGTGCCGCTTTCACGTCATTGCTTTTGGCAGAAAAGAAGTCGAGCGGCAGCGTTAAACTGAAATTGTAGCGCGGATAGAAAATCTGCCCGTTCAGCCCGTTGCCGCCACCGTTGCTTTTCAGCGACAGTTCATTAAGGTTGCCCTGTGCTGAAAACAGGCCCAGCCACGAACCCTTTGCTTTGCGCAAATTGTATTCTGCTATGCTTACCCTGCGGTCTGCAATTTCGTAGTTAGGGTTCTGCAGCGCCAGTTGTACCAGTTTTTCCCTAATGTCGGTTTCACTGGTCTTTACGTTGGGGCTATAGGTGGAAGAAGACTGGTTTTGCGCTACAGAGGTCAGTGCAGCAAATACCAGCACAAAACCAAGGCAATATTTGTTCATGTTGGGTTTCATATTAAGATTCAGTTACTGCTTTTTTTCCGGGTGAATCGAATTGGTGCAATTTCATCATCAGGGCCAGCGCTGCATAGTAGTACAACACGCCCGGGTACTGACCAATGGCCTGTTGGGAAAATTGCGCCACCTGCATGGTAAAGATAGCTACCAGGTTGGCTACATACAAGGTTTGGATATGAGGATCTTTCACCCGGTAGAAATATTTAATACCGGTGCGCAAGGTCACATAATAGAAGATGAGCAGTATGGCCAGTCCGATCGGTCCCTGCTCCATCATCGTTTGCATATAGGCACTGTCTGGTGGAATCATGGACAAATAGTGGCCGGGATTGTACAACTGCCCTACCTGTCCGCAGGTATTCAACCCTCCACCGATGGGATGCGACCACACATAAGGTTGCACTGTTCTGCGGTTGATATCGCGGGCCATGGCTGAAGGGTCTTTGGACCCTTCGAAGGTGGAGCGCAGGCGGTTGATGACAACGTTGTCATGTATGGGCGCAAACAACAGGGCGAGGATCAGGATGCCGAAGAAGCCGCTGAATATCAGTGTTCGTTTTTCGTACAGGGTCAGCACACAATAGAACGCCATGCCGGCAATGACCATGAGCGTGGCCGTGCGGGTGCCCGTGTAGCTGGTTGCCAGGAAATGCACCACCGCCATCATTAAATAGAGTGCCCGTTTGTAGGTTTTGGTGGCGCGCAGTCCCAATATCACCAGCAATACCGTTGAACAGGCGTACAGGATGCCCGCCGTAGCCGGGTCAGACAGCAGGCCCCATTTGCGGAACATGCCATCGTTTACATACAGGGCAAAGCGTTTCTCATCGCTGATCAGCCATATGTACTCAAAATCGAAAAAGCCAATGTATTCCTGTTTGAGACAATACAATACATGCACCGTGGCAATAAAAATCCAGAACCTGACAAAGAACTTTATGGCTTCGCGCGAATTGAAGAATATGTAACTGATCAGGATGAACAGGGTATAGCTGAATTGCTTGCGTACAAAGTTGAACCAACCCAGTTTGCTGAACATGTTCGGGTTGAAAAATTCCAGCAGCAGAAAGGCCAGCATCACAATACTGCTGATCATGATGGGCGTGCTCCAGAATGACGCCGTCACTTCCTTGCGGTATCTCTTATGCGTGAGCAAACCCAGCAGTGTGAGATAGGAATAATATTCAGGAAAGAGGCCCGTAGGGACCATGGCCGTCCCGTTCGACATCTGGTTAGGCAGCATCATGAAGAACGGCAGTATGAAGCAGATGCAATACCCTACAACCGGATAAATCACGCTCAGGATACACAGTAGCAATGCCGCAGCGAGAAAAGTGATACCAATGCTCAGTTTGTAATTGATCAGCACCGTGGTGTACGCCATCCCTACCGCAATGATGGAGAGCACGAATATTCCCAGCGGGCTCGCCATTTTGCGCGTAAAGATCTGGTCGCGAAACCATTCCCATACAGCAGATGATGTTCTATGAAAAATGCCTCTTTCCATAGGGTGTTAAAAGAAAAGGAACTTGATGAACAGCGCTATCACAAACACTATGGCAAATACAGTGCTGATGACTTCATACATGGTTTTGTCCGTTTCTTCTCTTATATCATTTATATCATTGTTGTTTCCGAACATGGTAAGTATCATTTTTCGCGCATGCTCTCACGCGGCGTTACAACATTTCGCTGAAAAAACACCCGTGCATCCTGTTTTACCGGGGCGGCCGACTCGCGTTTTTTAGCTGCAAACAACCACCACAATCCCGCCTTTTCGGCAAGATTGTACAGCATCACCGGCAATAACAAACCGCCTGCCAAACAGATCACCATCAGCAACAGCACATTTTCAATACCGAAAACAGCTGTGAACAGGATGCGCAGCCCCGCTGTGATCATCAGGTGCATTACATAGATGTACAACGAGTGGTATCCCAACACACGCAGCCCTTTCAACACATTCCATTTCTGCAGCAGGAATGAAACGCACATGATAAATGTGCAACCTACCAGCGCAGTGAGAATATATATATCAGGACGGTAATATTGCACGTAATAATCATCATTGTGCATCAGGTTGAGCCTGGTAAAATAATGCTGCAGCGCTACAAACACCGGCAACAGCACCCAAATGGTGCGCCATGAATAAAACCACCGGTAGCTTTGGCTGTTGGTGATAAAATCGCTCACCAGGTTGCCAATGGCAAAGAACACGTAAAAGAAAAGCACGTCTCCCAGGAAGCCCAGCTCGAGCTGGTTCACGCGGCACCAGGCAGCCACGGAGAACATTAACAAACCCATGAGCAATTGCTGGACAGGTTTGAATTTTATATACCAGTGCGTCAGCGCGTACAACACACTTACAAAGAACAGGGCATTCAGGTACCAGAACTGCTCTATTCTTCTCGGCTTGATGATGAGATTGAGATAATCCACCGCCTCACGGTCGGCATTCACATAGCCGGCAAAAGCCAGTTGCAGTGTTACCTGTATGATGCCCCATACCAGCAACGGATAGAAAATTGTATTGAAACGATTGCTGATGTAACCGCCGATGCCTTTGCGCAACAAACTGCTGCCGAGGAACACTCCCGATACTATAAAGAACAACGGCATCCGGAAGCTGAAGAAAAATATATTGATATACTTCAGCCACGGATAACTGTACGATCCTTCACCTACGTTGCCCAGTCCCTCAAATACATGACGGAATACCACCAGCACAATACAGATGCCCCGGGCATAATCGATCCATGGATTGCGATTTCTGCCCAGTATATATCCAGCGTTAAATAAAAGATTCTTCACTATTCAGGTTTTAGGTTTATGGTATTAATTTCNAACAGGGTGGAGNATCAGTATTTCATTACAATTTCATACTTGCCAGGTCCACATTGTTCAGCACAGCGCCCACAAATTTTTCACCGGTGGATTTCAGAAATACCACCGATTCCCTGTCGAGCTGGGCCATGGAAGAACGGGCGGAGAATATTGCAATAATTCCCTGCACATACTTCGACAATTCCTTACTGTCTGCATGGGTGTTCAATGCCGCCCCTTCTATGAATACATAGTCGTAGTTGTCTGCTATGCGCGACAGGTGCTGCAGCAGATTGTCTTTGGGCAACACTTCAGCCGGCGTATGATTGCCTTCCGAACAACCAATCAGGTCGGTATTGGGAATGCTGGTCATACTGGTAATGCTCCAGAATTTGTCAATAGCATTCGGTTCGCCATTCAGGCTGAATTGCTCCAGGGCGGGCTTGCCCTCGTATTTCCGGGTGAGGGTATTATTGGAAAAATTGGCGTCTATCAGCAGCACTCTTTTTTTGGTGAGACAAAGGCTGTGGGCAAGCGACTCAATAATGGTCGTCTTGCCTTCGCCAGGCCGGGTGCTGGTAACGAGGAATATTTTCTTACCGCTGTTTTCTATTTCATAACGCAGCTTGCGCATGTTTTCAACATACATCATTTCGTCTTCCGGCCTGCGCGTTTGTCCATTAGCATGAAAATAATCATTCACCTGCCTTTTCTTCAGGTCAATGCGGTTGAGCGAAGTAAGCATGGGCAGTTTGGTGCCGCGCTGAAACATCGACGGGGTTTTGTAGGAACCATCGAGGAATTCGAGACCAAGAATAATAAACGACGACATGAAGAACATCAGTGCCCCCGACAAACCCAGTGTAAGCGTACGTTTTGCCGACAGCGGTTCATACGCCGGTTGTCCTACCAGGGTTTGTTTGAAGTTGTTCTCGGGGTTTACGTCAAGGTCGAGAGCGGCCTGCAGACTTTTCTTCAGCGCTTCGTATTCCTGGGAAGCGATACGCAATTCATTTTCCTTGGCGCGTAGAATTACTTCATCGCCGCCGCCGGTGGCCGTCAGTTTTTCGTATTCGCTTTTCTGCTGGCGGAACAACTTTACGTTGTTTTCCGCTGCTATGATCTGTTGTTCCAGTTGAATCTTGCGGTCAATGAGATCGGTCTGGCGCATCATGGCCAGTTCTGCCGATGTGCGCGTACCCGGTGTTACGCCCACGCTCAACTGCTGGATCTTGCGCATGTTGGCGTCGATCTTAGCCTGGATGGTGCGGATTTCTTCCTGCGATTTACCTGCTTTTTCAATTTCAAGATTTTCATTTTCCCGGCGCAGGCGCAAAATCTCTGCATTGTTGTTGGTAGTGGCAGTACCGCTAGTTTCGTTCGAGAGGTTGCGAAGCTGGGTTTCAACGGCCACCAGTTCTCCCCGCAGCGTGTTCAGCCGGGCCTGTTCATGCTGGTAGTTGCTGGTAAGTTCCGATACTACCGACATAGCGGCAGAAGCACGGTCGGCCACATTGGGCGTACCGATCCGGGCCCTGAACTCCTGCAGTTTGGTGGTCAGGCTGTCTACCACTTTTTTCTTCTCCGCTATCAGGCTGTCCAGCTTGGCCGTAGACTCCATGGTGCGCACACCATATATAGAGTTGAAGAAACGGATGAACTGCTCGCCAATAGTGTTTACCACAAAAGCAGAGAGCAGGGGATTTTCCGAACGGAAATAAATGTTGATGAAGTCGGTGCGCTCAACGCGTGAAAAACTCAGCGCGTGCGATAATGTCCAGCCGTCGTACTTGTATAATTCGATGAGGTCGTAAACCTTCTTTTCTTCGGGGTCGAAAGGATTGAGCAGTTCGAGGTTGGCAATTTTGCGGCGCAGCAATTGCCGGGCGCTTTCCTGGTTCACCAGCACGTATTCGTTCTTTTTCTTTTGCTCTTCGGTGAGCCTGCGGAAGGGCTTTTCTTCCTCCAGGTCGTGCAGCATCAGTTTGTAGGAAAGCATGCCCATTACCTTGGGCGATTTGAACGTTTCAATCACATTACTGAAACGCAGGTCTATTTCAAACAGGTTGATTGATTGCTCCTGTTGAATACTTACTTTCTTTTCCATGGTGAAGCCGGTAGAATACTGCGATACCGACTCGTACAACCTGGGTTTCATCAGCGTAAAAACAAATCCCGCCGCCAGGCCCAACACGGAGCAAAGAATGATTATCCATTTTTTCCGTAGCAACGAATGCAACAGATACTTCAGATCCATGAGGATTCGATTTGGGTTTCAGCTAAATGTTGCCGGAGATGTTCAGCAGTTGGTGAAACCGGCTGAAAGATTTCCGGCTTTCCTGTCTCGTTAACAGATCACAATATTAACACAGGAAAAGTACCAAAAAAATCCGGGAACCGTGGGAGCCGCTTCCCGGATTTTACTGTTTATAAGCACATGGCCTTGATTTAGTTTCTGGCCTTGATCATCTTGGTGGCTTTTACCATTTTACCGTTCGCGGTCAGGGTAACCATATATACGCCCGGGTTCAGTTTGGCTTCTGCTGCATTTACACGCAACAGTGTATATCCGGCAGCCATGGTGCCAAAGTCGCGGCGGTATACCAATCTGCCTGTCATATCATATACATCCACCGCTATCTTGTTCGTGCCGGAGGCATTATTGAATTCGAGGTTGATGATGTCGCGGAACGGATTGGGATAAACCGCAGGCTCACTGATGGTCTTTTGTGCCTCTTCCGTTTGCGTGTAATCGGCTATCCGCACCAGTTCTTCTGCACCGTCCACCGGTTGGTTACTGTTGATCACGGAACCGCCCTGTACATCATCGTACGACTGTACCACCATGGCAGAGATAAATCCGAAGGTTACGCCCGCCTTATCGGGTGTGGTAAATTCCACCAGCAGTTCACCATTCTCATCAGGTACCAGGTCGCCTATGTACACCATCTTGCTGGAGTTCAGGTAAGCATTCAGGTATACCGATCTGCCATTCACCCTATACACCATGGTCATATTGCCACCAAACACATCGTTGTTCAGGTTGGCAGTAAATCCGAGGCGGTAACGCTTGGTCTGGTTCAAACCGCTCAGTTTTACGGATGCATAGCCGGCCCTGTCGATCCAGAATGAGCTTTCCATCACACTGCCCGGCACGATGCCGCCACTGCTGGTCAAACCCGTGATGTTTTCACCGGAGAACGGTGAAACAATTGACAGCGACAGGTTGGTAAGCATATTGTCCTGGTTCACGAAATTGGTGGCTGTAGCCGGTTCCATCGGGTTCATGTCAAGGTTGTTCCATGGAGTAGAAGCGCCCGGCACAGTAAATGTAAAGTTGATATACACTACGCTTTGCGGCGTGATGGCTTTCACACGGTTGCTCCATGCAGAGAAGGTATTGCCGGCGCCCCTTGCACGGATACGATACCAGTATTTGGTATTCGGCTGCAGGCCTGTGTTGGTATAAGTGGATGCGCCCACACCCAGGTTGATGTTCACTACGTTCTGCGTAAACAGCGAGTCAGTAGCGCGCTGCAACTGGAAGCCCGTTTCATTGTACGAACGGTCAGACCAGATGAGCTGTATGCTGTTGCGGTCCTGTCTCGGTTCTGCATACAGGTTAGCAGGCGCCATCAGTGTAATGGAAGGATCGAATTCTTCCAGCTGAATACCATTCAGGAATATATAGGTGCTGCCGCTCACCTTGCGGATAGATACTTCTATTTCACCGTTCACAGGTGTAAGGCCATTGAGGTTGGCAGTACCGTTGGTATTGTTGCGGGCATTCAGCGTATCCACCTGCGAACCGGAAGAATACCTTGAAATGGCATTCATACCTTCATTCTGACTGCCCACGAGCACAATGTTGTAGCGCTTGGAGTTGTTCAGGCCGGTAAACTTGAAGCGCAGGGTATTGGTACCGTCAGAAGTAATACCGTCGTCGGCAATACCACTGGCCAGTACAGAGTCGGGGAATACGCCCGAATTGTTACCGGTCCTGTGACCCATTTCCGTAATATTATCCCAGGTTGTCAGCAACTGGATACCAAACGGTGTCACGTTGTTACTTTCATCGCGCAGGTTGTTCAGGGTATTGCCTGCATTACCATAGGCCAGGAAGTTGTTCCAGGGCGCAGGTGCAGGAGCGCTCCAACCGAGGTTTATATATACCGAACGGGTATTGTTATCGCTTACGTGTACCGCCAGCCCTTGCGTAGCTTCACCACCATGATTATCCGTCACACGCACGGTCATATAGTGTGTACCTATATGATCAGCCACAGGATTTACATCGATGCGGTACTGGTTGTTGCCCAGCGATACCAGTTGCACAAAGGAAGGTTTCTTCAGTATAGAAACGGTGAGCACATCGGTAACATCGTCTGATACGCTGAACGTTTGCTGACCGGAACCTTCCGCCTTCACATACATATCGGTCAATCCGTTAATCAAAGGATTGTTGTTGGCGGTGAAGATGGTTACCGTATCGCTCGGTTCGCTCATACCCAGGTAGTTCACCCCTCTTAGGAAATAGTAATACTGGGTAAAGGGCTCAACTGTTTTATCGAGATAGGTTACACTGTCTTTCTGTGCGTCCGGTGTAATTACCGTATACGGACCAGCCAGGTTGGTAGCACGATAGATCCTGTAAGATGATTCATTGTAAGCAATGTCATTCCAGGTGAGCCGCACACCCTGGTTGGGGATAGTGTAGGCAGACAGGTTCTGCGGTTTGATAGGCACAGTGCCATCGTCAACCTGCTTGTCGATGATCAGCGCATTCAGAATGGCACCGATCATGGGCGAGGGATCACCGGTCATGGTGATGAACACTTCGCCGCTCGCATTCGGTTGTATCTGATAGATAGTATCTGTTCTGTTGATATTGCCCAGAACACGAGATTGAACGCTGATACCGTTAATGGTAAAGGTGGTAACGGTATTGGCATTGTATCCGCGCCAGTCTTCATAACCTGCTTCACTGGCAAAGAACACAAAATTGTATTTGCCATTGGGATCAAGGCCATATACGCGCAGCACGGCCTGGTCTGGACCACCATTGTAGCCAATCTTCAACTGGTCTTTGATCACAGCATCGGGGAAGATGCCGTTACCGTTGGCCTGTGCGCCATGGTCAGTACCGTTAACGCTACCGGCGCTCACCAGATTGATGCCTACAGTGGTTACCTGACCTTTAATATTCACCATGTTCTGCAGGTTGAAGGTAGAGTTGCCGCCCAATAACACATGGTTCCATCCGGCAACGGGCAGCGTCCAGTAGTTCATGTTCACGCGGATGCTTTCGTTCGGGTCTACTTCGTTCACCACAATACCAAAGGAACGTGTGCTCCAGCCGCCAAAGGCGTCGCGCACCTTCATGGTCACATTGTATATGCCGCTGGCAGCATAGTGGGGTTTCAGCTTCAGCGTACCGTGACCACCACCGTTGTCGGTAAAGCTGATCCAGGAAGGCAGGTTTTCAAACGACCAGGTCAAAGCACTGTTCACTGCGTCGTCATGCGCCGATACCGCAATCTCCAATGAATCGCCTTCATTGATCAGCACATCGTTTATCGGGTCAATTACCGGCACACTGTTATTATTTACAATGAGGCTGAACCGTACGGTATCGTAACCGTTGAAGCCATCGGCCACCACCATGCGTACATTGTATACACCCTGTACGCCGGCGGGCGGATTAGCTACGATATTGGCGTTACCGTTGCTTACATTTTCAATGGTTGCAAACCAGGGCAGGTTCAGCGCCGTGAATTGCAATGGGTCGCCATCCACGTCAGATGCAGTAACCGGAACGCTCACCGATTCGCCCTGGCGTACCGTAAAGTTCGGTATGGGGTTCAATACGGGTGGCGTATTGGCGGTGGCGGCACTTGCTTCGCCGGTAAATGCAGAAGGCGTAGGTGCGCCGGTTGCACGCACTTTATAGAAGTAGTGCACATTGGCAAATACCGGTGCATCAATGTAAGTCTTTTGGCTGCCAGGTCCGCCTGCTACTGTTGTAAGCAGACTGAACTCGGTATTGTTGCCTACCGAACGCCAGATCTCAAATCCTGTTTCATTTTCACTGTTGTCGTTCCAGGTAAGCTGAATGGTGTTCAAACCGGGTACAGATGCTACCAGGTTGGTGGGTGCTACCGGTGCGGGCGGCGCAGGCTGTGTGGTAGCCGAAGCAGCCGTGGTAAAGGCAGACTGACCATTATTATTAATAGAACGCACCTTGTAGAAATAAGTAGTGCTTGCATTCAAACCGGTATCAACAAACGAACTCTGAGTAACCGTTGCTACCGGAACGTATACGCCGTTCAGCGAAGTAGAACGCACAATTTCAAAACCGGTTTCATTGTTACTGTTATCTGTCCAGCTGAGTTGAATGCTGTGATAATTGGGCGCATTGGCACTGAGACCGGTTGGCGCACTGGGCACACTGCCGCCCGGACTACCGCTTTCAGTAAAGGCTTCGTTAGGAATATTTACATAACTACCGCTGGTGCCGATTCTCCACTGAAGCCTTAATGCTTCACCGCCGTTCTTTTCAAAATAGGCAAGGGCTATGGGGTAAGCGGTGTTGCCATTCATGGTTACATTACTGCCGGCCGCCTTACAGTTATCACTATGCAACCCGTTGTGGTCAATGTGACCGCTGCTTGAAGGATTGTACTGGGTGTTCCAATAGAAACGGCTGCCATCGTCGGAACAAATCTGGAACCTGCGGGTGCTGTTGGTGCTCGATACACGGAATATATGTCCTTCCCACAGCATGCCAAAATAATCATTCAGCCCGGCAGGCCTTACGCTAAGGTCAACATTCGGCGCCATGCCTTCTTTTATCGGAACCAACTGGTTAAAGTCCGGCAGACTGTTCCAGTCGCCCTGGTATACCTTATAACACAGGCCCTGCGCTTTTGTATAGGCAGTGATCTGGTTACTGGGTTGGGAATGATTGCCGGCAGCGTCTTTTGCTTTTACTACAATAGCATAGTTGGTAAGCGGGGTTACCTCGAGGATTTCAAAGCGGTTGTTGGTGCCTGCAGTTGAATAAGCCCTTACACCATTGATATAAATATCATAACCGGAAACGCCGATATTATCGATGGATGGATTCCAGCGGATCACAATCTTATTGCGTGTAATACATACTGCTTCCAGGCCGGAAGGTGGAGTGGGCGGCTGATTATCGGCAGGCGTCACCACTGTTGCCTCATTGCTGTTGGCAGCAGCGCCAAAATCGCTCACCGCACGTACAATGTATGAGTAACTCACATTGGAAGCAAGATTCTGATCAAGATAAGAAGTTGCATCCGGTCCAGTAATATGAATCAGCGTATAGGGACCGCCGGGAGAAGTGGCCCTGTAAATCTCAAATCCCGTTTCATTCTGACCAGCATTGGGATTCTGGTCCCAGGTCAGCTTCACATTAATACTATTCTCCACTACCGCTTTCAGGTTGGTAGCGGGATCGGGTTTGGGCTCACCATTGGCAGCCACTACTTTAAACTCGGGAGAGAATATGGAACCACAACCAAACGGTTCGTAGGTTTTTGCTGTGTAATTGCCTGGTACGGCAAGGAAGATGGAGTCGGTGCTGATCAGCGATCCATTGCGATACCATTCATAGCGTCTATAGTTGGGCGGCAGTATCAGCGGAACGTTGGAACTGCCGTCGGGAGCAGGCAATACTTTACTGCGCAATCCGTGCACTGCTATGGGGGGCGTTGTGGTAACCGGCTTGGGTGAAATTACAGCCGGCTTGGGCGACCATTGAGACCAGGGCCCGTTTTGCACCCTTCTGAAGCGAACACGGTAGGTACCAAAGGTATCTACAGTAATATCATTAGCAGTAAAGCTTACGATGTATTCCGGCTTAAGAATCTGGTGAGAATAGCTGTTAGAGCCGGTCCTTACAGCACGTGCAATCAATTCGCCATTGCGCTCCCATTCATATTCATAGAAGCCACGGGTGATACCAATTTTTGCAGCAATGGCTGAATCAGGGCACCAATCATAGCGTTGAAAATATACCAGCGGGTTGGCTTTGTGCAGATCGTTCATCCATTCAACAAACCCCGGCAGCGTCCAGTGCTGGTCCCACACACTATGGCCGAGGTTTTCAAAAAGCGTCCAGGTAATATTGGCACCGGCATTCTTGATACCCTGGTAGGTACCGTTGGCAAAATTGGGGTCCGGATTGTTATCTTTTCCACCCGTAGCAAACCAGATGGGAATATGTACAAAGTCGGAATAGTTGGTGGCGCCGGTAGCAGCTGCAGAAGGAGCCACTTTGGTTACACGCTGGGGAAAGTTCGCAGTAAGAATCCAGTCAGCAGCGCCTCCGTTGGACAAACCGGTTACCAACACTCTGTCTATATCAAGCCCTTCATATTTTGCAATAGAGTCTATTACATTCACCACTGCATTGTAATAATGCACATAGGGGTACAAGCCCCATTCATTCCAGCAGGTACCGCCGGCGGTAGTTACATTTTGCGGATACAAAAGAAAACCGTCAAACTGACCATTATCCACGCGGTCGCGGAACAATTTACCGCCCCACTGCATCTGCTTTTCATTGTTATAGATGCCACCGTTCGACGGGCAACCCGGCTCACCGGCGCCGTGGAAGAAGACCATTACCGGCCATTTCTTACCGGCAGCAGCACTGTCGGGGTGGAAAGATTTGGGCCATTTCAAACGGAAAGCCATCTGCGCTCCCCCGCCCATGTTATAAAAATATGCCTTGAAGGATGATACGTCCCATGAATTGCTCACGCCCTGTGTGTAGGCGGCAACCCATTTCTGAAGGCCGGCAACAGCGGGATTTGGCCTTTCAGGAGACCCTAACGCTGCGTTGGCGTTGTAACGGATCAACTCGTCGTTGGGATCAAACACATCCTGCGCCTTAGACAAGGCAGCAAAGCACAATACTCCAATTGTGGTGAGAAGTAATACTCTTTTCATAATACGCTATGATTAAAAACGTTTAATGCAAAACCGGTTAAAGCCAATGCTGGTTTTAAATGAGGATATTCACCTGGGACATTATGTAGCTATAGGAGGTATATTGGAGGTGTTATACCGGTGGGCTTTCGCAGAATAATTGAGGTAAGGTGCACAAAGGTTTTCGAGGGATGCTTGGAGCGAGAGATTTCAGGAGCGGCTCAAAAATAGTAATAATTTCCAAAAAGTGAAATTTTTGCAGTTGAATTAATGGACAATACATTTGCGCTGCATCGCCGGTGGTAAGCGGTGTTTTGATCATGGTGAGTGGGTAGTGCGGATAACCCTGTGAACACAACAACTTTATGACTATTCTGCAATTCGTTTTCTGGGCCAGCCTGATTATCATATTCTATAGTTATATCGGGTACGGTATACTGCTGTGGCTGCTGGTGCAGGTGAAACGACTGTTCCGCAGGAAGACCAACCCTGCCGCACAAACGGACAACCTGCCCCGCGTGGCACTGGTGGTGGCCGCCTACAATGAAGAAGATTTCATTCGCGATAAGATTATCAACACCTTAGAACTGGATTACCCTTCCGAATTGCTGGAAGTAATATTTGTTACCGACGGCTCTACCGACAAAACGCCAGCTATTGTTAAAGAATATCCCTTCATACGCCTGCTCCATCAACCCGAACGGAAAGGAAAAATTGCGGCGGTGAACCGCGCCATGCAATTCGTACAAAGCCCGGTGGTAGTCTTCTGCGATGCCAATACCCTGCTTAACAAGGAATGCATCCGCCGGATTGTACAACATTATGATGACCCGCGGGTGGGTGGCGTGGCCGGAGAGAAAAGGATCATGGCGGCAGGAAACGATACGGCCGCCGCTGCCGGCGAAGGATTGTACTGGAAATATGAATCTTTCCTCAAACGGCTCGACTCTGAACTGTATTCCACCATGGGCGCCGCCGGCGAACTGTTTTCCGTACGCAAGGAACTGCTTGATGAAGTACCGGAGGGAACGATCATTGAAGACTTTGTGCAGTCGCTCAAGCTCTGCTCAAAAGGATATGTGGTAAGGTACGAACCCAATGCCTGGGCGGCGGAGACCGCATCTGCCTCCATTAAAGAAGAAATGAAACGCAAAGTCCGGATATGTGCAGGCGCTTTCCAGGCGATGATATTATTAAGGGAGTTGTTCAATGTATTTAAATACCCGGTGGTTGCTTTCCAGTTCATCTCCCATCGCATTCTGCGGTGGACCATCTGCCCTCTTGCACTGATCACCCTGCTGATCAGTAATATATTATTGGTATGGATGGGACCGGCCCATCTTTTTTACCAGGTTACCCTGGCAGGCCAGGTATTGTTTTATATGCTGGCCATTGCTGGCTGGGCCTATGCCAGTAAAGACATACGGGTAAAGGCACTCTATATTCCTTTTTACTTCCTGTTTATGAATATTTCGGTATTTATAGGATTTAACCGGTTCATTCGCAACAAACAAACAGTGTTGTGGGAACGGGCTGCACGATCAAAGGCTAACAGCCACAGCCATCCTACCCAATAACCATTAGTGGTTTTGAGTATATTTAGTAACCGGCTATTGTATACTACCTACTGTCCATGATGATATATTAAAATACCACAGTAAGGGTATTCGCCCACGAAATATTATTGCCCATATTTGCACTGGAAATGAAAATATAATAAAGGGTAATATTTGGTTTATTGATTTTTGTTGCTATTTTTACCCCGCATTTCATACAATCCTTCCCTATATTCCACTTTCCTTTGAATAACGCTGGGCATATGATTTGTTAGCTTATTCTCTTTGTAACCACAATCCTTAGAAATTCCTCTGCATACTGATTCCACAATCAGACAATCCACTAGTTCATACTGAAAGCCATTTCAGCATAAACGAAACCCCATATGATCTTCCTAAAGGTCACAATACCTCTGTAAACCACCATCCAAATGCAAGCCTGTTGAAAAATTGCGAATTAGTTACAACTAATCTTTTTCTGCACACGTGAAGCCGGGCATCGCTGCCGGGTTTCATCTGATGGATGAAAAAAAATTATTGACAGATGAAAAAGAGTATACTCGCAATTGATGACAGTAAAGCAATGCGCTTTTTATTGCAAACTGTACTCGGCAAAGACTACCAGGTAATCACAGCTCCGGACGGATGCTCAGCAATGTATTGGCTGTCGAAAAGAAACCTGCCCGACCTGATTATTGTGGATGCGCAACTGCCGGATATGCAAGACTGGGAACTGGTAGAACAATTTGCCACGAGCGGTATCTACCGGGATATTCCACTGATTGTATTATCAGCTTTAGATAAAGGTATCACACAAGCCAAATGCCTGGAATATGGCGTAACTGCTTATTTCACCAAGCCCTTTAATCCGGTGGAGCTGGTGGAAGCCGTACATCGCGGAATCAACAACTATAAAAAGACATCGGTGTATTCATCGCATGTTGAAAGTTGATTTGTACTGTATGAAACATAACCACCTCTAAAAGCCTACTTTATGGAACTAACTACTTTACCTGAACAGAAGTTATCAAAAAGAACATACAGGCACTTTACCATCAAGACCAGCCCGGTTGAAGAAATCACAGATGCCAAAAAGCTGGAATTCTTCTACATAGGCGGGAACAGTGCCAACATAGACAGCCTGATCAACAGTTTCGACAGCGGCTATGCTGCCGAAACCACGCAAAACGCGCAATCCATGCTGCACAGGCTGCTCAGCAATTCCGATAATGTCACCATTCCCGACATTATTATTGCCGAAGCTGGAATCGGTGCCGATAACCTGCGCGAATTCAGCCGCTTCCTGGCAGCCAATCAATCGCTGGCAGCCGTTCCTTTTGTTGTAGAAGCTTCGCAAATCACTGCGGGTGAAGTAAGCAGGCTGCGCCGGTACGATTTTATCGATGATATCATTTTCCTGAAAGATTACACCAAGGCATCCCTGCTGCGGAAAGTGAATTTCCTGAAGAAAGTAAAACACCACCTGGTGCATGAACAGGCCGGTAATGGGTTGGAAAATTCTTCCCTCACCCGCACGCCTTCGCACTTTTACCTGAAGCGAACTTTTGATGTTATCACCGCTTCGCTGTTGCTGCTGGTGCTGAGCCCCCTGTTCCTGCTCATTGCTATTGCGATCAAGCTGGAATCGAAAGGACCGGTATTCTATGTGAGCAAACGCGCCGGTCGTGGTTACCGCATTTTCGATTTCTTCAAGTTCCGCACCATGCACGTAGGCGCCGATGCCAAAATCCGCGACTACTCGCACCTGAATCAATATGGCACCGGGCAAGGTCCGCTCTTCATCAAGATTGACAATGACCCACGCATAACAAGAATCGGATCTTTCCTCCGCAAGACAAGTCTTGACGAATTGCCGCAGCTGGTCAACGTGCTGCTGGGCGATATGTCGCTGGTAGGCAACCGTCCACTGCCGCTGTACGAAGCCGCCACCCTCACCACCGATGAATGGGCCAAACGCTTTATGGCACCGGCTGGCATGACGGGTCTCTGGCAGATCAAGAAAAGAGGAAAAAAAGATATGTCGGTTGAAGAGCGCCTGACGCTCGATATTGATTATGCCGACAAATACAACTTCCTCTACGATCTCTGGATCATGGCCAATACGCCTTCTGCCCTGTTCCAGAAAACCAATGCGTAAAACATCAGCAATACGTTGCAGGTTACATAATTGTATGGTTAAATGGTAAGCGGCCAATGGCCACCACCATTTAACCATATCATCCTGTAATCCGTAACCCGCAACCTTTTACCTGCAATCCGAAACCCGTATCTTGCTTACCATGCAACCGCCTTTCGTTTCTGTCATTACCCTTAATTACAACCAGACAGATGTTACGTGTGCATTCCTCGAATCTACACGTGCATGGACTTACCCGCATTACGAGATACTGGTATGCGATATGGCTTCGGCCGTGAATCCCACTGAAAAAATCCTGGCAGGCAACTATCCCAACACCCGTTTACTACTCAGCAACAAAAACCTGGGGTTTGCAGGCGGCAACAACTGGGGCATGCGCCAGGCAAAAGGCGATTATTATTTCATTGTAAACAACGATACCGAAGTAACACCACAGTTGCTGGAAAAACTGCTGGAACCGTTTGCCAAAGATGGCAGTATCGGTGTTACCTGTCCGAAGATCATGTTCTTTGATCAGCCGGAGGTTATCCAGTATGCCGGTTTCAATCCCATGAACCACTTTACCGGGCGCACCACCAGCATTGGGATTGGCGAAAAAGACGAGGGACAACACAACGAACCGCGTGCCACCTTTGGCGCGCATGGTTGCGCCATGATGGTAAAAAAAGAAGTGGTGGAAAAAGTGGGCATGTTTCCTGAAAAATTCTTCCTTTATTACGAAGAATGGGATTGGTCGGCCAGGATCAGGAAGGCGGGTTATAAAATATGGTATACGCCGCAGGCCACCATTTATCATAAAGAATCGCTCAGCGTGGGAAAATCAAATCCCATGAAAGTGTATTATCACACGCGCAACCGGATACTGTATATCCGGAGAAATGCCGGAATGTTTGAGAAACTGGTGTTTTCGTTGTTCTTTCTGATCTTTACTTTTCCAAAGAATGTGGCGGCTTACCTGTTGCGCGGACAGTTTGCCCAACTGAAATACTTTATAAAAGGTGCCATATGGAATGTGTATTCGTCAAGCAGGTCGGCTGTGTGAGTTTGGTTTCCTTTTTCGGGACATCCGTGCCCGCTTCAATAATCGTTTTAAAATTGCGTTGTAACCAGGCATGATCTCTACACTACTTCATATCATTTTCGGTGTACTGTTTGTTTTTCTGGCCATTTATACAGTATACTTCTTTATAGCCGCTCTTGCCGGGCGACTCTACCGCGGGCCTGTATATGGGGTGAACCCGGAAAAGAAACGCATAGCGGTACTGATCCCCACGTATAAGGAAGATCATATCATTATCCATACGGCGCGTAAAGCAGTGGAGCATGACTACCCTGCTGATTGTTTTGATGTATTTGTAGCGGCAGACCAGCTGCAGCCGGAAACCATTGCGCAATTGCGCGCCATACCGGTAAATGTACTGGAAGTACAGTTCGAATTAAGTTCAAAGGCCCGTTCGCTGAACCGCCTGCTGAACCATATCCCGGAAAATGATTACGATGTAGCCATCATACTGGATGCGGACAATGTAATGCAACCGGGCCTGCTGGAAAAAGTGAACGACGCTTTTCAGAAAGGCTTCCGCGCTGTGCAAACCCACCGCACGGCCAAGAACCGCAACACTGCCGTGGCCATCCTGGATGCGATGAGCGAAGAAATCAACAATCATATCTTCCGCCGCAGCCAGCGGGCTTTAGGGTTTTCCTGTAATACCATCGGTTCCGGCATGTGTTTCGAATTCAAAAAAATAAAAGAGATCTATAACAAGCCGGGCATCCTGGGCAATGCGGCCTGCGACCGCGAAGTGGACTTTGAGATCATGAAGGCCAACATCTGCATGGAATTCATTGACGATGCCTATGTGCTGGACGAAAAAGTAAGCAGCAAAGCGGTATATGAAAGACAAAGAACGCGCTGGCTGGAATCGCAGATCATTCACCTGAAACTGTTCTTCGACAAAAAAGGCGGGCCCATTCGCAAAACAAAAGACTACTGGAACCGGTTGTTTGTGAACCTGGTGCCCCCGCGACTGATCTTCCTCTTCAGTTTCTTCGTGGTATTCGTTCTTTTTGTGCTGGAGTACTTAACCGGCTACTCAATTTTGTTTCCTTCCTACTTTCCCTGGTGGCTCGCATTAACGGCTACCTACCTTGTTGTATTTCCGTTATCGCTCCCCCGCAGCTTTTATACCTGGCAAACGCTGCGTGCCCTGGTGCTGGTGCCCGTGCTGGTATTCTCCATGCTGAAAGCATTATTGAAAATGAAGGTGAGCAGGAAGGAGTTCTTGCATACGCCGAAGACGTATACGAATAACTAGCGGATTTGAAAAAGAAACCGGTTTTAGGTAATAGTGGCAGTTGCTAACCACCAGGCGCCACATTAGCAAAGTTGCGCATCAGGTACTATGCGTTGAAAATTTATAGCGACCAGTTGCATCAACCAGCAACAGCGGATCAGTTATAATGAGTCCGCCCGCATGATCCCCCCCATTTACCCCGAAGACTCTATAGCACCCGCATTAACCCATATGCTTTGTGCTGATTCGACCCATGCTGTGCAGTCACCCATTGTCTCATTTTCCACCCTCGAATTATCAAATTTGCTAATTTGTTCATCTTCTCCGGGTTTCCCCCTAATTTTTGCACAATTTGCCCACTCGTGCTCCTTTTTTGGCATTTGGTCTTTTTTTTGTTGCCATTTTGGGCTGCTGCCCATTACCTTCCCGTACCCCCGTTTACTGCGCCTGCCTTACGGGTAAATCATGAAAAAAGTCAAAAACCGGGGTTCCCATGTATAGAAATTCGCCTTTTGGTCGTTTCTTGGTAAGGTTATTGTGTTTTGGGCAGCATGCTGCACCCGATCCAATATATCCTCAATCCGAAAAATCAACCTTATGAAAAACTCTACCTACGTAGTTAGGAAACCTTTCTGGCTATCCGTAGCTTTCCTACTCTTTCTCTCATCCCTACACGCTCAATTAACTCCCAAAAATCTTACTGCTGCTAATGGTGAACTGGTGGGTTTTTATGAATACAAACCCGTTGATTACAATCCAGCTATCAAATATCCCATCATCATCTTCCTGCACGGTATAGGTGAGCGTGGCAACGGCACTACCGACCTTCCCCGCATACTGGGAAACGGTACCCCCAATGAGATTCAGAATGGCCATAATATGCGGTTCTTCTGGAATGGTAAATGGGAAACCTTCCTGGTGCTGATGCCCCAGTTGAACAGCAAATATGGATATTGGCAGAACTTCTACGTAGATGAAATGCTGAAATATGCTGAGAATAACCTGAGCATCGATCCCAACCGCATCTATCTCACCGGGCTTAGCCTGGGTGGTGGTGGCGTTTGGGCCTATGCGGCCGGTTCTGCCGCCAATGCACAGAAATTTGCGGCCATTGGCGTTACCTGTGGCACTTGCCAGAACGTGAACTGGTGCCATGTTGCCAATGCCAACCTTCCCGTATGGGCCTGGCACGCCCAGGACGATGGCACTGTAGGCGTATCGTGCAGCATTGGAGCCGTCTCCGGTATTGAGAACTGTAACCCTGCCGTAAGACCTTACCTCACCGTTTGGCCTACCGGTCAGCACTGGATCTGGACACGCGTATACAACACGGCTTATGAAGCACAACATCCCAATATATATGAATGGTTTTTAGGACAGGATAAGAGCAAACCCGTCAACCAGCGGCCTGTGGCCCATGCCGGCAGCGATAAAACCATCACTACCGGTTTGGGCGTGGTAACACTGGACGCCAGCGGTTCTACAGACGCCGACGGAAAAATTGTGCGCTATGTATGGACGCAAACGAGCGGTCCTACGCAAACACAATTGCCCAATGGCGGCGTGCTCACCACTCCCCTTGCTACCATTACCGGGTTTACCGTTCCGGGCAC
>Ga0065720_1002998_pt1 | contig 50857 bp, 46 predicted proteins | sample Thericmetagenome_FD_59107 | JGI IMG/M metagenome (GOLD analysis project Ga0065720, IMG submission 59107) | Thermophilic microbial communities from the Joint Bioenergy Institute, California, USA of rice/straw/compost enrichment - eDNA_2 v2... | ecosystem: Engineered > Solid waste > Grass >... | reverse complement strand
CCCGGACGCCGGCGCGGTGCTCACCGCCCGCCCCGGCAGCGCGCTCACCGACCTGCTCCGCCTGCACCTGCGGCTGTCCAGCCTGTCGATGCGCGACATCATCGACACCCGGCTCATGGTCGAACGCTGGTCGGCCGAGCACGCCGCCCGGCACGGCCGCGCCGAGCTCGGCCCGATGGAGCGCGCGCTGGAGCGCATGGAACGGCCCGGCCTGTCCGCCGAGGAGTTCGTCGAGGACGACACCGCGTTCCACCTCGCGCTCGTGCGGGCCTCGGGGAACCGCCTGCTCGTCGCGGTGATGGAGGCGCTGCGCGAGTCGGTGCGCCGGTACGCGGTCGACGCGGTCGTACGGCTCGGCGACACCGCGGTCCTCCGCGCCGACCACCGCCGCATCCACGAGGCGATCAAGGCGGGCGACGCGGCCGAGGCCGGGCGGGCGGTCGCCGACCACCTCGTGCACGCCTACCCCGAGCTGTTCGGCGACGCCCCGTCCAGCGCCGCGCCGCACGGCACCTGCCCCCTCGACCCATCCGACTAGAACGTGTTCTAATCGAGACGTTCGGCCGGCGTACGGGGAGGTGGGCCGTGGCGGACGATCTCGGTCTCGGGCTGATGCTGGGCTACTGGCAGCGGCACGCCGACGACGCCACCGAGACCGTGCTCGCCGCCGAGCGCCTCGGCTACCACTCGGTGTGGACCGCCGAGGCGTACGGCAGCGACGCGTTCACCCCGCTCGCCTGGTACGGCGCGCGCACCAGCCGCATCAGGCTCGGCACCGGCGTGGCGCAGATCTCCGCCCGCGCGCCGGTCACCACGGCGATGACCGCGCTCACCCTCGACCACCTCACCGGCGGGCGGCTGCTGCTCGGCATCGGCGCCTCCGGCCCCCAGGTGGTCGAGGGCTGGTACGGCGCGCCGTTCCCCAGGCCGCTCGCCCGCACCCGCGAGTACGTGGAGATCATGCGCAAGGTGTGGCGGCGCGCCGAGCCGGTCACCTCGCCCGGCCCGCACTACCCGCTGCCGTACCCGGGCGGCACCGGCCTGGGCAGGCCGCTGAAGTCGATCACCCACCCGCTGCGCCCCGCCGTACCGCTCTACCTCGGCGCCGAGGGGGTGCGGAACGTCGCGCTCGCCGCCGAGATCGCGGACGGCTGGCTGCCGCTGTTCACCTTCCCCGAGAAGATCGAGGAGATGTACGGCGAGGCCCTCGCGAAGGCCCGGCCCGGCTTCGACATCGCCGCCATGGTCACGGTGACCGTCACCGGCGACGTCCGGGCCGCGCTCGACGGGGTGAAGCTCATGCTCGCCCTCTACATCGGCGGCATGGGCGCCGCGAAGCGGAACTTCCACGCCGACATCGTGAGCCGGATGGGGTTCGCCGAGGCGGCCGAGCGCATCCAGGCGCTCTATCTGTCCGGGCGCAAGGAGGAGGCGTTCCGCGCGGTGCCCGACGAGCTCGCCGACGGCATCAGCCTGGTCGGGCCACCCGCGCGCATCCGGGAGCGGCTCGCGGCGTGGCGCGAGAGCCCGGTCACCACGCTGCTCGTGATGGGCCCCCGGGACGAGGACACCCTGCGCACCGTGCGCGACCTCGTGCTGGGCTGAGCCGGGGCCGGGTCTCCACCCGCGCATTTCCCCGCGGGTATCCACCCGCACTGCCGAGCGCGTGCGCGGTGGCGCGAGTTTTTATCCCCGCTTATCCGATTCAAGACGGATGGCAGAATTCATCGCGTGANNNTNCTCATCGCGGATGATCAGCAGCTGGTGCGNACGGGNTTNCAGATGATCCTCGACGCCCAGCCGGACATGGAGGTCGTGGCCGCCGTCTCCGACGGGGTGGAGGCGGTGGAACAGGCCCGGCGGCTGCGTCCGGACGTGTGCCTGCTCGACATCCGCATGCCGCGGCTCGACGGCCTCGAGGCGACCCGGCTGCTCGCCGGGCCCGGCGTGCCCGACCCGCTGCGCGTGGTGATCGTCACCACTTTCGACCTCGACGAGTACGTGTACGGCGCGCTGCGCGCGGGCGCGTGCGGGTTCCTGCTCAAGGACAGCGGGCCGACGCTGCTGATCGAGGCGGTGCGGGCGGCCTCGGTCGGGGACTCGCTCGTGTCGCCGTCGGTGACCGTGCGGCTGCTCAAGCACCTCGCCCGCCCGGCGCCGCGGTCGCGCCCGCCGCGGGAGCCGCTCACCGAGCGGGAGCTCGACGTGGTGCGGCTGGTGGCGCGCGGCCGCACCAACCAGGAGGTGGCGGCCGAGCTGTTCGTCTCGCTCTCCACGGTCAAGACCCACCTCGGCAGCATCCAGGCGAAGCTCGGCGCGCGGAACCGGGTGGAGATCGCGGCCTGGGCCTGGGAGAACGGCGTGGTCTCCTGAGCGCGGGCGGCCCGCCGTACCGGATCCCCCGCGTGTCGCGGGATTAGCGGCGCGGCCGGTGGGATACATGTCTGGCAGCGGCACACGAACGCCCGCGTCGGACCAGGCACCCTCGCATGCCGGGGAGGAGGCGACTCATGCACGTCACCCGGTCCTCCGCCGGCCGGAACGCGATCCGGGTGCACGTGGCCCTCGCGGCCCAGGTGGCCGCGACGGCCGCGCTCGTGGTCTTCGAGGAGCTGCGGGGGGACCGGCTCGCCGCCCGGATCGCGGCGATCGGCGGCGACCCCCGGGCCCCCGGCGCGGACGAGATCATGGGCGAGCTCACCGTGTTCGCGCTGCTCGTGCTCGCCGTGGCGGCCGCCTGGATCGCCGCCGCCGCGGCCTACCTCTCCTGGCTCTCCGGGATGCGCCGCACGGCCGTACGGGCCTGGCTGATCCCGGGCGTCAACCTGGTCGCGCCGCCGTTCGCGCTGCACGCCGTCTACGCCGCGGGTCACCCGCGCGGCCGCGGGCGGCCCTGGCGCATGCTCCTCGCCGCCTGGTGGGTGAGCTGGCTCGCCACCGTCGCGGTGACCGTGCTCTCGCTTCTCCTGCGTGACGCCGGGCTCACCGGCCTCGGCCCGGGCACGGCCGTGGTGACCGCCGTCGCCGCCGCCCTCTGCGCGGCCACGGTGCACGAGCTCACCCACGGCACGGCCCGCCGCCGCCCGTTCGGCGCCCGGCTGTTCTTCACCTCGCTGCGCCGCCCGGCCGCGCCCGCCGTCGGCGCCCCGCCCGTCGCGACACCGGCGGCCGGGCCGGGCGAGGGCCGCGGCCGGCTCGCCGGGGGCCGGGGCTAGCCGAGGCTAGGCCCCGCGCATGGCGGTCCAGCCCGGCAGCGCGATGCCGAGGATCCGCTCGGCGCCCTCGGCCGGGGCGTGCGCGACGCTCTGATAGCGGGCCTCCCAGACGAGGCTCCGGCTCACCACCGGGTCGCGGAGCAGGCCCGCGGCCTCGTCGGAGAGCGTGATCTCGAAGCGGCCCGCGTTGTTCGTCGCGGTGAAGGTGTAGGCGAGGACGTACCAGACGACCGTGCCGCCGTCCCTGGTGCGCAGCGCGTACGACCTGCCCTGGGGGGACGCCTGGTGGCGGACGGTCCACGCGTGGCCGGTGAAGAGCCGGGCGTTCCGCCCCAGCGCGTCGCTGAGCGCGGTCGCGGGGTCGCCGCCGGCCGGGGCGCCGCTCGCCGCCGCCTCGGCGGGCTGCTGGATCCGGCGGGTGAGCGCGTTCGCCTGGCGGGCGGGGAGGTCGCCGGGCTCGGCGACGGTGACGTAGCCCTCGGCGTCCCGGCTGAGCTCGGGCATCGGATGGGTGAGGTACGCCAGGTGGTGCACCCGCCACCGCGCGCCCTTGCGGCTCTGCACGAAGATCGCCACATCGCCGGTCATGCCGGGCCGTACCGCGCCGGCCGCGAACCACTTCGGGTAGCCGCTGATCCGGGGGATGGCGAACTCGGCGGCGATCGCCGGCTGCGGTCCCTCGGTGTACCGGCGCTGGGCGTCGTGCACCGCCCGGGTGGCGCCGCCCTCCAGGCGGCCGGCCGCGCCGGGGGCGCGCAGCGAGCCCAGGTACTCGCGCAACAGCTTGGCGGCGGTCTGCGGCGTGGTCGCGGGCGGCTGGGCCGCGGCGGTGGCGGTCGCGCGGTCGCGGCTCGGCTCGGCCTCGGGCGAGCAGGCGGCGAGCAGCGTGCCGAGCGCCACGAGCACGGCGGCCGCGCCGCGCCGGGCGGTCCGCGATCCCGACCGGACGGGGTGGCCGGATCCGCGGCCGCCGGGGCGCCGCGCGCCCATGATCCGCCACCGCCCGCCGGCACGACCTCGTCCGGGGCGGTCGCGCCCGCCGCCCGTCGGATGGCCCGTCACACCGCCCCCATCCCGCGTCGCTGGCGTCCGTTGCTGACTGATCCTTGCTAATGGCATTCAAGCCGATATCGCCAGGTGGGAGGTAACGATTCGGGAATCTCCCGGCGTGAAGGTGATCTCACGCGCCCCGGCGCACCGTCGGGCCCGAGCTGCCCCCGCTCGCGTGCCACATCCGGCCCCGCGGCGGCCCGGACATCCCGGGCGCGGGGCCGACGTCGGCGTACGGGGAGAGCCGGTAGCCGTTGGGGTACTCGATCGCCCGGCCGCCGACCGCCGCCGGCTCGTCCGGCCGGGACGCGCCGAGCAGCGCCCGCGCCGCGGCGGCGCCGCCGTCGCGGAAGGCCCGGTCGACGTCGACGAGGTTCCAGCAGTCCACCGCGCGCAGCGACACCGCCCGCGCGCCGGTGCGCCGCACCACGCCGCGCGCCACCAGCAGCCACGAGCCGAACACGGTGGCCGCGCAGCGGCCCTGCACCGACTCGAAGAACGTCAGGTCGATCGGCCCGGTCGCGTCCTCCAGGGTGGTGAAGATGATCCGCTGCCCGGACCGTACGGCGGGCGTCTGGGTGGCCACCTTCACCCCGGCCACCAGGATCTCGGCGCCGTTGCGGCAGCGCAGCAGATCCTTCGCCCGGGTGACGCCGAGCGCGTCGAGCAGCTCCTCGTGGAAGCTGATCACGTGGCGGCTCACATCGAGGCCGAGGATCTCCAGCTCGGCCTCGACCGCCTCGGCCTCGGTCATCTCCGGCAGCTCGCCGGGCGGCACCCGCTCGGCGAAGCCCATGACGAGCTGCGTCTCCCCCACCCCCGACGAGGCCCGCTCCAGCGCGCCCACCTGGGCGATCAGGTCCCGCCGGGTGAGGCGCCCGGGCCGCCACCGGGGCTCGCCCGGGCGCAGGCCGTGCACCGCGTCGAACCCGCCCACCTCGACGATGCGCTCGGCGACCGGGCGGGACGGCCGGGCCCGCTCCCAGAAGTCGGCGAGCGAGGTGTACGGCTGCCCGGCGACGATGCGGTCGAGCTCGGCCTCGCTGATCCCCTTCACCGCGGAGAACGGCACCCGCAGGCCGTAGCCGGGGCGGGCGATGGGGGCCTCGCCGGGGCCGGGCCGTACCGGGGGCTCCGGGGCGGGCAGCCGCTCCACCAGCCAGGTGCGGCCGGAGCGGTTCACGTCGAGCGGCAGGACGGTCACGCCGCAGCGGCGGGCCTCGTCGAGGATCACCCGGGGCGGGTACATGCCGGGGTCGTGGGTGAGCACCCCGGCGAGGAACGCCGCGGTGTGGTGCCGCTTCAGCCAGGCCGACTGGTAGGTGGGGAGCGCGAACGCCGCCGCGTGCGCCTTGCAGAACCCGAACGCGCCGAACGCGTCGAGCACCCGCCACGCCTCCTCCGCCTCGGCCCGGCCGTACTCGGGGAGCACGTTGCCGAGGAACCACTCGCGGGCCCGCTCGCGGCCCTCGGGGTCGCCGAGCATGCGGCGGATCCGCTCGGCCTCCGACAGGCCCTGCCCGGTCATGATGTCGATGATCTTCAGCACCTGCTCGTGGAAGACGACGACGCCGTTCGTCTCCGCCAGGGCGGGGCGCAGCCTCGGGTGCGGGAACCGGATCGGCCGCCAGCCGTGCCGGGACTCCAGGTACGGCGTGACCATGTCGGAGTTGACCGGCCCGGGGCGGAACAGCGAGATGTCCACGATCAGGTCGTGCATGGTGCGCGGCTCCAGCTTCGCGACGAGCTCGCGCTGGCCGGGCGACTCGATCTGGAAGCAGCCGATNGTGCGGGCCTCGCGGATCATGTCGTAGGTGGCGGCGTCGTCGTGCGGCAGCGCGTCGAGGTCGACGCGCTCGCCGTCCACCCGCTCGATCTCGGCNACCGCGTAGGCGAGCGCGGACTGCATGCGCACGCCGAGCACGTCGAGCTTGAGCAGGCCNGCCTCCTCCACGTCGTCCTTGTCGAACTGGCTCATCGGGAAGNCGAGCAGGCTGCGCTCGACCGGGGTGCGGTCGCGCAGGCCCGCGTTGCCGATCAGCACGCCGCANGGNTGNAGGGCGATGTGCCGGGGCAGGCCGTCGAGGCGCTCGGCGAGCCGGAACACGGTCTCCAGCACGCGGTCGTTGAGGCCGCTCTGCCGCAGCTCCGGCAGGTCGGCGAGGGCGGCGCGGATCTGCCGGGCGCGGATGTGCGGGAACGCCTTGGCGATCACGTCGATCTCGTGCGGGGGCAGGCCGAGCGCGGCGCCCACGTCGCGGATCGCGCTGCGCGCCCGGTAGGTCTCCATCATCGACACGCAGGCGACGCGGGCCTCGCCGTACCGGTCGTGGATCGCGCGGTAGCAGTCGAGGCGGCGCGCGGACTCCACGTCGATGTCGATGTCGGGCAGGCCGACCCGGTTCTCGGCGAGGAAGCGCTCCATGAGCAGGCCGTGCTCGAGCGGGTTCACCTCGCCGATGCGCAGCAGGTAGTTGACGAGGCTGCCGGCGCCGGAGCCGCGGATCGCGCAGCGCACCCCCATGCCGCGGATCATGTCGGTGACGCCGGCGACCGCGATGAAGTAGCCGGAGAGCCGCTTGCGCTCGATGATGCCGAGCTCCTCGGCGAGCCGGTCGCGGGCCTGTTTGGAGCGTTCCAGGCCCCTGTGGTACAGGCCGTCCTCGCAGCGGCGGCGGAGCAGCGGCACCGGGTCGCGGCCGATCTCGGGCAGGTGCGGCCGGGGCGGGTCGCTCCGCAGCGCGAGGATCTCCAGCGGGTCGAGCGCGCAGCGGCGGGCGATCCGCCGGGTGGTGGCGAGCAGGCGGGCCACCCGCTCGGCGTCGCCGCCGCAGATCCGCCGGGCGACGAGGGCCATCTCCTCCCCGGTCTTCAGGTAGGCCTGCGAGGCCGAGCGCTCCAGGTGGCGCGAGTGCAGCGGGAGCAGGTGGCGGGCCGCGTCGAGCACGTGGCCCACCTGGTGGTCGGCCGGGTCGAGGAAGCGCACCGCGTTGGTGAGCACGGCGGGCAGGCCGGCCGTCTCGGCGAGGGCGAGCATGCGGGTGGCGTTGCTCGCCTCGCGCGGGCCGTACCGGTCCACGAGCTCGATCACGACCGAGTCGCCCGCGGCGGCGCGCCAGCGGTCGAGCAGCGCGCGGGCCTGCTGGTCGCGGCGGGCCGCGACGGCCTGGCCGACGTCGGAGGACGGGCCGAGCAGCACGAACAGGCCCGCGGCGTGCTCGGCGATCAGCTCGGGGGTGACCCGCGGGGCGCCGCGCTCGCCGGCGTGGGCCGCGGTGACCAGGCGGCACAGGTGGGACCAGCCCTCGGCGCGGGCGAGCACGACGACCCGGCGCTCCGGGGCCTCCGGCCGCTGCCCGGCCCGGCTCCCGCCCCGGTCGCCGGCGGCGAGCGCGAGGTCGACGCCGACGATCGGGGCGAGGCCGTGCTCGGCGCACGCCTGGACGTGCTTGATCGCGCCGTAGAGGCCGTCGCGGTCGGTGAGCGCGAGCATGTCCGCGCCGTGCTCGGCCGCCCGGCGGGCGAGGTCCGCGGGGAAGGCGGTGCCGTACCGCAGCGAGTAGGCCGAGGCGACGTGCAGGTGCGGGAACGGGTCCGGCCGCGGAGTCGTGTCCGTCGCCATCGGTCCCACCGTCCATCCGGCCATCAGTCCCACGCCCGCAGCAGCAGCCAGCCGCCGGACGCGGTGTCGTACCGCAGCTCGTAGGTGCCGGCCTCGCCGCCGGGGCTCGCCTCGACCCGCCAGAACCTGCGCTCGCCCGGATCGGTGTCGGAGGTCTTCCACCACTCCCGGGCGACCACCCAGTGCTCGAGCACCTGCCGGACGGTGTAGAGGCGGTCGCGCCAGACGAACTGGACGGGACGGCCGTCGCGGGTCCACACCTCGATGGGGTCGCCGTAGAGTCTGCTCAAATCGTCTCCCTCTGTGGCCTTCGGTACGGAGCCACCCGGGGGAAGACGGGCGTCGACGGATAGTTCGAACATATGTTCCCGACGGGGAGAACGCAAGTCGCGACACGCCGCGCCGGAACCCGCGGCGGGGCACGACCTCCCACTTCAGCGGCACCCCGGCGCATGGTCCGCGCGCCGCGCGGGTTACCATCGCCCTACCCACTACCGGGACGGTTCCTCCGGGCGACCGGAGACGATCATTGGGTTGTTCACAGAACCGCAACCGTTGTGCGACTTACTTGGTCTGGCATGGTCCGGCGTATTCGCTTACCGTCACCGCACCGGCACGGTTCTGCGTATCATTGATGATTCATGGAGGCCTGTGTGCTTTCGTCCCGAATCTCCCTAAAAGCCCGTAATGTCGGATTGGCCGCCGCGCTGACCGTGACGGTATCCCTCGCCGCGGCATGTGGCTCAGCCCCGACCGAGCAGACCGGGACGGCGAGCGCCTCCAAAGCCGCCACGGCCACCTCCGCGCAGGACCTCGGCGGCATGGACGCGCTGATCGCCGAGGCGAAGAAGGAGGGCCAGCTCAACGTCATCGCCCTCCCGCACGACTGGGCCAACTACGGCGAGCTGATCAGCACCTTCAAGCAGAAGTACGGCATCCAGATCAACGAGGAGAACCCGGACGGGTCGAGCTCCGACGAGATCACCGCGGTGAAGACCCGCAAGGGCCAGGACCGCGCGCCGGACGTGCTCGACCTCGGCCAGACGTTCGCGCTCAGCGGCGCGGCCGAGGGCCTGTTCGCGCCGTACAAGGTGGCCACCTGGGACAAGCTGCCCGACGGGCTCAAGGACCCGAACGGCCTCTGGTACAACGACTACGGCGGCTACATCTCCATCGGCTGTGACGCCAACAAGGTCGGCACCTGCCCGAAGACCTTCGCCGACCTGCTCAAGCCCGAGTACAAGGGCAAGGTGGCGCTGAACGGCAACCCGACCAAGGCCGGCTCCGCGTTCGCCGGCGTGTTCGCCGCCGCGCTCGCCAACGGCGGCTCCTTCGACGACATCCAGCCCGGCCTCGACTTCTTCAAGAAGCTCAAGGAGGTCGGCAACTTCAACCCGGTGGAGACCACCACGGCGACCGTCGAGAAGGGCGAGACGCCGATCAGCATCGACTGGGACTACGTCAACGCCAGGTACGCCGACGACTTCAAGAGCAAGGGCATCGACTGGCAGGTCGTGGTGCCGTCCGACGGCGTGTACGCCTCCTACTACGCGCAGGCGATCAACAAGGACGCGCCGCACCCGGCCGCCGCGCGGCTGTGGCAGGAGTTCCTGTTCAGCCCCGAGGGCCAGAACCTCTACCTGAAGGGGTACGCGCGCCCGGCCCTGCTGCCCGCGATGGAGGCCGACAAGACCGTCGACGCCGAGCTGGTGACGAAGCTGCCCAAGGTGGAGGGCACGCCGTCCTTCCCCACCGAGGAGCAGGTGAAGAAGGCCCAGGAGGTCGTCGCCACCGGCTGGTCCGCGGCCGTCGCCGGATGACGGGCCGATCATCGAGCGAGCGGTCCGACCGGCCCGGGCGCGTGCGCGCCGCCCGCGCCCGGCCGGCGGGCTGGCTCGCCGCCGTTCCGCTGCTCGTCTTCTACGGGATCGTGTTCGGCGGCCCGGCGATCATGATCGTCGCCGGGGCGTTCACCAAGGAGGGCCGGCCGAGCGTCGACAACATGGTCGAGTCGCTGCAGGGCGGCTATCTCACCGCGCTGCTCGGCAGCGTGCGGCTGTCGGCGGTGGTCGCCGTCGCCGGGGCGGTGCTCGGCACCTTCCTCGCCCAGGCGGTGGTCACCTCGCGGTCCCGGCTGCTGCGGGAGAGCGTGCTCACCGCCTCCGGGGTGCTCGCCAACTTCGGCGGGGTGCCGCTCGCGTTCCTGTGGATCGCCACGCTCGGCAACGCCGGCGTCGTCACCACCACGTTCGGGCTGTCGGACCTCGGGTGGAGCCTGTACAACTTCTGGGGCCTCGCCCTGGTGTACCTGTACTTCTCCGTCCCGCTCATGGTGCTGGTGATGGCGCCCGCGCTCGACGGGCTCAAGCCGCAGTGGCGCGAGGCCGCGCAGAACAGCGGCGCCAGCACCTGGCAGTTCTGGCGGTTCGTGGGCATCCCCGTGCTCGCCCCGTCGCTGCTCGGCGGCGTCGTGCTGCTGTTCGGCGGCGCGTTCGCGGCGTACGCCACCGCGGCGGCGATGGTCGGCGCCACCGTGCCGCTCGTCACGTTGCAGATCGGCGACGCGCTCTCCGGTAACGTGCTGATCGGCCACGAGAACGTGGCGCTCGCCCTCAGCCTCGACATGATCCTGGTGGCCGGCCTCGTCATGGCCGTCTACCTGCCGCTGCAACGCAGGAGCGCCCGATGGCTGCGCTGACCCCCGCCCCCGCCGTCCTCACCGACTCCGCCTCCGCCCCCGCCCCGGCGCGGCCGGGGCGGCCCCGCAGGGTGCGCGTGTGGCGGGGCATCGTGCTGCTGATCGCCGCGCTGTACTTCCTCGTGCCGCTGGGCGCTGCGTTCGTGTTCACGGTGAACATCCCGAACGTCGGGTTCACCCTCGACGCCTACACGCAGATCTTCACCGTGGACGGCTTCGTCAGCAGCCTCGCGCTCTCCCTCGGGCTCGCCGTCGCCACGATCGTGCTCGTGCTCGTGCTGCTGCTGCCCGCGATGCTCGCCGTACGGCTCAGCGCGCCGCGGCTCAAGCCGGTGCTCGAGGTGCTGTGCACGATCCCGCTCGTGGTGCCGCCGATCTCGTTCACCGCCGGGATCTACATGCTGCTGCCGTGGGCGCAGGACGTGCTCGCGCCCACGCCCTTCTACCAGACCGTGCTCGCCATCCAGAACCAGAACTTCCCGGTGGTGCTGGTGCTGGCGTACGTGGTGCTGGCGCTGCCGTTCGCCTACCGGTCGCTCGACTCGGCGTTCACCGCGATCGACGTGCGCACCCTCGTGGAGGCGGCGCGCAACTGCGGCGCGTCCTGGCCGCGGGTGATGCTGACGGTGATCGTGCCGAACATCCGGTCCGGGCTCGCGGGCGCGGCGTTCCTCACGCTCGCGCTCGTGCTCGGCGAGTACACGGTCGCGCGGCTGCTCGGCTACCTGCCGTTCCCGGTGTGGATCGTGATGATCTCCGGGTCGCAGGCCCAGGTGTCGGTCGCGGTGTCGGTGTTCAGCCTGCTGCTCACGTGGGCGCTGCTGCTCGCGGTGTCGAGCGCGGGCGTCAGGAAAAGGAGTGCGTCATGACCGGGGCCCGCGTCGAGTTCCGAGGGCTGCGCCGCGTCTTCGGCGGCACCGTCGCCCTCGACGGGCTCGACCTCACCATCGAGCCGGGCGAGCTCGTCGCGCTGCTCGGGCCGTCCGGCTGCGGCAAGACCACGGCGCTGCGCGTCATCGCCGGCTTCGAGCAGCCCGACGCGGGGACCGTGCTGATCGACGGCGAGGACATCACCCGGGTGCCGGCGAACCGCCGCGACGCGGGGATGGTCTTCCAGTCCTACAGCCTCTTCCCCAACCTCAACGCGCGCGACAACGTCGCGTTCGGGCTGCGGGTCCGCAAGGTGCCGGCCGCGAAGCGCCGCGCCCGCGCCGAGGAGCTGCTCGCCCTCGTCGGCCTGCCCGAGCACGGCGACCGCTACCCGCACCAGCTCTCCGGCGGCCAGCAGCAGCGGGTCGCGCTCGCCCGCGCCCTCGCGCTCGAGCCGCGGGTGCTGCTGCTCGACGAGCCGCTGTCCGCGCTCGACGCGAAGGTCCGGGTCACGCTGCGCGAGGAGATCCGCAGGCTGCAGCTCGCGCTCGACATCACGACGATCTTCGTCACGCACGACCAGGAGGAGGCGCTGTCGATCGCCGACCGGGTCGCGGTGATGCGCGCCGGCCGCATCGAGCAGTGCGCCGCCCCCGCCGAGCTGTACGACCGGCCCGCGACGGCGTTCGTCGCCGAGTTCGTCGGCACGATGAACCACCTGCCCGGCGTGCTCGTCACCGGATCCGGCGGGGCGGACGGCGGCGACGGGCCGCCGAAGGTCACCGTGATCGGGCAGACGCTGCCGGTGGACGGGCCGGTGCCCGAGTCGCCCGAGGTGAACGTGCTCGTCCGCCCCGAGGCGGTGCTCGTCACCTCCGAGCCGGACGGCCCGGCCCGCATCGTCGACTCGTCGTTCCGCGGCGCCTCCGCCCGGCTGCGCCTCGAACTCGACGGCGGCATCGAGGTGCTCGCCGACGTGCCGGGGCACGAGACCGCGCGGTTCGCGCCCGGCACCCGGGCCTCCGTCCGGCTCGTCGACCGTCCCGTGCTGGTCTCCCCGCGCCCGGCCGGCTCCACCGCCGGCGCGGCCGCCACCGCCTCCGACGCGGCCGCGCCAGACGCCGCCGGTGCCCGGTGAGCTGCGCGCCGTCCTGTTCGACCTGGACGGCACCCTGGTCGACACCGAGCACCTGTGGTGGCAGGCGTACGCCGAGGTGACCGCGCGCCTCGGCGGCACCGCGACCGACGCGGACGCCGAGTTCGTGTACGGCCGGACCATCGACCAGGCCGCCGGGCACCTGCTGCGGCGGCTGCGCGGCCTGCCGGCCGATCCCGCGTGCCCCTCCCCGGCGGGCGAGACCCCGCCCGCCGGGGAGGGCGACGCCGAGCGGGACCGCGTGGCCGAGCTGCTCACCCACGCCTACGCCGCCCGGCTCGCCCGCGGGTTCCCCGTGCTCCCGGGGGCGCTGGAGCTGCTCGACGCGCTCGCCGGCGAGCGCATCGCCACCGGGCTCGTCACCGCCTCGCCCCGGTGGATCACCGACGCGGTGCTGGGCGTGCTCGGCCCGCACCGGTTCCAGGTCACCGTCACCGCCGACGACACCCCGCGCGGCAAGCCCGCGCCGGATCCGTACCTGCTGGCGATGGCCGGGCTCGGCGTCGGCCCCGCCCAGTGCGTGGCGATCGAGGACAGCCCGACCGGGGCGGCCTCGGCCCGCGCCGCCGGATGCGCGGTGCTGCTCGTGGCGCGCGGCGGCCTCGCGGAGGTGGATCCCGCGCGGCTGCGCGCGTTCATCGGCGACCACTAGGCTGGCGCCTTACAAAACGGATCATCAGTGCGCAAAGGCATGACGGTGAACGAGCTCCTCCCTGACGATCCCCGGCATATCGGGCGCTACCGGCTGCTCGGGCGCCTGGGGCGCGGCGGCATGGGCACGGTGTACCTGGGCGAGGATCCGGGCGGGCAGCGCGTCGCGGTCAAGGTGATCAACTCGGAGTACTCCCAGCACGAGCAGTTCCGCGAGCGGTTCCGCCGCGAGGCCGAGGCGGCGCGGCGGGTACGCCGGTTCTGCACGGTCGCCGTGCTCGACTCCGCGCTCGAGGGGGATCAGCTCTACGTCGTCACCGAGTACGTGGAGGGGCGCGACCTGGAGGAGACCGTGCGCGCCTCCGGCCCGCTGCGCGGCTCCAGCCTCGACGCGCTCGCCGTCGGCGTCGCCACCGCGCTCACCGCGATCCACGGGGCGGGCATCGTGCACCGCGACCTGAAGCCGTCGAACGTGCTGCTCTCCCCCGTCGGCCCGCGGGTGATCGACTTCGGCATCGCCCGGGCGCTCGACACGCTGGGCGGCGTGACCCGCACCGGGGAGATCATCGGCACGCCCCGGTACATGGCCCCCGAGGTGCTGCGCGGCGAGCAGGTCTCGCCCGCCTGCGATGTGTTCTCCTGGGGCTGCCTGGTGACCTTCGCGGGCACCGGGCGGTCGCCGTTCGGCACCGCCGAGGGGCCCCTGCCCATGGTGCTGTACCAGATCCTCAACAACGAGCCCGCGCTCGACGGGCTGGAGGAGCCGAACCTGCGCGAGCTGGTGCGCGCGGCGCTCGCCAAGGACCCCGCGCAGCGGCCCACCGCGCAGCAGCTGCTGGACAGCATGGTCGGCATGGCCGGCCGGGTGCCGCCGGAGCGCGCCGAGCACTCGGTGGCGCGGGCCTGGCGGCAGGACGCGGCCGCACCTCCGGCGCTCGGGACCGACGCGCTCGTCGGCTCCGCCACCGGCACCGTCCCCTACCGGGGCGGGGCGCCGTCTCCCGGCGATCCGGCACACCGGACACGGACGCAGGAGACCCGGCCACGACCGGCGCCGCCCGGCGCGGCGGACGGGGCGGCGGACGGGGCGGGCGCCACGCGGCCGGGCACGCCCGGCGACGGCACCGTGCCCGCGCCTCCGCCCACGCGTGCCGAGCCGGCCGCCGTCCCGGCCGGCGCGCCGTCCCCCACCGGCCCCGGTCCGGGCGGCGCCCCGGCCCGCCCGGCGAACCGGCGCAACCTCGCGATCGGGCTCGGCGTGGCCGTACCGCTCGTGCTCGTGCTCGCCGCCGTGGCGGTGCGGCTCATGGCGGGCCCCGGCGGGCCGCCCGACGACCTCGTGCAGCTGTACGCGGAGGACTTCACCCAGTCGGACACGGGGTGGGGGCGCAGGTACGACAACGGGCGGTACAGCTCCGGCTACACGTCCGACGGCCGGTACGCGATCGACGCCGACGGCAGCCGATGGCGGTCGGAGAACCGGGTGCGGGCGCCGATCCCGTTCGTGATCGAGCAGCCGGCCACCCCGAGCCCGTCGAGCACGCCCGCCCCGACGATCCCGGAACGGTTGCTCATCGGCGTCGACGCGGCCACGGAACAGGCGACCGGCACCGGCGAGTACGGGCTGTACTGCCGCGACGACGGGGCGGACAAGTCCTCCAGGTACGAGTTCCTGCTCGACACCTCGGGCCGGGCCCGGATCCGGAAGGTCAGCCAGGGCTCCGGCGGCAACATCGCCGAGCCGGTCAAGGTCGAGGGCCTCACCGGCACGGCGCGGCTGCAGGCGAGCTGCGAGCCCGAGGGCTCGGCGGTACGGCTCACCATGTGGGTCGACGGGGAGCAGGTGCACTCGGTCCTCGACGACGTGGGCCTGCGCAGCGGCAGCGTGGGCGTGATCACCCGGGTCCCGACCGGCGGCGACTCGGTGCTGAAGATGCGCTTCGACAACTTCACCCTGCACGGCCCCAAGCCGGGCGAGGCGGCCGGCGGCTGACCGCCGCCGGCCCGGTCCGCGCGAAGGCCGAGCCGCCCCGCCGGGGTGGCGAGGCTCTCGCCCGGGCACCATGTCAGTGATCTAGTGAAGGAGCTGGGACATCATGCGCGCCATCGTCGTGTCCACCCCTGGTGACGCCTCCGCCCTGGAGTACACCGAGATCCCGGACCCCGCTCCGGGTCCGGGCGAGGTCCTGATCGACGTCGCGGCGAGCGGCGTCAACTTCATCGACGTCTATCACCGCATCGGCCGCTACAAGCTGCCCCTGCCGTTCGTGCCGGGCTCGGAGGGGGCGGGCACCGTGGCCGCGGTCGGCCCCGAGGTGACCGGCGTGCGCGCCGGCGACAGGGTGGCCTGGGTGAACGTGCCCGGCACCTACGCCGAGCGCGCGGTCGTCCCGGCCGGCCGGTTGGTCCCGGTCCCGGACGACGTCTCCCTGGAGACCGCCGCCGCGGTCCTCCTCCAGGGTCTCACCGCGCACTACCTGACCCACTCCACCTACCGAATCCAGCCGGGCGACGACGTGCTCGTGCACGCGGCCGCGGGCGGCACGGGCCTGCTGCTCACCCAGATCGCCAAGCTGTGCGGCGCGCGGGTCATCGGCACCGTGTCCACGGCGGAGAAGGAGAAGCTCGCCCGCGAGGCTGGCGCGGACCACGTGCTCCGCTACGAGGGCTTCGCCGAGGCGGTCAAGGAGATCACCGGGTCCGGCGTGCATGTCGTCTACGACGGGGTGGGGGCGGCCACCTTCGAGGGCAGCCTCAACTCGCTCCGCCCCCGGGGCATGCTCGCGCTGTTCGGCGCCGCGAGCGGCCCGGTGCCGCCGTTCGACCCGCAGCGCCTCAACCCGCTCGGCTCGCTCTTCCTCACCCGGCCGACCCTGCACCACTACACCCACACCCGCGAGGAGCTCCTCTCCCGCGCGCGGGACGTGCTCGGCTGGCTCGGCAGCGGCGACCTCAAGGTGCACATCTCGCGCCGCTACCCCCTCGCCGAGGCCCGCCAGGCCCACGAGGACCTGGAGGGCCGCCGCACCACCGGCAAGCTCCTGCTCATCCCCTGACGGGACCCCCGGAACGGTCCCCTGAAGGATCCCCGGGCGGCCCCGGTGCCGTCCGGCCGCCACCGTGCCGCGGCGCGCGAGCGGCACCGCCCATCCGCCGCGCCCGCGGCCGTACGGGATCCGCCGCGCCCCGCGGCCGTACGGGATGCGGCGCGGTGCGCGGGCGGGCGTTTCCGAGATCGGGAAAGGAAACGGCGGCGAGGTGTCGCGGTCCGGGCCTTTCGCCGGATGTCCGCGGGCTGGGACGATGCCGGGCATGACAGCGGTTCGGGCGGAAGGGCTGACCAAGTTCTACGGCGCACGCCGTGGCCTGGAGGACCTCGACCTGGAGGTCGAGCGCGGGGAGGTCTTCGGCTACCTCGGCCCGAACGGGGCGGGGAAGACGACGACGATCCGGCTGCTGCTCGACCTGATCCGCCCCACCAGGGGCCGGGTGCGGGTGCTGGGCGGGTCGCCGCGCGATCCGGCGGTGCGGGCCCGGATCGGGTACCTGCCCGGGGACCTGCGCCTGGAGGGCGACGAGCGCGCCGACCGGTACCTCGCCTTCCTCGGCGAGATGCGCGGCGGGGTGTCGCGGGACCGGATCCGGGAGCTCGCCGAGCGGCTCGACGCCGACCTGTCGGTGCGGATGGGCCGGCTGTCCCGGGGGAACCGGCAGAAGATCGGCCTGATCCAGGCCTTCATGCACGACCCGGAGCTGGTCATCCTCGACGAGCCGAGCAACGGGCTCGACCCGCTGGTGCAGCAGGAGGTGCACGCCCTGGTACGGCAGGTGCGCGCGGCCGGCGGCACCGTGCTGATGTCCTCGCACGTGCTCACCGAGGTGGAGCAGGTCGCCGACCGGGTCGGCATCGTCCGCGCGGGCCGCCTCGTCGCGGTGGAGGAGATCGCCGCGCTGCGCGAGCGGGCGGTGCGGCGGGTGGAGCTGCACTTCGACGCGCCGGTGCCGGAGGACGCCTTCCGCGATCTGCCCGGGGTGCGCGACCTGAAGCTCGACGGCACGAGCCTGCGCTGCACGATCGACGGCCGCCCGGACGCCCTGATCAAGGCGGCGGCGCGGTTCACCGTGGTGCATCTGGTGAGCGCCGACCCCGACCTGGAGGAGATCTTCCTCACCTACTACGGCGACGAGGAGGCGCGTCATCATGCCCCCGCTGATGCGTAAGACGCTGCGCGACCAGTGGCGGGCGCTGCTCGGCTGGACCGTGGGCGTGACCGCGTACCTCGTCGCCTACATGTCCTTCTATCCGGTGGTACGCGAGGATCCCGGCCTGTACGACCGAGTCGCCGCGGCGAAGTTTCCCGGTCCGCTGCGGGACCTGATGGGCGTCGGCGACACCCTGCTGGGCGCGGGCTTCCTGCAGATCATGCTCTACCAGCTGGTGGGCGCCCTGCTGTTCGTGATGTTCGCGGCGTCGCTCGGCGCCCGGGCGATCGCCGACCCGGAGCGCGGCGGCACGCTGGAGCTCATCGTCACGTTGCCGATCAGCCGCCGGCGGCTGCTGCTGGAGCGGTTCGGCGCGCTCGCGGTGACGCTGCTGCTCTTCGCGGCGGCCACGCTCGTGGCGATGCTCGTGCTCAACCAGGTCGTGGGCCTGCGCGCCGACGCCGGCCGCATCGCGGCGGCGCACACCGGCCTGTACCTGGTCGCGTTGTTCTTCGGCACGCTGACGCTCGGCGTCGGCGCGGCCACCGGCCGGGCCGCCGTCCGGTACGTCACCGCGGTGGCCGCCGTGGGCGCCTACACGGTCGAGACGCTCGGCCGGAGCGTCGCGGCGATCGCGTGGCTGCGCCCGCTGTCGCCGTTCCACTACTACCTCGACCCGCGGCCGCTGCACGAGGGCTGGCCGTGGTCCTACCTGGTGCTGGTCGCGGCGACCGCCGCGGTGCTGCTGGCCTCGACGCCGGCGTTCGACAGGCGTGACGTAGGTGTGTGATGGAGCTGCTCGCTCAGGTGAGCGAGGCCACCGGGGTGCCCGCCGACCTGCTGTCCGGGTGCCTGCCCGCGTTGACCTCGGCGGCCGGGACCGGCCGCCTCCCCGGCCGCGAGGAGATCACGGCGTTCCGCGCGCTCGGCGGCAAGGCGGCCGAGCGGGGCGTGCCGCTGCGCTCGCTCGCCGACGCCTGCCTGCTCGCGGCCGAGCGGTCCACGACCGCGGCCCCGCCGTCGGTGTTCGCCGCGCTGCGCCGGATCATCGCCGCGTACGCCGACGGCTACGAGGACGCGCAGCACCGGGCGCTGCGCCGGGCGGAGGAGGCGCGCCGGGAGTTCGTCGACGACCTGCTGCAGGGCCGCGCCGAGCGGCTCGCCGAGCGCGCCGAGCGGTTCGGGCTCGGCCTCGCCGAATCCTACGTGGTGACGGTGGCCCGCCCGGCCGCGGCGTCGCCGGACCTCGCGGCGACGGCCGACCGGATCGAGCGGGCGCTCGTCGCCCGGTTCGGCGGGCGTAACGTCCTGGTCGCGGCCCGCGAGGGCATGCTCGTCTGCGTGGCGCCGGGGTCGCTGACGGCGGCGTCCGGCGAGTTCACCTACCACGTGCGCGGCGCGCTGCCGCCCGGCTGGCGGGTCGGGGTCGGCCGGCCGCACCGGGGGCCGGGCGGGGTGGTCGCCTCCTACCGGGAGGCGGTCGGGGCGATCGAGACCGGGGACCGCCTGGGGCTGCGCCCGCCGGTGCTCAAGGCCGCCGACCTGCTCGTCTTCCCGGTGCTGCTGCGGGACCGGGAGGCGATCGAGGACCTGGTGGACAGCGTGCTCAGCCCGCTGCGGGAGGCGCGGGGCGGCCCGGAGCCGCTGCTGGAGACGCTGGAGGCGGTGTTCGCCGCGCAGGGCAACCAGACCGCGGCGGCGCGGCGGCTCGGCGTCAGCACCCGGGCGGTGACCTACCGGCTGGAGCGGGTGCGCAGGCTCACCGGCTTCTCCCCGGACGATCCGACCCAGCGGTTCACGCTGGAGACCGCGGTGCTCGGCGCCCGGCTGCTCGGCTGGCCGGGCGGGAGGGGCCGGTAGGCCGGGCTCCGCCGTACCGGGCACGACCACGCCCTGCCCCGGGCCGGAGGCCGTCACCCAGGCTTGTGAAATCGTGAAGCACAAGGGAGTCGCGTATGCACGACGTCATCACCATGTCGGGGGTCGTGAAGACCTTCGGCCGCGTCCGCGCCCTCGACGGCCTCGACCTGCGGGTACGGCCCGGCGAGGTGCACGGCTTCCTCGGCCCCAACGGCGCCGGGAAGTCCACCGCGATCCGCGTCCTGCTCGGCCTGCTCCGGGCGGACGCGGGCGAGATCCGGCTGCTCGGCGGCGACCCCTGGCGGGACGCGGTCGCCCTGCACCGCCGCCTCGCCTACGTGCCCGGCGACGTCACCCTGTGGCCGAACCTCACCGGCGGCGAGGTCATCGACCTGCTCGGCCGGATGCGCGGCGGGCTCGACCCCAGGCGCAAGGCCGAGCTGCTGGAGCGGTTCGAGCTGGATCCCAGGAAGAAGGGCCGCGCCTACTCGAAGGGCAACCGGCAGAAGGTCGGCCTCGTCGCCGCGCTCGCCTCCGACGCCGAGCTGTTCCTGCTCGACGAGCCCACCTCGGGCCTCGACCCGCTCATGGAGGCGGTGTTCCAGGAGTGCGTCCGCGAGCTGGCCCGCGACGGCCGTACCGTGCTGCTGTCCAGCCACATCCTCGCCGAGGTGGAGGCGCTGTGCGACCGGGTGAGCATCATCCGGGGCGGCAGGATCGTGGAGACCGGCACGCTGGCGCGGCTGCGCCACCTCACCCGTACCACGATCACGGCCGAGCTCGCGGGACCGCCCGACGGGCTCGCGGACCTGCCCGGCGTGCACGACCTGCGTGTCGACGGCCGCCACGTGCGTTTCGACGTGGACGCCGACGCGCTCGACGAGGCGCTGCGCCGGCTCACCCGGGCCGGGGTGCGGGCGCTCACCAGCCGCCCGCCCACGCTGGAGGAGCTGTTCCTGCGCCACTACGAGCGGCCGGGGAACGGCCGCCGCGCGGCGGAGGCGGCCCGATGAGCGCGGCAGCCTGCACCGGGACCTTCGCCCTCGCCCGGCTCATCCTGCGGCGGGACCGGCTGCCGCTGGCGCTGCGCGTCCCGGCCGTCCCCGCCCTCGCCTACGCGGTCGTCGCCGGTTTCCAGGAGCTGCTGCCGACCGAGGCCGCCCGGCTCGCCTACTACCAGGGCACCGCGCGCAGTCCCGCGATCGTCGGCGTGCTCGGCCCGGTGCACGGCCCGGGGCTCGGCGAGCTGGTCGTGCAGCGCGTCGGTTTCCTCTTCCTCGTCGTGCCGCTGATCAGCCTGCTCACCGTGGTCCGGCACACCCGTGCCGAGGAGGAGGCCGGGCGGCGCGAGCTGCTCGGGGCGACCGCGCTCGGCAGGCACGCGCCGCTCGCGGCCGCGCTGCTCGTGGCCGGGGCCGCCGACCTCGCCGCCGGGGCGCTCGCCGCGCTCGCCCTGCTCGCGGGCGGGCTGCCCGCGGCCGGGTCCGTCGCGTTCGGCCTGGCGCTCGCCGCGTGCGGCTGGGTGTTCGCGGCGGCCGGTGGCGTCGCCGCCCAGCTCACCGCGAACGCCGGGAGCGCCCGCGGCATCGGGCTCGGTGTGCTCGGCGTCGCCTACCTGCTGCGCCTCGCCGGGGACACCGCCGGGGAGACCACCGGGGGCGCGGCCGGGTGGCCGTCGTGGCTGTCCCCGATCGGCTGGGCGCAGCACGTCCGGCCGTTCGCCGGGGAGCGCTGGTGGCTGCTCGTCCCGCCGCTCGTCGCGGCGGCCGCGCTCGTGGCGGTGGCGCTGCCGCTCGCGGCGCGGCGGGATCTCGGGGCGGGCGTGCTGCCGGCGCGGCCGGGGCCCGCGGACGCCGCGCCGTACCTGCGCGGGCCGGTCGGCCTGGCGTGGCGGCTGCACCGTGGGCCGCTGCTCGGCTGGGCGGCCGGGTTCGCCGTGCTCGGCCTCGTGTACGGCGGGGCGGCCGACGCCGCCGAGCGGGCGCTGAGCGGCAGCCCGGAGCTGCGGGAGCTGCTCGCCCGGCTCGGCGGCACGAGCCGGTTCGGGGACGCCTTCATCGTGGCGATCGTGAGCGTGCTCGGCCTCGCCGCCGCGGGCCAGGCGATCCAGGCGGTGCTGCGCATGCGGGCCGAGGAGGCGGCGCTGCGCAGCGAGCCGGTGCTCGCCGGGGCCGTGTCCCGGATCGGCTGGGCGGCCGGTCACCTGGCCTTCGCCGGGCTGGGGCCGGCGGTCGCGCTCACCCTCGGCGGCCTGTCGGCCGGGCTGGCGTACGGCGCGGGCGCGGGCGACGTGGGACGCGAGCTGCCGCGGGTGCTGGCGGCGGCGCTGGTGCAGCTGCCCGCGGCCTTGGTGCTGGGCGGGCTCGCGGCCCTGCTGTACGGGCTGGCGCCGAGGTTCGCGGCGGCGGCCTGGGCGGTGTTCGCGGCCTGTGCGGTGCTGGGCCAGGTGGGCGCGCTGCTCCGGCTCGACGACGCGGTGCTCGAGCTGTCGCCGTTCACCCACGTGCCCCGGGTGCCGGCCGACGACCCGCGGGTGGCGCCGCTCGCCTGGCTGACCGGGGTCGCCGTCGCGCTCACCGCGGCCGGGCTCGCCGCGCTGCGCCGCCGGGACATCCCGGCCGCCTGACACCGGGTCGCCTCGGTGGCGGGATCGGACCCGCGCGGCGGCTCGGGCGTCCCCAGGCGGGGCGCCGCGGGCGCACGGGCGCACGCGGGTCCGGCCGTTCGGCGGGCGGGCCGCCGCCGTGCGGCCGATTCCTCCCGTCACCGGGGCGTCGGTATTTACGGGCCTATTGCGGTAATTAGGACCCAATGTGGTCCAATTTCGGACGGCAGGGTACTCTCGAACTTCCCGTTTCGCCCGCACGTAGCCGTGAGTGGGACACACCTCCTCAGGGAATCGAGGCGCCCTTCATGTCCTGCCACGAGACTTCCCCCCAGGGAACGTCCTGCCGGGAGAAGCCCGGCACCGGAAGGCCCGACCGTCCGGCGTGCTGCCTGACGGCGGGCGACGGCCTGCTTGGAACGATCGACCTGCCCGGCGTGGACGCGTCGGTGCCCCACGCCCGGGCCTGGCTCCGCGACCGGCTCGGTGCGCNCCATCCGGCCCTCGACGACGTGCTGCTGCTCGCGTCGGAGCTGGTGACGAACGCGGTGCGGCACTCGGATTCCCGCGACGCCGGGACGGTGACCGTGGTGGCCGCCGCGCTGCCCGGCGTCATCCACGTCGTGGTGATCGACGACGGCTCGGCCACCGGGCTCCGGGTCGGCGGCGTCGAGGACGTCGGGAGCGTCGCGGGCGACGAGGAGAGCGAGGGCGGGCGCGGCCTGTTCCTGGTCGAGATGCTCGCCAGCGCCTGGGGCACCTACGACGACGGCTCCGGCCGCGCCGTGTGGTTCGAGGTCAAGTACTGAGCGTCACCAGTCCTGCGACAGGCCGGACATCCGGCGCAGGTACTCGTCCTCGTCGATCTCGCCGGCCGCGTACCGGCGCCTGAGGACTCTCCTTGGGGTCCTCCGGACGGCGGCGCAACGCGTCCATCTTCACGCCGAACCAGGCGAGGCCGAAGCCGATCACGGCCAGCACGGCGATCACGAAACCGACGATCAGCAGCACGCGCATCTTCGTCACACCCCTCCGGGCGGCAGGACCGGCAGATCCCCCTCGATCCCATTCTCCAGCAGCCGCCGCAGCGCGGCGGTGTCCATGTGCCGCTCCACCAGGTCGCCGAGGGCGTCGAGGCGGCGCTCGCGCAGCGCCGCGAACGAGGTGTCCGGCGCGGGCGTGAAGTCCACGCCCGCGGTGGCGGCGACGTCGGCGAGGAAGGCGCGGCGGAAGCCGTCGTTCTCCAGCAGGCCGTGCCAGGCGGTGCCCCACACCGCGCCGGCCCGGCAGCCGCCCGGGAACGGCTCGCCGCCGGTCGCCGTCACCACGCCGTGGTGGATCTCGTACGCGGTGACGGGCCGGCCGTACCCCTCCCCTTCGGGGCGGCCGAGGATCTTCTCCGCCTGGAACTCGACGGTGGCGGGCAGCAGCCCGAGGCCCTCGACGAGGCCGGCGCCCGACTCCACCTCGTCGCGGATCGCGCGGGCGAGCATCTGGTAGCCGCCGCAGATCCCCAGCACCGGCCGGCCCGCCCGGGCCCGCGCCGCCACCGCCTCGGCGAGCCCGGTACGGCGCAGCCACGCCAGGTCGGACACGGTCGCCCGGGAGCCGGGCAGCACGAGCAGGTCGGCGTCGGCGGCATCGCCCGGCGAGGTGACGAACCGGACGAGCACGCCGGGCTCGGCGGCGAGCGCGTCGGCGTCGGTGAAGTTGGAGATGCGCGGCAGCCGGACCACGGCGACCCGCAGCGTGCCCCGGGCGGCGGTGCCGGCGGCGGGCGGCGGGGCGGCGGTGAGCGCGAGGGAGTCCTCGGCGTCGAGCCAGAGGCCGTCGCGCCAGGGCAGCACGCCGTACACCGGGCGGCCGGTGAGCTCGCGCAGCATGTCGAGGCCGGGGGCGAGCAGCTCGTCCGCGCCGCGGAACTTGTTGATCACGAATCCGGCGACGAGCGCCTGGTCGGCGGCGTCGAGCAGGGCGAGCGTGCCGTAGAGGGCGGCGAAGACGCCGCCCCGGTCGATGTCGCCGACGATGATCACCGGCAGCCGGGCGGCCTGCGCGAGGCCCATGTTCGCGATGTCGCCCTCGCGCAGGTTGATCTCGGCCGGGCTGCCCGCGCCCTCGCAGATCACCACGTCGTACGCGGCGCGCAGCCGTTCCAGCGCGGCGACCGCGGTCTCGCGCAGGCGGTCCCGGTGGGCCCGGTACTCCAGCGCGTCGACGTCGGCGATCGGCCTGCCGAGCACGACGACCTGGCTGCGCCGGTCACTGCCCGGTTTGAGCAGGATGGGGTTCATGTCGGCGGTGGGCTCGAGGCCGCACGCGGCCGCCTGCATCGCCTGGGCGCGCCCGATCTCCGCGCCGTCGAGGGTCACGAACGAGTTGAGCGACATGTTCTGCGCCTTGAACGGCGCGACCTTCACGCCCTGCCGCGCCAGCCACCGGCAGATGCCCGCGGTGACCACGCTCTTGCCCGCGTCGGACGTCGTACCGGCGACCAGGAGTGCCCCTCGCGTCATGGGACAAAGATGTCATATCGGGTGTCATTGCCGGCGCCGGCCGCCGCGCCGGGCCGCGGCGGCGGTCGCGGCGAGGGCGGTGGCGGCGAGGCCGACGACGCGGGCGAGCCGTACCGATCGGGCGATGTCGGAGACGCGCGGCCGGGCGCCGTCGCCGAGGTGGGGGCGGTGCTCGACGCGCCCGCCGTAGGCGTTCGTGCCGCCGAGCCGGACGCCGAGCGCGCCCGCGAACGCCGCCTCGCACCGGCCCGCGTTCGGGCTCGGGTGCCGGTGCCCGTCCCGGCGCAGCACGGCGAGCGCCCGCCGCGCGGATCCGCCGGCCACGGGCGCGGCGAGCACGGTGAGCAGGGCGGTGAGCCGGGCCGGGAGGAGGTTCGCCGCGTCGTCGAGGCGCGCCGCGGCCCAGCCGAAGCGCGCGTACCGCGGCGAGCGGTGCCCGACCATCGCGTCGAGCGTGTTGATCGCCCGGTAGCCGAGCAGGCCGGGCACGCCGGCGACGGCGCCCCACACCAGCGGCGCGACGACCGCGTCGGAGGTGTTCTCGGCGATCGACTCCACGGTGGCGCGGGCCAGCTCGCCCTCGTCGAGCCGGGACGGGTCCCGCCCGCACAGGTGCGGCAGGCGGGCCCGGGCCGCCGCGATGTCCCCCCGCTCCAGGGCCGCGGCGAGGTACGCCCCCTCGCGGCCCAGCGTGGTGCCGCCGAGCACCGCCCAGGTGGCGGCGGCGGTCACGGCCGCCCGCGCCACCGGGCGCCCCTTCGTGAGCGCGTGCGCGGCCACGCCGATCAGGGTCGCGCCGCCGACGCACAGCGTGGTGTGCAGCACGCCGCGCCCCCGGGAGTCGGCGTACAGGCGCCGCTCCAGGGCCGCCGCCGCGCGGCCGAACAGGGCGACCGGGTGGCCGCGGCGGGGGTCGGCGAACAGCGCGTCGGCGGCCGCGCCCGCGAGCAGGCCGGCGGCGGTGGCCACGCCCATCCGGGCCGGGCGCGGCGCGGCCGCGGCGGGCGCGACGGCCGCCGCGGCGGCGGGGCCGGCGACTGCGGCGGCGGCGCCCGCCGAACGCCGGAACACGGGAGGCATCGACGTCGCGCGGCGCGAGGCCCCGCCGGCAGCGGGCGGGCCGGGCCGCGCTCCCTCCTTCCAGGGCTTTCGAGACTTGCCGGGCTTGCGGGGTTTCCGTCAGAACAGGTGCTTTTCGAGCTCCTCCTGGTGGGCGTCGAGCCAGGCGGCGGCGCGGCGGATGCGGTCGCCCGCGCCGGAGGCCCACATGCGCGCCCAGCCGCCGCCCTCGCGGGCCGCGCGGGCGCGCATCGCCGCGTAGGAGCGGCCGAACCGCAGCCGGGCCACCTCGACGACGCGGCGGCGGTCCCGGGCGGGCAGGCCGTACGCGTCGCAGAACAGGCGCAGGCGGCGGCCGACGTCGAGGTGGCGCTGGCGCGGATCGGCGTCGACCGGATCGGCGATCGGCGCCCAGTGCCGCAGCGTGGTGACGACGTCGAACAGCCGGGTGACGGGCCGCGCCAGGTCGAAGTCGATCAACGCGACGGGCAGGCCGTCCCGGAACACGACGTTCTCCGGGGTGACGTCGCAGTGCCCGATGATCTCGGGTTCGCCGTCGTCGCCCGAGCCGTCCTCCCAGACCGCCCCCGGCGGCGGGACGAACCCGGCGGCCGCGTCGTGGAAGCGGCGCAGCAGCCGGGCGAGCGCGACCAGCGTCTCCTCGCTCACCGCGTACTCGGGAAGCGGGCGCGACGCCGCCGTGCCCGGCACGTACGACAGCACCTGCCTGCCCTGATCGTCCACGCCGAGCGCCCGGGGCGCGCCGTCGAATCCCGCCGCCTCCAGGTGCGCCAGCAGGGCGTGGACGGCGGGCGTGGACGCCCGTACGGGCCGCCGCACGGTGTCCCCCACCCGCACGACCTCTCCGGCGACCTCTCCCCCGCCGAGCAGCACCTCGGGCGGGGCCATGCTCAGGGACATGGGTCCCAAGGGTAACTTTTCGCCGCCCACGGCGCGGCCGGTTTTCGGCAGGGCCGGGGCGGCGATCGACGGGGACAGGCCGGTCGAACCGGCCCGCCCCGGCGCCGCCGCCCCCGCGCTCGCCGGATATACGGCTCGCGGGAAACGCCGGGCATCCGGCGATCACGACCACGATCACGGCGGTGCGCCGAAGCGCCGGGCCCGGCGCCCGGCCGGGGGAAGGGGCGGCACGCAGAGTGGCGCATCCGCCACCCGAGGCCTACGCGATATTACTCGTTTACCCTACCGATGCATTATCCGTTACACAGCAACCTTCGGAATCCTGCACAATGAGGCGGGAGCGCCCTTAGCTCAGCTGGATAGAGCACCGGACTTCTAATCCGACGGTCGCAGGTTCGAATCCTGCAGGGCGCGCGGCTCCTGACCTGGCGATTCCTTGATCAGCAACGTAGGGCCGAGCACGGGATCACGCCCGATTCGTTCCTGTGCCGGACCAATGCCGGACCGTCCGGCAGATCAGCGCCCGCGCGCACGCCGCCGAGGGACCACCGCCACCGTCGCCTCGGCCGCGGCCTCGGCCAGCTGCGGCACCACGCCGCCGTAGGTGTCGGCGGTCCACCAATACTTGGCGTGCCCGAGCGTCTCCGAAATGACCTTCATGGGCACGCCGGCGGCCATCATCAGCGTCGCCGCGCAGTGCCGCAGATCATGCAGGCGCACCGGCGGCAGGCCCGAGCGGCGCACCAGGCGCGCCCACCGCTCGGACAGGTAGCCCGGGACTAGCGGCTCGCCGCGTTCGTTGGTGAACACGCGGCCCGAGTCCACCCAATCCGATCCGGCCCGCAGCCGCTCGGCCGCCTGCTCGGCGCGCCAGGCCTTCAGCAGCCGTACGTTCTCCGCGTCGAGGATGATCACGCGACGGCTGCTGTCGGTCTTGATCCGGTCTTCGGCCTCGGGGTCCTCATCCTCCAGCACCGAGATGGTGCGGGCGCCGTCGAGATCGGTGTCTGCCCACTCCAGGCCGATCACCTCCCCCCGCCGCAGGCCGCGGGTGGCGATTAGGTGGATCAGCGGGTAGAGCCGCTCGCCCGAGTCCTGCAGCCAGTCGAGGAACGCTCCAACAAGGTCGGGCGGCCACACCATCACCGGGCCGGGCCGTACCCCTGTCGCGTCCCAGCGGGCGACCCGCTCGGGGGTCCACAGCAGTGGCCGGCGTACCTTCGCGCTCGCCAGCTCTACGTTCTTGCTCGGATCGTGCGTGATCTTCTTCTTCCGGACGGCGGTGGTGAGCGCGCTCGAGAGGGTCGCGTGCACCCGGCGGATCCGCGCGGGCGTCAGCGGGCGGGCGCTGTGCAGGCCGCCGTCACGCCAGTCCGCGGTGGCCCGTACGGCCAGCAGGCGGCGAAGCATCTCGCGGACGGCCGGGGGCGCATCCTCGCCGCCGGGCCGGTTGATCAGCCTCATCGCCGCATACAGCACCTCGATGTGCTCTTCCCGCCCGCAGCAGGCGGACACGCTACGGCGCCGGCAAGAGGGCCTGCGCGTCATGCTCGACGAGGTCAGGAACAGGCTCGCCGCGCGCTGAGCTACCGGGCCTTGCCCGACACGAGCATCTGCCAGATCTCGTCACCGCGGTCGAATGACATCGTGTCCGTCTCGGTCACCGTCACCCCGGACGCGTCGCGCACTGTACGCCGGATGAACGCCAGGCCGCCGGCGTGGCACAGCTCATAGGTCTGCCGGTTGCACGGGTCCATGCCGCAGGTGTGTTCGATCACCCGCACCCTGTCGAATCGTTTCGCGTAGGGAATCCAGCGCAGGCGCAGGTGGCCGCTGCGGACTCGCGCCAGGTGGGTGCCGTGGTACGTGTAGGCGTTGGCCATGATCACCCCCGCAGATCAGGAGAGTCCGGCCGGGGCGGGTTTGGGGGTGCGGGCCCCGGCCGGACGGCTTGCGAAGGATCAGAAGTGGGCGGGCCCGTCGACGCGGAACCACACGGTCTTACCGCCGTCCCCCCAGGTGACGCCCCACTCGGTGGCCAGCAGGCCGACCAGCATGAGGCCTCGGCCGCCCTCGTCGAGGACGTCGTCGGTGCGGGGGCAGGGGCAGCCCGGGCCGTCGTCCGTCACGCCGGCGATGAGGGTGTCTGCCCACCGGCTGTAGTCGAGCCGGACGCGGATCGGCCCGGCGCCGTGCACGACGACGTTGCTCGCGAGCTCGGACAGCATCACGAGCACGTCGCTCACGGTCTCCTCGGCGATGCCCCAACCCGCCAGCGCCTTGGCGGCGGCGGCGCGGACTAAGCCGATCGACTCGGCCTCGCTCGCAAACTCGTATTCGGCGCTCTCGGCGCTCTGGGGGGCGCGCGGCATCACCGCGGCGTGTACGGGATCAGTGGTCATGGGGTTCCTCGCTGCAAGATCGTCTATGGCGAGGACGGCAGGCGGGCCAGGCGGCGCGGACCTCCCGCAGCACGAACAGGATCTGGTCGGCCGCCTCGGCGACCGCCGAGGCCGGGGCGAAAGGTGTCCCCCATGCCCAGCGGAACCATCCCTCGGCGTACCCGACCGTCACCCGCAGGCCGGGCACGCTGGGATTGCGAACGACCAGCACCGGGCGCGCGTTCTCCCGGAAGACCACCCAGCGGCGGCGCTCGATCTCTGCGCCGAGCTCGCCGAGCGGATCACCATCTGTCGTGTCCGTCACAGCACGCACCGTAGTCGTCTGTGGGGACACCTTTTCACCGCTGTAAACCCGCGCGGGAAATCAGTGGGGAAGGCCCATCCTCGACGCCAGGCCGCGCAGCTCACGCCCGCCGGCGGCGACCCTGCTTTGCTCGAGCAACACCGCCACGGTGTCACGCACGGCGGGCAGGTTCCGGATGCGCGCGGGCGCCATCGCCTCGGCCTCACGCAGCCACCCCACCGCCTGATGCCGGGTGGTGCGAGACTGCGCCAGGCCGCGGCCGACGTCTGCCAGCAGGCAGGCGTGGCGCGAGCGGCGCCGGCCGTACCGCTGCCTGTCGATCCCGGCGACCAGGTCCAGAACGCGATCGCCCTCGCCTACCTCGACGGCCAGGGCGACCCGCCAGCCACCGACGTTCGCCGCCGAGAAACTCCCCCAGTTGCCCACCGGATCGTCGGCCACCCGGGCCGCGAGCTCGGATGCCTCGTCGAGGAGATCGGCGGCCTCGTCGACGCGCAGTGAGGCGGCGGCGGCGAGGGCCGCGCCGAGGGTCAGCATGCCGAGCACACACACCCCCTCGGGCGTGGTCGCGTACGGCCGTACGGCGTCGGCGGCCTGCAGCGCGGCGGTGTGCGCGCGGTCCCAGCTACCGGCCCGCGGCATGGCCTGAATCCGCAGATAGGCGCCCTTGCCGATCGCCACCGGGTCGCCGAGCGCGCGGGCGGCCTCATCGGCCCGGGTGGCTGCCAGGTAGGACAGGTCCGCGTATCCCAGGTCCTTGGTTCTGGTCGACGCGACGTGGCAGGCCTCGATCAGCGCGGCCAGCGCCTGGCGGCGCGTCTCCCCCGTTCCGGTGACCGCGTGGTAGTGCAACTCGTCGAGCAGGCCGGGCAGCAGCTCACCCACCCGCACGTAGTCGCACAGTCCCGATGCCACGTCGACGTCGGCGAGCACCGCCTGGAGCTCGGCCATCGGCCGGGCCGACTCGGCGGCGGCCTCACCGAGGGTGTTGGTCTGCAGCGCCACCCGGATCGGGGGGATCGCGGTGTGCGCGCCGATCCGCTCGGGATCGTCGGACAGGTGCGGCCCGCCGACGATCTCGGACTCGGACACGCGCAGGGCGGCGGCGAGTGCGGAGATGTGCGAGCGGCGGTCGAGCGTGCGCAACCCGCGCTCGACCATGGACAAGTACGCGGTCGACAAACCGGCCTGGCCGGCCAGCTGAGCGAGCGTCATGCGCCGCCATTGGCGGAGTGTCCGGAGTCGTGCCCCGATGGTACTGTCGTCGTGCATGGGCCCTGCCCCCCTCGTTGGGACGTCGTCACCCCAACGGTAGGGGGACAGGGCCTTCCGCATCTAGCGCCGGTGCGCGCGGGCGCCGTACCGGCCGGGCCGTGCCGGACCAATGTCGGACCACAAGGATCGGTAACGCCCGGAAGCGATCGGCAATCGTCGGTGATCACGAACGCCCGCATCCGGCCTCTGAACTGCAACAACCGGCAACTACCGGCGACGCTCGGTACGGCTCGGCAACGGGACTGTCCGGACTTCTAATCCGACGGTCGCAGGTTCGAATCCTGCAGGGCGCGCCGCTCCCGACAGTTCGCGAACCTTCTCAGCGCCCGCGCCGGAGTGGGCGCTGAGAAGGCGGAACACCGGTGGAACGTGACCGGCGTCCGCTTACCCGAATTTCGTGGACAAGGGACCCGATGAGCGCCGTGCGGGCGGCGGGTGCGCCCGTGCCGATCCGCCTCCCGTATCCGTTCCCGCATCTGCGCGATATCGATTTCGAAGGGCGCCTGCGGGACCCCGGCGAGGGCGTCGAGGAAGGTCACCTCGCGCCCGCGCGGCTGAGCGACTTCGCCCGCGAGGTCGCGGACGCGGCGCCGCGGATGTTTTCGGGCAGGGTCGTGGCCCCGACGCGGGTGATCTCTGTTTCCACGGCCTGGAGCAACGGAGAGCGAGTCTCGAACCGCCGATCCGACGGCCGAGGGCTCGAATCCCGCCGCACGCGCGTCGCGTGAACAGCGGAGATGACGCCCCGCCGGGCGATCGGAAGGGCGGCGGGTGACGGGCGTGACAGGGGGTTCGGCAGGGCGGCCCTGCCGAACCCCCTGTCATGCCGCGGGGCAGCCGATTCCGGGTCGCCCCTGGCGGCGCGGTCAGTCGGTGACGGTGAGGACGAGCTTGCCGCGGGTGCGGCCGGTCTCGCCGCGGACGTGCGCCTCGCGGGCCTGGTCGAGGGGGAAGGTCTCCTCCACCGCGACGGTGACGTCGCCGGCGTCGATCAGGCCCGCGATCGTGCTCAGCGCGGGGCCGTCCGGCTCGACCAGGAACGAGGTGGCGCGCACGCCGCGCGCCTTCGCCGCCTCGGCGAGGTCCGGGGAGACGCCGCCCGGCACGGCCACCAGCAGGCCGCCGGGACGCAGCACCCCGAGGGCGCGCGTGGAGGTCCGGTCCTGCACGTCGCCGACCAGGTCGATGACGACGTCGACGTCCTTGACGGCGTCCTCGAAGCGGGTGGCGGTGTAGTCGATCGTCTCGGCGGCGCCGAGCTCCTTGAGCCAGCGGTGCCGGGGCTCGCGGGCCGTGGCGATCACGTGGGCGCCCCGCAGCCGGGCGAACTGGACCGCGAAGTGGCCCACCCCGCCGGCCGCGGCCGTGATCAGGACGCGCTGCCCGGCCCGCACGCCGGCGGTGTCGGCGATGATCTGCCAGGCGGTCAGCGCCGCGAGCGGTACGGCGGCCGCGTGCACGTGGTCGAGGGAGGCGGGCTTGCGGGCCCACTGGCGGGACGGCGCGGTCACGTACTCGGCGTAGGCCCCGGCGGCGCGCGGGAACCACGGCATGCCGTACACCTCGTCCCCGGGCTTGAGCGTGGTGACGCCGTAGCCGGCCTCCTCGACGACGCCGGAGACGTCCCAGCCCAGGATCAGCGGAAGCGTCTGCAGCCTCGCCATGCCCCTGCCCTCGCGGGTCTTCCAGTCCACCGGGTTGACCCCGGCGGCGTGCACGCGGACCAGCACCTCGGTCGGCAGCGGCTCGGGGCGCGCGACCCGCTCGACGTTGAGCACGTCCGGCCCGCCGTACTCCCTGATGGTCACGGCCCGCATGGTGCGCTCGGTCATGTTCGTCTCACTCCTTCTCCGGCCCGGCTGTCATACCCGGCGAGAGAAAGAGTCGCGCAGGTTCGGCGCCTGAGGCGCGGCGACGCCCCGGTTTCGTCGCTCAGTCCTTCTTTCCGATGCCGTCGAGGACGGCGAGTTCGCCGGCGCTCAGCCGGATCGCGCCCGCCGCGACGTTCTCCTCCAGATGGGCGACGCTGCCGGTGCCGGGGATGGCGAGGACGTGGTCGCCGCGGTGGAGGGTCCAGGCGAGCCGGATCTGCGCCGGGGTCGCGTCGTGGGCCTTGGCGATCCGGGCGATCTCGGCCTCGCCGGTCGTGTGGTGGGTGCCGTCCGGGATGGCGCCGGGGACCGTGGCCGCGATGGCGAAGAACGGCACGAAGGCGATGCCGTGTTCGGCGCACATGTCGACCAGGGCGTCGTCGTCCCGCTCGGTCAGGCCGTACCGGTTCTGCACGCAGACCACCGGGGCGATCCGCATCGCCTCGGCGAGCTGCTCGGGCGTGACGTTGGAGATGCCGAGATGCCGGATGAGGCCCGCCTCGCGCAGTTCGGCGAGGGCGCCGAAATGCTCGGCCACGGAGCCGGGCTCCTTGGTCAGGCCGTGGCCCCAGCGCAGGTTGACGACATCGAGGTGATCGAGTCCGAGCTGCCGGATGTTCTCCTCGACCTGGGCGCGCAGCTGGTCCGGCCGCGCGTACCCGAACGCGCCGTCCGGGGACCGGCCCGGCCCGACCTTCGTGACGATGACCAGGTCGTCGGGGTACGGCTGGAGCGCCGTGCTGATCAGCTCGTTCGCGGAGCGGGTGGGCAGGAAGTAGAAGGCCGCGGTGTCGATGTGGTTGACGCCGAGTTCGACGGCGCGGCGCAGCACGGCGATCGCGTCGGCCCGGTCCCTCGGCCTCTCGTCCGCCGGCCTGCCGGGCAGCCGCATCGCGCCGAACCCGATGCGGTTCACGGTACGGTCGCCGAGCCGCCAGGTGCCCGCGGCGGCGGCCGGTGTGGCCGGGCTCGTGTTCTTGGTCGTCATGCCCTCAGCGTGCGTCTCCCGCCCGCCGTGTGCCCGAGAATGGCAACAAGCTGCCATCCCGGTCACACCGGGATGGAACCGGCGAGAATCGATGATGTGCCGACGAGAGACGGGCTCATCCGGGTGAGCGAGGCGATCACGATCGTGCGCGGCGAGGAGGAGCTGTTCCGGCGCACGGCGCATCTGTTCGCGACCGCCACCGACATGGCGTGCGCCGCCGCCGGGCTCGCCGGCTGGGTCGGGGAGCGCAGGCCGAAGGAGGTCGTGGAGGCGCGTCCGGCCGGGACCCGCGTCCGCAAGATCTACCCGTCCGGGCTGCTGCTCGACCCGGTGTCCGCACGGGAGCTCGCACGGCGCCGCGACGAACTCGGCGCGGAGATCCGCGTCACCCCCGAGGAGATCAACGAGACGATCATCCTCGACCGCCGGGTCGTGATCCTCGCGGGCGATCTCAAGGCCGGTCAGCGCGGCTACAGCGTGATCACCCAGCCGGAGATCGTGCAGGGCGTGCTCTCGCTGTTCGAGACCGCGTGGCGGTCGGCGATCGACCTCGCCGTCTACAACGCGCAGGTCGCCGAGATCCGGCAGCTCGCGCCCGCCGTACTGGACATGCTCAGCCAGGGTGTCAAGGACGAGGCCGCCGCCCGCCGCCTCGGGCTGGGCCTGCGGACCTACCGGCGCCGGGTCGCCGAGCTGATGGCCGCGCTCGGCGCGGAGTCACGGTTCCAGGCCGGTGTCCGGGCCCGCGAGCTCGGCCTGGTCTAGCGCGGGACACACCCCTCGCCGGACCGACCGTGCGAGGCGCTGCGTCCTGGCGGTTCCCGCCCGGCTCGCGGCCCGCGCGGCGTCTGGCCGGAACTCGATGCCACCGGCTCCGGTCCGGGTGGCCGGGAGACTCCCCTGTCGTCATCGGGCCCGGCCCCGCGGAGGTGTCCGATCGCGGCATCGGCCATTCGGTTCCTTCGGCGACGTCACGCCGAGCTCCCCCTGCGGGCGATCCACGCGAGGAGACGCCGAGGGCCGGAGCACGGCCGTCCGGCCGTTCGCCCGCGTCTCAGGCGCGGAAGCGCCGGGTGGCCGGCGTCATGAACACCGCGGTGGAGGGTGGACAGCCCGCCGCCGATGACGAAGACTCTGGGGCGAGGCGGTGATCGGAATGGGCGACGGCGGCACCCGGGCGATGGCGGGCGCCATCCTCGCGTCCGTCGCGGTCATGCTGCCGGCCTGTACGGCACCGCCCGCCGCGAACCACGCCGCCGCCACGCCGGCCGCGTCCGCCGCGGCGCCGCCCTCGGCCGCTCCGGTGCTGCGCCAGACCAAAGCCGAGATCGCCCGGACGATAGCGAGCCTCCGCCAGGTCGACGACCACCCGCTCTACGAGCTGACGTTCCACGGCGGCTACGACCGGGAGGCGCCGGTGGCCGAGGCGGAGCTCGCCCGCCGCGACGACGCCTGGGCCTGCTCGCTCTTCTACGCGCGGGGCGCGTCCGGCGGCGGGCTGTTCGGCCGGAACTTCGACTGGTCGGCGAACCCGGCGCTGCTCGTGCGCGCCGACCCGCCGGACGGGTACGCGTCGATCTCGCTGGTCGACGCGTACTACGCGCTCGGCGACGACCGGGCGCCCGACCTGCCGGATCCGGTGGCGCGGCGCCGCCTCGCCCACGCCGTGCTCACGCCGTTCGACGGCATGAACGAGAAGGGCCTCGTGATCGGGATGGCCCAGATGCCGGAGGACGGCGCCGTGCCCCGCCGCCCCGGCGTGCGCACCGTGGGCTCGACCCGGATCATGCGGATCGTGCTCGACAAGGCGGCGACCGTGGACGAGGCCGTCGCCCTCTTCCGCGGGTACGACGTCGACTTCACCGGCGGGCCGCGGCTGCACTACCTGGTGGCCGACGCGGCCGGGCGGTCGGCGGTGCTGGAGTTCGCCGGCGGCCGCCTCAACGTGCTCCGCGACGAGCGCCTGCTCACCAACTTCACCCTCACCGGCACCGCGGACCGGCTCGCCGACACCCGCTACCGCGTCCTGTCGCAGGGCCGGGTGGCCGGCACCGCGAGCGCGTTCGACCTGCTCCGCCGGGTCGCGCAGCATCACACCAGATGGTCGGTGGTGTACGACCAGGCGGCGGCCACGGCGCGGGTCGTCACCTCCCAGCGCTGGGACCGGGTCCACACCTTCCCGCTCCGCGAGGCGGGCTGACCGGTACGGCTAAGCCCCGCCGGGCGCCGGGCCGGTCCCGCTCGGCCGTGCCGAACGCCGCCCGGCAGACCACGAGCGCGACCGCGAAGAGCGGCAGCCAGGCGACCCGGGCGGGCACCCAGCCGAGCCCGTCGGGCACGGTGTGCAGGCCCGGGAGCGGGGCCGCGAAGAGGCCGACGGCGGTCACCGCGAGCATCGCGGTCTGGTGCCACAGGAAGAGCGTCATCGCGGACAGGTTGATCAGCGCCACCACGGCCCAGGCCACCGGGCGCGCCATCAGCCGGGTCAGCCGCCGTCGCAGCAGCGACGCCAGCCCGCACTGGGCGAGCCCGAACGCGACCGCCGCGAGCGTGGGCGGGTCGAGGTTCGAGAACCGGTCCCCCGGCACGCCGACCATCGACGCCGGGTAGCCGGCCCACAGGATCAGCGCGGCGGCGGCCGCCGTACCGCCGCCCAGCAGCAGCCACCCGCACCGGCGGGAGCGGAGGCGGCCCGCCGCCCAGGCGGTGCCCAGCGTGTACGGCACCAGCCACCCGGCGACCACGCTCACCGCCTCGAGGGCCGGGCCGAGGCGGTCCGCCCAGCCGAGGCCGAAGCGGACCAGGTCGGCGGCGGCGACGACGGCGAGCGGCACGGCCGGGTGGATCCGGACGGCCACCGGGGTCGCGGCCGTGAGCAGCGCGAACACCAGCAGGAACCACAGTGGGGAGAGCACCAGGGTCGCCATCGTGCGCAGCGTGTCCGGGTCCGCCTCCGCGCCGACGAGGACGGCGAACGCGACCGCCCACACGCCGAGCAGCGGGACGACCGGCCGGAACAGCCGGGCGAGCCGGCGGCCGAGCCACCGGCGGTAGCCGACGCCGCGCCGCCGCGCCGACAGGTGGCCCCGGGCCGCCACCTCGCCGCCGACCAGGAAGAACACCGCCAGGGTCTGCAGCACCCAGGAGACCGGCGCGAGCCACGGCATGTGCCGCAGCGGGCTCGTCACCACCAGGACGCCCTGCCCCCGGTCCACCACCGCGGTGACGAGCCAGTGGCCGAGGATCACCCCGAGCACGGCGAGCGCCCGCAGGGCGTCGATGCCCCGGTCGCGGCCCGCCGGGGTGGCCGCCTCGATCCGCCGCGCCCAGCCCCGCGGGCCCCTGTCGCGAGGCGGCCCGCCGGTGGCGGGGCGCGGGGCCGGTACGGCGGCGCCGTGTTCCGCCGGCCGCAGGCTCCCGGCCGCCCGGGCCGCGGGGTGCGGCGCCGCCGGGGGCGTCTCACCGGCGGTGACCTGCCCGGCCGGTCGGCGGGGTGCGGGGACCCGTGGGGCGGTGGTGCGGGCGCGGCCGGCGGGGGACGGCGAGTCAGCCATCGGTCACCTCCTCGGCCCGGCCCAGCGCGATGCGGGCGAGATTCGTCAGCGACCGCGAGCCGGGGACGAAGTAGTCGCCGTGGCCGCCGTCGCCCGCGTCGAACAGGCGGGCGCCGAAGTCCGGCGACACCGGGTCGGCGCCGAAGCCGACGGTCGTGCCGAGCAGGCGCAACCTGATATGCGGCACATCCCCGATCCAGTCCACGCCGCCCCGGCCGGCCCAGACCCGCGCGCGGGTGCCGAGCTCGCGCACGGTCGCCGCGCCGACCCCGGGGCTGCCGATGAGGGCGATGTCGGCGATGCCCGGCTCGGCCGCCGCGGCGCCGCACACCACCGAGCCGTACGAGTGGCACAGCAGGGTCACCGGCGCGCCCGGCGCGACCCGGCGCAGCGCGGCGACGAGCGCGCGCAGTCGCACCGCCCCCGCCTCGGCGCGGCCGGTGGTCACCGTGGCCACCCCGACCAGCGGGGGCGGGCGGTAGTCGAGCCAAGTCACGACCGCGACCTCGGTGCCGGGGCCCGCCTCCCGCCGCACCTGCTCGTAGAGGGCGCGCGCGGCCGGTCCCGGCCTGGCGTACGGGGTGGGGGTGGGCGCGTCGAAGCTCTCCAGCGTGACGCCCGAGCCGGCCACCAGGATCGCGATCCGGCCGGCCGTGGTCAGGTCGCCGAGCACCTCGACGACCCGCCCGTCGCCGCGCGCTTCGAAGGACAGGAACGTGCGCGCGGGATCGGCCATGGCGCGCAGCGCGGCGGCCCGCCGCCCGTTCCCGGCCTGTTCGGCCATGCGGGCGGCGAGCGCGATCGTGGCGCGGTTCGCGGCGTACCGGTCCGCGAGGGTGTCCGCGGAGATCGCCGGCAGCGCGGGCGGGGCGGGGGCGGGTGTCTCGGCGACGGCCGCCGCCGAGACCGGCACGGACACCGCGGCGGCCACCAGCGCGGCGAGCGCCAGGCGCCACAGCCTCGCGCCTCGGCGTGAGATCGGCATCGATGTCTCCCCTTCCGAACGGTGTGGAAGGGAAGCTATTGATCAGGCCTTGTCGGCCGCGTCCCGCGCGAGGACCCACTTTCCGCGTACCTCTCAGGTGGTACGGGTATGAGGCGCCCGGCCGCGGGCGGGGCGGGCCTCGTCCTCGTGCCGGGCGCCCCGGCCCGCACCGCCTGCAGCCGCTCATCCTCCCGGCCGGATGCGGGTTCGTGACCGGGGAAGGCGTGGCCGTCCGCGGCGGGTCTCCTGCGGTGCGCGCCGGGACCGCCCGTCAAGTGCCGCGGCCCGCGCCCGCCGCGGTGACCACGCGGCGGCCCCGATCACGTTCCGCTTCCGCGCCCTACCGCGTGACGACCTCCTGGATCTCGGTCACCCAGCCGGACGGGTCCCCCTTCCCGTATCTCAGGTAGACCTCGCGGGCGACGCCCGTGCTGCGGTACCCGTTCTCCTCGACCCACTTGGCGAGGTTCTGGTAGGTGGCGCCCACGGTGTCCATGTCGCCCTGGTGGATCGTGGTCGCGGCCTGCTCGACCGGCGGCAGGTCCGCCACGTCGAAGTCGTACCTCGCCCCGGGCTCGAGGTTCACCTGGACGCCCGCGTGCACGCGCACCCCCTCGGCGAGCGGCTCGTAGTACGCGATCGCCGGGCCGGTGAAGGTGAGACCGGCCGCCTCGACCCGCCGGCACAGCTCCGCGTAGAGCGGCTGGATCACCGCGCCGATCTTGTCGGACTCGAAGCTCTCCGCCACCCCGCTCAGCTCGGCCAGCCGTACCGGGGGCAGGCTCTTGACCACGACGTCGATGGACATGGCACCCTCCGTCTCGATCATCCGGAGTCTCGCCTCCACCTCGGCGAGCCGGGCCATGTCCGCCGCCACCTGGGCCGCCAGCTCGGCCCGGCGCAGCCGGAGCATGCCGTGCAGCTCCTCCGGGCCGACCTTCTCCTCAAGGATGCGCCCCACCTGTTCGAGCGTGAGGCCGAGCTCCTTGAGCGCGATGATCCGGTTGAGCCGGGTGAGCTGCCCCACCTCGTAGTAGCGGTAGCCGGTGTGCGGATCGACCCGGGCGGGCCGGAGCAGGCCCAGGGCGTCGTAGTGGCGCAGCATGCGCACCGACACCCGGCCGAGCCGGGCGAAATCTCCAATGCTGAACATGACACCCCCGGGTCTACGGCCTCACACCGTGTGAGGGTCAACCTGCGGGCCCACCGTTCCCCCGGGCAGCGGAGGCACACCCGCCCAGGACGGCAGCGGCTCGCAGCGGCTCAGCCAGTGCCCGGGCAGGGCGGTGATCGCCGGCGCCGCGGCGACGATGCCGCCGACGATGGCGCAGGTGGTGTCGACGTCGCCGCCCGCGGACGCCGTGGTCCACAGCGCCGCCTCGAAGTCGCGGCGTTCCCGGGCCGCCACCCAGAGCGTGAACGGCACGGTGTCGTGGGCGGACACCCGGCGGCCGTTGCCGAGCACCTCGGCGACGAGCCCGGGGTCGGAGACGGTGAGCAGCNGCCGGGCCTCGGCGACGCCGTCGCGCACCATGCCCGGCGGCACCTGTGCGATGACCCGGTCGAGGAACGGGCCCGGGGGCAGGCCGGGCTCGGCGGCGGCGAGCGCCGCCGCCACGGCCACGGCGATCGCGCCGGCCACCGCCTCCGGGTGCATGTGGGTGACCTGCGCCGACAGCGCCGCCTGCCGTACCACCTCGGCCATGCCCGCCCCGGCGAACCAGGCGCCGAGCGGGGCCACCCGCATCGCGGCGCCGTTGCCCCAGGAGCCCCTCCCGTCGTACGGCTCGGCGGCGAGCGTGCGCCAGTCGCCGCCCTGGCGGATGAGGCGGAGCATGCGGCCGGTGGTCGGGCCGTAGCCGCGGTCGAAGTCGTGCCGCGCGGCGAAGCTCGCGGCGAGCTCGTCCTGGTCGATCGTGCCGTGGTCGGCGAGGACGCGGAAGACCGAGCAGGCCATCTCGGTGTCGTCGGTCCACTGCCACGGGCCGGGCGGCAGCTCCCGGGCGGACAACGCGTGCCGGTTGGCGGGGACGAAGAACTGGGATCCGAAGGCGTCGGCGAGGGCGAGGCCGCGCAGCGAGGCGACGGCCCGCGCCGGGGGATCAGCGCGCATGCCTCGATTCTTCTCCCGGTACGGCCCCGCCGGGCCGGTCGAGAGGACACGCCTCCGGCGGCCGGGCGGGCACGGGCGCGGCGGGCCGGGGTCACATCCCGGGCTCACCTGCCGGGCTCACCTGCCGGGCTCACGTGGCAGGCTCACGTGCCGGGCTCACGTCGCGGGCTCACGTGGCGGCCGCGTCCCGCAGCGCCTGCCGTACCTCCATCAGGGCGAAGCCGAGCAGGTTGAGGCCGCGCCAGCACTCGGGCCGCTCCGCCCGCTCGTCGTCGGCCGCGAGGCCGATGCCCCAGACGCGGTCCACCGGGCTCGCCTCGACCAGCACCCGGTCACCGGTGCCGAGCAGGAAGTCCCGCAGCTCGGGGTTCTGCCCGAACTTGGCGAGATTGCCCTGCACCACGAGGTCGAAGCGGGCGTCGCGCCACGTCTCCTCGTCGAAGCCGCGCACCTGCCGGCCGAGGTCCTTCGCCTGTCCGGGATGCCCGGCCGCGATGATCGCCGCCTCGGTCTCCGCGTCGCCGAACAGGCGCGCCTTCGCCGCCATCATGAAATGCTCGGCCGTCCGGTAGCGCACCCCGTCGACGGTGAACTCGGCGGGCCACCACTGGGAGAGACAGCCCCGCCCGACTCCGCCGCCACGCGGGGGCTGATGGCCCCAGAACATCAGGTACCTGATCCGCTCGCCCCGCCGCACCGCGTCGATCAGACCGGCGACATCCCGCACCGCCATCGTCTCTGCCATAGGGGCACGATCCCAGATTCCCGCCACGCCGAGCCACGGAATTACACGTGGCCGCCTACCGCGCCTCGGCCAGACCGCGAGCCGGTGCCCGGTGACGCGTGGGCGGCAGGGCGGGTCCGGATCGCGGGCCGGCGAGCGCGCCGTGGCGGCGCGGGCGCACCTCGTCAGAGCGGCCTGGCGGGACCCGGGGGCGCCGGACGCGGGCCGGGGTCGGCGTGGCCGCCGACCGGCGCCCTGACCGGACCTCGTCACAGCAGCTTGGCGAGGCGTGCCTTCTTGCGGTTCTCCCGCACGATCCAGGCGATGTCGGCGTCGGCGGAGCCGGCCAGCGCCTGGAATCGCGGCAGGCCGGGACCGGGGTCGGCGGCGACGGCGACGCTCCAGCAGTAGCCGAGCGCCTGGCGCAGCACCCGAACGTCGGGGTCACGGCGTTCCTCGCGCGGGAGGGCGGCCAGGGCGTCGGTGGCGCGGGCGCACACCTCGACGGCGGCGGCCGCGGCGGCCGGGGTGCGCAGCAGGCGGGGCTCGCACAGGCTCGCCACGGCGGCTCGCCGTACCAGGGGGTGGGGGTCGGCCACCCACGCGGCGGCGATCTCGAGCAGCCGCGGCGGATCGGCGTCACCGAGCCGCTGCAGCGCCATCGCCACGGCCTCGCGGATCCGCCAACGGGAGTCGGTGGCGTGCGCGCGCAGCCGGTCGACCAGGTCGTCGGCGCCTTCGGCGAGCAGCCGCCCGAGGCCGAGCACGCCGCAGAACACCAGGTACTCCTCGCCGCCGGCGATGAGCCGGTCGAAACGCTCCCGATCCCCCTCGTCGGCGACCGCCCGCGCCAGCTCGATGTTGGCGCGCGGCCCCGGCAGTCCCGACCGCTCCAGCAGGTAATCCGGCCACTCCGCGGGGGTCAGCGCGTTGAGCTCCGCCCGATAGCGACCGCCGCCTCCACTCATGAGGGCAACCTAGCCCATCGCGGTCGCCGCGTCCGGCGGAATCGATCACCCCGATGAGCCGGCGGCGGTTCCGCGCCGGTGCCCGAGGAGTCGCCGCGGCTCCGCACGGAATTGCCGATAACCGTCCCAAGAACGCCCGTTTCGGGATTGAATGCTGCACGGTGGACGGTTCGCGCGACCGGCCACCGGGCCACGGCAGGGTAGTGCTACCTGGAGGATCTCCCGCATGTCGGTTCTGCTCAAGGCTGGTCTGGGGCTGCTGGCGCTCCTCGCCTTGTTGTTCTACGTGCCGGGCGGATGGATGCTCGTCCTCGTCCTGCTGGCCGTGGCGCTCGTGATGGGATCCTTCCTCGGCTACGTCTGGCTGCAGGAGGCCGGACCGGCGGAAAGGCGCGCCCCGTCCGCGCAGGACATACTGCGGGAGCGCCTGCGGCGCCGCCTCGGCTTCAGCTAGGACCCCCGCCCGGGACACCGGCGAGGTCTCAGGGACGGTCCGCCGGCGCGTTCTTCGTCAGCGCGGCGACGAGATCACGCAGATCGTTCACCACCATGTCGGCCGCCGCGGCCTCGGGCCGGGCGGCGTGCAGGAAGCCCCAGGGGCCGCGGCGCAACAGCGCGGTGCGCATACCGGCGTTCCTGGCCGGAAGCACATCGTTGTCCAGGCGGTCCCCGACGTACAGGATGCGCTCCGGCGGGCAGCCCGCGACGGCGATGACCTTGTCGAAGAAGCCGGGGTCGGGCTTGGCGACGCCCCAGCCGTCGGAGGTGTGGATCGACTCGACCGGCAGGTCCATCGCGGCGAGCGCGTCGTACGCCTGCGTCGGCTGGTTCCCCGCGATGATGAGCCGGTAGCCGGCGGCGCGCAGGTCGGACAGGCTCTCCCGGACGTCCGGGTAGAGGTCGTCGGCGTCGAAGTTCACCCGCAGGCCGTCGGGGTCGTCCCGCTCCCACGCGGCGATCTCCTCCTCCAGCCTCAGGCCGGGGCGCACCATCCGGAACGCCTCGACGAGCGGCCGGTCCGACGCGACCATCGCCCCCACCAGGCTGATCATCGTGCCCGCCGGCACCCCCAGCCGATCGGCCCAGCGCGTCCAGATGCGCGTCTCGTCGATCAGCGTCTCCCCGACGTCGAACACCACCGCCTCGACCACGCCTACTCCTTCCCGAAACCGCCGAGATGTCACTCTATGCGGCACCGGCCTCGGCCCGCCGAGCCCCGTACCGCCCATGACGCGGCCGGCGACCACGGTTCACCCCTGTGGCCACGCCTCGCCGGGCGACTACATCGCGGGCAGTGGTCGCCCCGCTCCGGGAGCAGTACGGCGCGCCCGGACGCACCCCTGCCGGAGTAGCCGCGACAGCATCCCGGGGTGGGATGACGGCCGTGCCGCGGGCCGACACCATCGAGGGCAGGTCCGCCTCCGCAATCGCCCTGTCATGAGGGGAGTCCGCTCGTGCGCAAGGTCTTCGTCATCATCGCCGGACTGCTGCTGGCGGTCGTGGTCATCCAGTTCTTCCTCGCGGCCATGGGCGCGTTCGAGCGGCCCAGAACCGAGGACTCATTCGCGCCGCACCGCATGCTCGGCTGGGCGGTCCCGATTCTCGCGTTGCTGACGACGGGCGCCGCGGCACTGGCCAGGGCGCCGGGCCGGCTGATCGGGCTGGCCGCGCTGCCGATCGCGCTGGGCGTCATGCAGGCGCTGATCCGGGTCTTCGCCGACATGCTGGGCGTCGCCGGCGACACCACCTCCCTCGCCGGCGCCGTGGTGTTCGGGGTGCACGGGGTGAACGGGCTGATCATCATGGGCGCCTGCCGCCACGTGGTGGTGAAGGCGGGCGAGTTCGCCGCCGCGCCGCGCCCGGCGCGAGCCGGCCGCGCCCCGTCGACCACGTCCTGACGCCCTCCCTCGCGAAGCGGGACGGCCGACCGGCGCCGGTCGGCCGTCCCGCTTCGCGGCGGGCCTGAGCGGCCGGGCCGCACGGCACCGGTCGCCGATCCCGGCCCGGACGCGAGCCGCCTTCCGGCGGCTCTTGGCCCGCTTCACCGGTCCCCTCGCCGTGCGGGGCCGGGCGGCATGGCGCCGCTGCGGCCTCGGACCGCCTCCGGCTCGGCGGCTCGGCCTCCGCCGCGACCCGGGGGTGACTCCGCCGGGTCCCGCACCGGAGGTCCGCCGTGCGGATCCCATCCGCCCTGGTGGCCGGAGACGCGGCGCCGTACCGTGCACGGGTCTCCCCGGTGCCCCGCCCGTGCGCCTGGTGACGCGCCGCTGCCGGTACCGTTGTGCTTCGTGACAGCCATCGATCCATCCATCACTGGGGCGCACGGCGTCGGCCTGGCGACGATCGCGGCCGACGGCACCGTTCTGGACACCTGGTTTCCGGCTCCCGAGCTGGGCGAGCCGCCGTCCACGGGCACGCGACGACTCTCCGCCGAGGAGGCGGGCGACCTCGCCGAGCTGACGGGGCCCGACCCCGACCGGGGTGTGGAGGTCGTGGCGGTCCACACCGGCATCGCCAAACTCTCCGAGGCGCCGACCGACGCCCATGACGTCTACCTGCGGCTGCACCTGCTGTCGGCGCGCCTGGTCCGGCCGCACGGGCTGAACCTCGACGGCATCTTCGGCAAGCTGGCCAACGTCGTGTGGACGAACCACGGCCCCTGCCCGGTCGAGGGCTTCGAGGCCGTTCGGCTGCGCCTGCGCCGCCGCGGCCCGGTCACCGTCTACGGCGTGGACAAGTTCCCGCGCATGGTCGACTACGTCGTGCCGAGCGGCGTGCGGATCGCCGACGCCGACCGGGTACGGCTCGGCGCCCACCTCGCCTCCGGTACCACGGTCATGCACGAGGGCTTCGTCAACTTCAACGCGGGCACGCTCGGCGCGTCCATGGTGGAGGGCCGGATCTCGGCGGGCGTGGTCGTCGGCGACGGCTCGGACATCGGCGGCGGCGCGTCGATCATGGGCACCCTCTCCGGCGGCGGCAAGGAGGTCATCTCCATCGGTGAGCGCTGCCTGCTCGGCGCCAACTCCGGCATCGGCATCTCCCTGGGCGACGACTGCGTCGTCGAGGCCGGCCTGTACGTCACCGCCGGCACGAAGGTGCGTCTCCCGGACGGCCGCGTGGTGAAGGCCCGCGAGCTGTCCGGTACCAGCGGCCTGCTGTTCCGCCGCGACTCGGTGAGCGGCGCGGTCGAGGCGCTGCAGCGCGAGGGCGAGGGCATCGCCCTCAACGCCGCCCTGCACGCCAACGACTGACTCCGCCCGCCGCGCGGGCGGGTGGCGCGGCACCACCACGGTCGCGCTCACGGCCGGCATCACGATCACATACCTCGCGCCCCGGGGCACGCCCCGGGGCGCTTCCGTTGCCGGGACGTCGTGATCGAGTTGCCCGCGCGATATTGACGGACTGATCTACCAGGGAGTAAGTTCAAAGCTAAATTTAAAAGAAAGCTTCCTAATAGTTCTGGCGCAAGAAGCAGGTAGGAAGCCGATGCCGCGCGCTCCGCCACCCCCGCCCCGGCCCCGTCGATCTCCTCCATCCCTGGGACTCCCTCCCGGCCGACCGACGCCGCCGTCGAGGAGACTCCGGCCGTGCTCTTCGGCCGCCGAAAGGGACACCCCCACCGTCACAGCCTCCTTTTCGCATCTCCTGCAGGGACGTGGAGCAGCACAGTGAAATCACGGATCCTCACCAGACTTCTCGCGGCGGCGGGAACGCTGCTGTTTCCTCTCGCATCGGCCGTCGCGTTGGCGCCCAGCGCGAACGCGGCGGTGGCGACCCCGGTGCGGGTGAACGCCGGCGGTCCGGCGTTCACCGACGGCTCGGGTGACTCCTGGTCGGCCGACCGCGCCTACAGCGACGGCTCCTGGGGGCACGAGACCGTGTACGGCTCGGGCAACCCGAGCGGCGACATCGCCGGCACCACCGACGACGCGCTCTACCACAGCTACAACCTGTTCACCGGCTGGTCGGGCTACAAGTTCGACGTCGGCAACGGCACCTACCAGGTGACGCTGAAGATGGTCGAGGACTGGGCCACCGCCGCCGGGCAACGCAAGTTCGACGTGCGCATCGAGGGCACGACGGTGCTCACCGCGTTCGACATCTTCGCCGCCTGCGGCCGGCTGACCGCGTGCGACCGCACGTTCACCGTGAACGTCACCGACGGCCAGCTCAACGTGCAGTTCAACATGAACGGCGGGGCGAACTACGCGGCGATCGCCGCGATCGCGGTCACCGGCGGGCAGAGCGGCGGTGACACCACGCCGCCGACCGTGCCGGGCAACCTGCGCTCCACCGGGACCACGTCCAGCAGCGTCTCCCTCGCCTGGGACGCCTCCACCGACAACGTCGGCGTCACCGGCTACCAGATCTACCGCAACGGCAACCTGATCACCACGGTCACCGGCACCACCTACACCGACACCGGCCTCAGCCCGTCGACCACCTACACCTACACCGTCCGCGCCCGCGACGCGGCAGGCAACCTCTCCGGCCACAGCAACCAGATCAGCGCCACCACGAGCGGCGGAGGAAACGGCGGAGGCAAGAAGGTCCTCGCCTACTTCGTCGACTGGGGCATCTACCAGCGCAACTACCACGTCAAGAACATCGACACCAGCGGTACGGCCGGCAAGATCCAGTACATCAACTACGCCTTCGGCAACGTGACGAACGGCCAGTGCGTGATGGGCGACTCCTTCGCCGCCATCGACCGCTTCTACAACGCGTCCGAGAGCGTGGACGGCGAGGCCGACAGCTGGAACGCCGGGGCGCTGCGCGGCAACTTCAACCAGCTGCGCAAGCTGAAGAAGAAGTACCCGCACATCAAGATCCTCTGGTCGTTCGGCGGCTGGACCTTCTCCAGCGGCTTCGGCCAGGCCGCCCAGAACCCGGCCGCCTTCGCGGACTCCTGCTACAACCTGGTCGAGGACCCGCGCTGGGCGGACGTGTTCGACGGCATCGACATCGACTGGGAGTACCCCAACGCCTGCGGCGACACCTGTGACAACAGCGGTTTCGCGGCGTTCCGGAACCTGATGGCGGCGCTGCGCGCCCGCTTCGGGCCGGACTACCTGATCACCGCCGCGATCACGGCCGACGGCACCGACGGCGGCAAGATCGACGCGGCCGACTACGCGGGCGCCGCCCAGTACGTCGACTGGTACAACGTCATGACCTACGACTACTTCGGTGCCTGGCCCGGCGCCAAGCAGGGCCCGACGGCTCCGCACTCCCCGCTCACCTCCTACAACGGCATCCCGCAGCCCGGCTTCTACGCCGACGCCGCCATCCAGAAGCTGAAGGGCAAGGGCATCCCCGCGAGCAAGCTCCTGCTCGGCATCGGCTTCTACGGCAGGGGCTGGACCGGCGTCACGCAGAGCGCCCCGGGCGGCTCCGCGACCGACGCCGCGCCGGGCTCCTTCGAGGACGGCATCGAGGACTACAAGGTCCTCAAGACCCGCTGCCCCACGACCGGCACCATCGCCGGCACCGCCTACGCGCACTGCGGCAACGAGTGGTGGGGCTACGACACCCCCAGCACGATCACCGGGAAGATGACCTACGCGAAGAACCAGGGCCTCGGCGGCTCGTTCGTCTGGGAACTCAGCGGCGACACCGCCAACGGTGAACTCATCACAGCGGTCCACAGCGGCCTGAACTGACCCCGCTCCGTCTTCCGATAACCGGCCGACCGGGGAGGCAGCCGATCACCCCCCACTTCCCCGGTCGGCCTCTTCTCCCCCACGCATCCACACCACGTCGTCTCCCGCCGGGTCATCTCCCGCCGGCCGCAGGGCGACCGGTTCGCCCCGCCTGCGAGCGCCATCACGGGAGGCCGACCGCCGAGCGTCCGCCCCCGCCACGGCCCGCCGTCCGCGGCTGCCACGCCCGGGCCTCCGCACCTCGCCCATCGGGGTCTCTCCCGACCGCGCCCCCTTCCCGCGCCCTTCCGGCCCTCTCCCTCGCCCACCTGCCCCCTTGACCCTCGAAAGCGCCGAGGACTCGCCGTCGGCCGGCCGTACGCCCCGCCGTCACCTCGGTCGGCCGCCGCGCAACCCGCGACGCCTCTCGACGAACGGCGGCGGCCGCACCTCGACAGGTGGTGAGAGTTCTCCCGGCCGTCACGCCTTCAGCCGCCTCACCTCGCCGGCCCCGCCTTCCGGCCGCGCGCGTGCCATCCCCGCCCGCACCCCTGACGCCCCCTCGAAAGCGCCGGCGCCTCACCGCCGCCGAGCCGGGTGCCGCCGAGATCGGCCTGGTCGGCCGCTGCCGCGCCGTCCGCGACGCCTCTGAGGGAGCGGCGGTAGGAGCGCCCGCGGCGAGCGGTGGGGAACCTCCTGGCGAACTCGGCCTCCACCTGCCGCTCCCGGTCGCGTAGCACCAGCTCCGCGCCGCGGCCCGCGGGCGTCGCGTCGGCCTCCTGTGCGGCGCGGCGCTCGGCGGCCGCGAGGCGCTCCCGGATGCGCACGGTGTAGCCGTGGCAGAACGCCTTGCGGAAGGTGATCGTGGCCACCCCCGGCGGCACGGGCGTGCGCGCCAACGCCGCGAACATCTGCACGACGAGGGAGGCGAACAGCATCGCGACCCGCTCGCGGTCCGCGCCGAAGCCGAGCACCCGGGCGATCTGGTGGTACCGGCCCTCGGCCGCGCCGTACCGCCGGGTGGTCACGACCCGGCACCGCATCGCGGTGGCGATGACGTTGAGCAGCACCCCCTTCTCCACCCGGTACGGCCCGCGCAGCTCGATCTCCGACACGTCCACCGTGTCGGCCGCCCGGCCGTCGCCGGCGAGCAGCGCGCGCTCCACCCCGTACTTCGCCATGAGCGCCATCGCCTGCGCGAGGTAGGTCTCCGCCTCGGTGGCGGAGGTGTTGGGGTGCTCGGCCACCGCCAGCAGCTTGCGGATCCGGTTCAGGACACGCTCGGGTGTCTCGCTCGAAGCCATGCACGCGACAGTAGCCCCGGACCGCCGGCCGACCCCCGTACCGAAACGGGATCTGTGGATAACCGCCTCCATCCACAGCCGGCCGCCTCCGATGTCACGAGCAGGCCACGAAATGATCTCATGATCATTGAACGATCTCGGCGCGGCGGCCGTACCTCGTTGCGATGCGGCGCCCGGAGCGCATGGGGGCGCCCGGGCCCCACCTGGCGCCGCAGTCGATGACGACTCCGGAAGGAGTGCGGAATGCAACAAGGCCGACGGAACCGGGCGGTCATTCCGGTCCTGAGCGCCCTCGCCGTGGGCGCGGCAGGGGTCGGTATCGCCTTCGCCGCCGTCAGCGGGGGCGGGCAGGAGGCGACCGGCAGCGCGCGGTTCAGCAATCCGAACGCCGGCGCGCGGACCGCCGTCCCGACGTCCGAGGCCGCCGCGGCCGGGGCCGCCGCAGGTGCGGCGACCGGCGCGCAGACCATCGTCTGCCCCAGCGTGGCCGACAAGCTTCCCGACATCCCCGCCGCCGCCCAGGCCGAGGTCGAGAACAACCTCCGGCAGCTCGAAACGCAGATCGCCGACGCGAACGACCGCCTCGCCACCTCGGTGGGCCAGGGCGGCCCCGACTTCGTGCAGAACGCGATCCTCGGCCCCCTCGAGGACAAGCGCGTAGCAGCCATCAACCGCATCGCCACCGCGATCGGCCGTGTCGCCGACCGCCCCATCGGATTGGAGGTCCTCGCCCCCTGCACGCTCAACCAGTGACGAAGCCGATCTCATCGCACGTCCCACCGCACGCTCAGTGATCTGAGGAAAGGAGGGAAGGCACGACGCCGCTCGCGGGGCATCCTGGGTTCGCTCCGCGAGCGGCCTCGTCCGCTACGGACCGCTTTCCGTGGCCCGTGGTCCGCGACGGCCGGGATTCAGCGACACGGCCGCCGCTCCGATACGTGGCCGGGCTTCAGCGCCCCTTACCGGCACGGCCGGCCGCGAGATACGCGCCGGCCATTGCGGACACGGCCCTTCTCGTCGCAGGTACGGCGAACGCCCCGCGAACGCGCGGCTCGACCGCAGTGCTGCCGACAGGGTGTCCAGGGAGCGCGAGGAAGAGGGCGGCACGTGTACTGCAGTGCGCGGCCAGGAAGCGCGGCCGGGAGACAAGGAGCCCGGAGCGCGGCGGCCGTGGACCGGCGGCCGGCAGCGGCCGGGTGCCGTCAGAGCAACGGCGCGGACCACATCGAGGGGGTGGCCTCAGCCGAGCCCGCAGGAGTGGAGCCACGCCCTGGCCGGAGTCGTGATCGGCCGGGAAGCCGCGTGCTCATCGAGGCCTGGCTGAACGGCTTGCCGTTGCGGGCCGCCCAGGCGGCTCGCCAGGTGAGGGGGCGGGCGACGCGGGTGGCCATGTCGGCGGGGAGGCCATCCCGCTGCCCGGCGAGATCGTCCTGGTGAGCGCTCGCCGCCCTCCGCCCCGGGGAGCGCAGGCCCTCGCCCCGGATCGCCTCCGGCAGGCTCGTCGAGGCGCGCACCGGCCGGGAGGGGCACCGTGGCCCGGCATGGTCGCGACGGGGTCGTCGCTCAGGCCGCGCCGTAAACGCGTGGTGAGGCAACGGCGTCATTCGGCAGACTCGCCGCATGAAGTGGACGTTCATCTCCGACCCGGCGGAGTTCCCGGCGGCGGCCGAGGAGTGGCTGCTGCGCGATCCGGTCGCCAACACGATCCCCCTGACCGCGCTCGCCCGCAGCCGACGCGGCCTGTATCGGGATCAGCCGATCTTCGGCTGGCTCGCCGCCACCGACGCGCCTGACGGCCGGGACGTCCGAGGCGTCGTCCTGCACACGCCGCCGCATCCGGTGCTGCTCTGCGACGTTCCGCCGGAGTCCATCCCGCCGCTCGCCGAGGCGCTGCGATCCCGGGAGGTCGCCGGCGCGTTCGGCCCGGTCGGGCAGGTCGACGCCTTCGCCGAGGAGTGGGGCGCCACGCCCGTCAGACGGCTGGACGAGCGCCTCTACCGCCTCGGCACCCTGGTCGAGCCGTCCGTCCAGGGTCACGCCCGGCGAGCGCGCCCGAACGACCTCGACCGCATGGTGGACTGGTACGTCGACTTCGTCGCCGAGGCGGGGGCACCGGGCCGCGAAACGAACGCGGGCGACCTGCTGAGGCTCCGTATCGCCCAGAACGAGCTGGTGGTATGGGAGAACGAGGGCGAGATCGTCGCCATGGCCGGGTTCTCCACCCCGATCGCCGGCATGTCACGCGTCGGCCCGGTCTACACCCTGCCCCGCCACAGACGACGCGGGTACGGCTCCGCC
>Ga0065720_1018963_pt1 | contig 50899 bp, 47 predicted proteins | sample Thericmetagenome_FD_59107 | JGI IMG/M metagenome (GOLD analysis project Ga0065720, IMG submission 59107) | Thermophilic microbial communities from the Joint Bioenergy Institute, California, USA of rice/straw/compost enrichment - eDNA_2 v2... | ecosystem: Engineered > Solid waste > Grass >... | reverse complement strand
ACATTCTTTCTTTTCAAATTAACGAATGCTTAAAACTAGTTAACCTTCTTTCTTCAACAGAGTTTTCAGGAGTATTTTCTTCACTTGCAAATCTCAATGAATTCATCAAATCAGGTTTAACAACGGGAAGTGATTTTTTCTTGTCAAACTTCTCTGAGAAGATAGGATTTCTCTTCTTCAATTCTTCAACTTCATGCTAAAACCTTAAACCTTGATTCTCTTATTTACCTGTGATAGTCTGTATTCATCTTTACATTTTCTTGGTGGCTCAGGGCGAGCAGGACCTAATTTGGTGGCTGCTAGCTCTGCACTAGAGTAAACTTGTTGATACTCTGGCTTATTTGGACCTCTTTCAGGGTTTACGTTGAAAGTCTTCATATAATGACCATAGAAGGGACCTCCCCAGACTGGGTTGACATTTCCTTTTCCATAGTTTTCGAAGGGTGGCTTACCAAAATAGGTCATGAATGATGTGTTGGGAAGCCATCTGGTTGTTTCGTTCAGTTTCTAAAAATGATGAATTGATATTTCTTTTTCTCAACCTTGATTCTTTCTTTTCTTCTCTCAAGTCTCTCTTTTTCATAGACTGGATCTAAGGGTCTAGCTTTCTTAACTCTTGGTTCCAAAATTTTGCTCTTGACATTTGATAAATCGAGCTGCTCAACGTGAACTTCTTCTTCAGACTCTTCCTTTTCAGGAATTTCTTCCGCTTGGGCTGCTTTTTCTTCTTCTTCCTTCGCTCTTTCAGCAGCCTCAATTTCTTCTTTGGTTGGTTTTGGAGGGAGATTAATCAATTCTCCATTTCTATTAAACTCTCTCCCATTGATTAGTTGGATAGCTTCAGGAAGGGTCTTGACATCCTTGATAGCATACTTATCGATATGCTCAGTGGGCTTCTTTGGAAGCTCTTTTACATATACATCCTTGGGGTGCACATCAAAGTCAGCAATTTCTTCTGCTACTTGAGCATCACTTTCAGGTTTTGGCTCAGCTCCTTTTTTCTTTGGCAAAACAACCTTAGGTTCATGTAAATCTTAGATATTATTTTTATACTAGAATACAATACCAAAAAAGATTCCCTGTTTTTCAGGTGAATAAGTGAACTTTCTGTATTGGTCCATAGTTTCAGTGACCCAATGAGAATTTGACTTATTTATTTTGTACTTAAATCTGCTTAAGGCACTTGATTGGAGAAGTTCTTTCTTCTTTGTAGTGTAATCCCAAGGTTCCTTATCTCTTTCTCCCCATGAAAGAAGACTATACATCGATGGTTCTTCTTCTCTTGGTTTATTTTTTTTACCATAAGTCTTATTGGCGTCTAAAATCTAAAAAAGTCACTGCGAAGAATACCTTCTATGATTTTGCCAATTGTCTCTCTGAAATCAACAATCTCGAAGTTGTCTTGGTGAGTTCTTTGTTCTGCCATATTATCTCTCTTGCAAATTTATGTTTATTTATAACAGAAATATTAGGTTAAATTTTTAAAAAAAACCCGTTAATAAGCCTTCTCTCTGAATTCTTACTCTCTCAATACTCAAACAAAAATCATTATTATCCCACTTTTCTTGAAAATTTTTTGTTTTCGATAGATGATATTTAAGAGGAACAAAGGCCTCAAATACCTTTTTTGGATTCAATAGGTGAAACAAATAAGATAAATTATGATATCTTATTTCTAGAGCCACTGTACCTAATTATCATGAGCAACTTTCTTTAAATTCCTATTCAGATGTCCTCATACTAATTTAAAAGTAAATATACTTTGCAGGTCTTTCTGCTTTGTCGTCAGAATTCACGCTTATAATTTCTTGAATTCCCAATTAGAGTTGTTTAGTACTAACCAGAAAAAAATACTGGGTTAAGAACTATTAAGAGTCATAAATGTATTCTATAAAATCAACCCTGTTAAGATTTTTAGATCAGTAACATGAATCAAAAAAAACCTTATTCATATATTTTTCTATTAGACATAGTCAATTATGTTGCAAGCAAATGTTTTGAACATAGAGTAAATATTAATAAATAAATATCAGTATATTTACAAAATGAGAAAGTTTTTTGTATTTTGTCTCTCACTTCTTCTAAGCACTTCAGTCATTGGTCAAACTGTCAGCAACTGCGTTGTTAATGCAGAAGATACTGCTTTGTTCAATCTTTTGGATTTTACTCAAAGAGCGTAAAATAATTTTGAATTGACTTATATTCTAAGAACCTTCTCAGCCAGTGATGCTCAAGGTTCAACCGTCAGTTTCAGCTTTTGCAGCCCTCAAATTACACCTTGCAATGGTACTTCTAAAGTCTTTGCTACTTACACCAATACCCAATCTCAACCTAGTAAGTGTGAAAATGTGGGCGGAACTACCACACCAAGCTACCGTTTAACTTGTAATTTTTTTGTAAGTTCTATTTAACTATAGTTCCTAACGAACCTGGTAATGGTGTTTCAGCTATTTTCAAGGAATTCAAAGGAAGCGATGATGATACTTACGCTTTAAATATCACCTTACTGTGTGACAAAGATCAAACCAATGCCTCTGCCACAGTCTGGACTTTGGATGAAAGAAGAGATTCAGACGGTGTTCTTCTTCTGACTATTACTGGCAAATCTAATCGTGGATGTGCTGTCTTTACTATCAGCGAATTCATGAACTTCCTTAGTGAATACAAGATCGTGTTTGTCTGCGTCTTCTTTGTTGTTGGTACATTTATCGCCCTTTTTGGATTCGCTTTGTTCAATTTGACTGTGTTCATACTCACAACAAGTTTCGGAACATTTATCAGTGGAACTCTCTTCTTTGAATTAGTCAAATTCAATACACAAGGAACCGTTCTGTGGGTTGTGTTTGGTACTTGTCTTTTCATTGGATGCATCCTTGGATATTTGGCTATCAAATATGAAAAAGTTGCCTTTTTCGCTCTGGGATTTGTTTTGGGAGGAATAGCAGCACTACTTTTATATCAAGGTATTTTGGCTACTTTCCTTTCTGGTCGTGGACCTGCGGTATTATATGTCTTTATGATCTTGATGGGTTTAATCGGAGGTGGTCTTGCTCTCTTAATCTGGAAGTAAAGTTAGCAATCTCATATTTTAACGTTATAGGAGTATAGTCATTATTGCAACATCTTTAATTGGATCCTACATGAGTATTAGATCCCTTTCAGTTTACATTGGTTCTAATTTTTTTTTCAATGAATAATCTATTAGGTGGTTTCCCTGATGAATCCAAAGTTGCAGCTGGACTTGTTCAGTTTGATGCCATTGCCTATGCTTATATTGCTGTGATTGTGCTTTGCACCATCGGTGCTGCTTGCTTCCAATTCAAGAATAAGCAAAGAGAAGATTATGAAAGAGAAGAAGCTTATCCTCAAAATATTTACAAAAATATGATGGATACAGGATATTAGAGACTATTATTATGAGTTGTAATGATCAATATTAGATATTTTATGAGTCTCATATGTATTATTTCATTCAAGAGTTGCTGAAAGAATAAAATATTTACTCCCGAACTTCAAATTAACTAAATACTTGTTATAAATAACAATCAGATTGTTTCATTATTAGAAAATGGCTTCTGCAACACTTGAAGGGATGAAAAGTAATAATGCCTATTCAGAACTGATCTTTATAGACAATATTGGAAACTACAAAGGAGTGATGCTTTGTACAAGACCAAATGAATCGATAGGACTTCCTAAAGAGAGGTATTGATGATAATAATGTTTCAAATTATCAAAGACCGTTCATTTCAAGAGTGGAACCCAAGGAACAGCTTGGCCTTAATCCTGCAAAGAAAATGAGAATCAGGACAGTTCGAAAGAAAGGTGATTATATGGATAATGGCATATTAATTTCATAAGTAAATCCAATTCTCCAACGTCACAGAGAATGGCTTGAACAATTCAAGGCAAAAATCAGAGAGAAAAAGCAGGAGCAAGAACTTAGAGAAAGAGGTGAACAAGAAAAGTTTGAAAGAGTAATTGTGAATATTCTTGAAACTTATGTTTTCAGATCAAGGGAAATGCAGTTTCACTCAGAGGAAAAACAAGAGATGCCAAAGAAGAATATGAAGAGTTGAGCAAACCTGTGGATAATAGAGAGACTATCCAGAAGCAAGAAACGTAATAGATCTAGTTTGATTACCTATTCTTCTAGTAAGAAAGTCGCTTATGATGAGACTTCTGATATTCAAGCAAAACCTTTGAAACCCAGTCTTAAAAAGAAGGAGAAGCCTAAGTGGGCTATGACTGAAGCTGTAAATTTGAATTAGAACATATCATAATTTCTACAGCAATTACAAGAGCAAGAAGACAAAGAAATTGATGAACTCCTTGATTTCACTAACAATTTGGACTACGAAAAATATATCAATGACCTCGAGGTCAGAAATATGATTGCTGCTCTTAAGAACCGTATTAATGAACTTGAACGCGAAGATCAGGATTGGAAGAATAAGATTGTTAATGCTTGGAATAATGAAGAGGATGCTAGAGCTGATTTAAAACCATCTCTCAAACCTCATAAAGTTGACATTGGTGATGATAGAAGCGATGTACGAAGTGTTGCCTCTGAAGCAAAGAGTGTTGCCTCAGAAAGATCACAGAGTAAATATTTTACAGATATATTTGACCCTAATAGAGAGTATCCAAGAACTGAAAAATAAAATGAGTAATAAGGATAACAAAGAATGGGATACTTTGGTACAATTTAATAACATATTCATACTGATAATTTCTTAGAGTCATACATCAAAGAGGCAAGCTGCCACTCTGGAAGAGAGAATAGCAAAGCATGTTGCAGATGAAATCTTAAGAAATAATACAGTTTGCTACAACTCTATTCATTCTAATGTTTTAGCAATTCCGTCATATTCATTCTAATGCATCAGTCAGAAAATTGCTTGAGAAAGAAGCTAAGAAGCATTTAGAAGGTTTATTAATGTGACTAATTTTTTGATGTAATAGGGATGAAGGGCATCAACCAACCCAAAATCGTTGAAAATAAAGATCACTTACTACGTCAAGAATATGAAGATCCTAATACTTTACCTTATCTCCATAGAAATCCTGCTATATAATTTTAATTTCATATCCTCTATATACTCGAAGAGTGTCCTCTTTCGATTTTGTAGCAATATAAAATATTTTTCCTTGTTCAGATGAATTGTTTTCCCTAAATAAACATCCCTTTTTTAAAATAATTATTGATGGGAAGAAATTCAAGAGATTCTTCGTCTTCCAGAAGCCGTGTAATGTAGATTGAATATTTACTAAAAGTGTAGGTGATAGATCAGATTCAAGTTCGTCCAGGAAAAAGCATCGTTCTAAGCATCACAAAAGAAGAGAAAGAAGGTTTATTTTATTATATTTTCATCTTATTGATCTAGTTCAAGCAGTTCAGCATCTGAGGATAGAAAAAGGTCAAAAAACTTGAAGAATAAGAAAGATAGAGAGAAGAAGAAGCACAGAGATTCTCGATCCTCATCTAGAGAAGATAAAAAACATTCAACTAAACATAAAAAGAAGGATAAGAAAAAAGAAAGATCCAAATCAAGATCACGTTCAAGATCATCACCTAGAACAGGACAAAAAGAAACTGATAATGAAAAAAATATCTTAGCGCCAAAATTAGATGGTGACAGGAAAGAAGAAGATAGAAAGAAAGAGCCAGAGAAAAGTGATCTTGGCCGCAAACCATCTAATGCACCAGAACAGGATTCTAAAAAAGAAGCGAAATTGCCAACAAGCACTCATATAACTGAACCAAAATCTGAAACTAATGGGCCCGGGAATGAGCAGGAAGAAGAACTAGATGAAGAAGAAATGATGAAGAAATTGTTTGGGTTTGCTGAGTTTGACAGCTCAAAGGTAATATTGAATATTCTTTGTAACTAGTAGGGAAAATGCCATAAAGATTCAGCTGTAGAAGCTGTCCTTAAAAGTTCCAAGACTAAGAGAGTATATAGACAATATCTGAATAGGAGTGGTGGACTAAATCGTCCTCTTGATAAAATGCATTAGTCTATGATGTACTAGTTTTCTTGTCATCTTCTTTTACAAATAATAAATTTTATTTTGCAATGAGACCTTTCTTTGAGAATTTTGGCCTGAAGTTTTACATACCAAGGCTCAACGTTATTCAAAATTTCTTGAAAGAACATGAAATCCCTAGTAATCTTACTAACAAAACTATTGCTGCAGAAAATCTTGAAGGTCTTTCAAATTTTTCAGAAGAGCGTATTTGATTCACAAGCAATTTCTAATAACTAGTTGAAGAGAATTCGAGAGATATAATTTTGCAAGGCGAATACATGTGGATTCTTGTCTGTTTGGATAAACTGAAAACAATCGATAAAGAACTTGACCTAAAAGATCCTCGAATCATCAAAAAATTGAAGATCTTAAAATTTTTGATTTCTTTCTTTAAGAATGATGTATAGTTATTCTTAGTAGCTTGATAATTTCAAGCCTAATAATCCAAACAATGAAAAGATGATCCCCTTAAGTTCAAGATTTTCTGACAGTCAGGTATTTATTGATGAAAAGGAGAGGTCTGTGCTTCACGAGGCTGATAACAATACTTCAGAAGAAGCCCCTTTGTTCTATGAGATCAATCAGCAGAAATCTCGTCTTGTGTATTTACTCAGAATTCCCATTGGTAATAAAACATAAATTAGTTATATATTTCAGAGATAAGCCAAGAGCATATCGACTCTCCTTTAAATCTCAAAGTGTTCCTAAAGTCACCTTCTACAGACACTAATTTATATGAGAGTTGGGATGAGCACAACTTTGGGAATTTCCTCATACAAGAATATTATACTTTAAACCAAACCCAAAATGAAAAACCATATATCCTGTTTCATCAAAGAGAAGTCAAGGTTACAAATATTTTTGATTGTGCATCTAGCATAGATGTATTTGGAAAGAAGATATTCATCTCTATCAAGGTAGCATTCTTTGATTGAGTTATAACTGAAAGATCAAAAATCGTCTGAGTGATGTCTTACTTGTGGAGAACAAAAATGATGATTCTATGGAGTTAGTCATAGAAAATATCGATTTCTTAATACAGAATAGTGTTTCACGAGCTCTTTACGACTTAAGTATATTTTCAATCAAATCAGTTCACGAATGTTAGATGATAAAGAGAAAATAAATCTAGAATTAAATGAGAGCTTTTCATATAAAATAATGGGAGAGAGAATGCCAATTAAACTGAAGGAAGACTCGGAGTTTAATCTTGTTATTATTGTTCAACAATCTCGCAAATACAATCCAAAGGGAGACAAGAAGTATTTGTTCTATAAGTTGGATGAGCCTAATGCAGCATTGACTTCAACCGCAAATGAATCCCTGATAATTACAGAAAAATATGAGAATGAGACAATTCCAGTTACTCCTTCACAGAATCCTTTTTCAAAGAAAAATGAAGGGCTTAGCTTTAGAGAAGTTCTTGGCCGAGAAAAATCAATGACTGACATTCCTGATCCTTCACCTCTAGCAAGTACTACAAACCGATCCAAATTTGATCTTCAATTTTTTAGATCAGGAAACTATAGTATAGAATTTAAATCTCATCTGATCAATTTAGGTTCTCAAAATTCTGCCAAATTTTCTGATACCTCTTCTGAGCTTTCCAGCCCTCAAGCAAAAAATAGTTCCAGAAAAACACATATCATGAATCAATCTGATAGAAAAAGAACAAAATCAACATTTAAGAACGAGAACAAATGGTTGTATAGTCATAACACGGATTCAAACGACAAAATAATCAAGCTGGAAGATAATGGATCATCAGTTTTTATGAGTACCCCACTAATTATAAAATGGAATATTAATAAACTCTTTTCAACATCAAGTATCTTTAGAGTTGTTTGGAATTTTAAAGATATTGAGGTTATTAAGGTTATCTGCAGAACAAGTATTCATATCTTAACTGATCTTAATATTTTAGTTTCTAATTACTATACACTCAAGGATGTCATAGAAATAGAAATTGAATTAGAAAACAATTCTTGCAATTCTCTGGAACTAGAACTCCTCCCACCTACTGAAGTACTCCAGAATAATACCATCAATAAAGTAAAAACTTATAATTTTTTTATATTGTCCTATTAGGGAGAAGAGGATATAAATAAAGACAAGCAGTCAGATTTTAATTTCGACCAATTAGTCTCAGAGGCGAGGAGGAATATTTTAGAAAAACAAGTAATAGCTATCTCAAGAGAAAAATTCATATCATTTGGGTACTCCTTTAAACAATTATTTTATAATCTAGAACTCTGAATCCCAATGAAAAAGTGACTAGGAAGATGACTCTTCAACCAATTAACTATGGAATGATCAGATTGGATTATCTTGTATTTTATGAAAGAAAAAGTGATTGCTATATGAAAATAAATACCCCAATGCTCTTTGTGATTTCATAAAAATATTCTCGTTATACAACTAATCTAACTGGTTCAAGTCTAATCTGCTTTGCCTTTGAGTTAATTTATCCTGAAGTCTAAACTTGATTTAATAACTAAGCTTAGTAGATCAGTTATATATGATGGCAGTTTTTGATTAACTTTACTCAAGTTTAAGAAATTTAATGATGATTCAGAAACTTTCTGTTTAATAGTTGAATTTGGCAAGAAAGAGCTACGGCCTCCATTAGTTGAAATCGATGTTTTAACCACTTTTCTTTGAGAATGGGGATTCTAGAACTTTCTTTATAACAGATAATTTTTAAGTTGAAGCATATAAACGATAAATTTAAACATTTTGCAAAAAAAGAAGTAATTCCAAAATGAACAAGAAGAAAGATTACTATCAGATTCTTGGTGTTGATAAAAATGCCACGACTGAAGAGATAAAGAAGGCTTATAAGAAATTAGCTATCAAATGGCATCCAGTAAGAACAGAAACACTCTAATCTAATATCTATAGGACAAAAATCCAGACAATGTTAAGGTAGCGGAGGAAAAATTCAAGGATATCGCTGAAGCTTATTCAGTCTTATCAGATCCAGATAAAAGAAAGAAATATGATCTATATGGAAGTGCTGACTTTGACGAAGGTCCTGATTTTGGCTCCAATTTTGGAGGATTCGGAGGGTTCGGATTCGGCTCTTCTAATAGAGGAAGTAGAGGAAGCAATTTCGGAGGATTCACCTTCGAAAGAGCTGAACAAATCTTCAGAGATGTCTTTGGTGAAGATTTTGCTTCATTTAGCAGTCACAGGTAATTCTAGATAACTTCATTCTAATGAAAATAGAAATCAGTCCCGACGCAATAATCAAGGAAGAGGATTTTTTGATGATGACGATGATGATTTCTTTGGTGGATTCGGTATGGGCAATATGTTAAAAAATTTTGGATTTGGAGGGTTCGGAGGATTTGGAAGAGACCCATTTAGCAGTGATTTCTTCGAAGGATTTGGTGGAAATATGGGAGGTGGTTTTGGAGGTACATCTACAAGCATTTCAACCTCCACAATTATAAGGTAAGCAGAGACATAATTATTCTGAAATTTCTAGAAATGGCAAAAAGGTCACAGTCACTAAAAAAACAATAACTAATCCAGATGGAACTTCACATACTGAAGTGCATGAAAAAGTGGAAGATGGTGGCAGAAATATACATGAGAATAGATATGTTGATAATGGACAACGTAAGTTCAATTTCCCTTCTCTAACGATTTAAGACCAAAGAATTTCAAACAGCCAAAGCAATAATGGAATGAAATCAATTGGTTATGACAAAAAAGGGAGAAAATATTAAGAATTACAATCAAGGTCTCAATTCTGAAAATTCCTTATGTATTTACATTTTTTGACTGTACTTTGTTATTAATTTGAATTATTATATCGTATCTCTGCAAAAATCAGATAGAAAATAAAATCATAAAATGATTCATAAGGCAATAAAAAGATTTTTTTCAACTGCTGTCGTACCACCTTAGTAATTCACTCTCTAAGTTCTTAGGAAAGACAAGTTGTTCTTACCAAGTTAACAAACGAATTAAAGGGTATAAGTATAATTATGTTTGTTGAGTAAATAGGGGTTAGTCTTTTTGAAATTAACAAACCTGATACAAAAAATGCCCTTTCTAAGAAAATGATGGATGATGTATAAAGAGAAAAAATTATTTTCTAAATAGCGTAGTTTAAGGATGCTATTGCTCAGACTAAACAAGATCAAGAATGCAGAGTTGTTATCCTTAGAAGCAAGATTCCAGGAGTTTTCTGTGCAGGAGCAGATTTGAGAGAAAGAATTAATATGACCAAAACAGAAACTGAAAACTTTGTCATTCTTCTCAGAGAAACTTTTGATGAAATTTATGTATATAGTTCAGCCTTTCGATTGAAAAACTTAGCATTTACCTGTACCAGTTATTGCTTGTATAGATGGTCCAGCTCTCGGAGGTGGGCTTGAACTCGCATTGAGTTGTGATATCAGAGTTGCAACAAAATCTTCCCTCCTTGGACTACCTGAAACTTCTCTTGCCATTATTCCAGGGTGAAAATATCTACAACTTTCAATAATTTGTAGGGCTGGAGGTACCCAAAAATTAAGCAGAGTCATTGGTATTGCCAAAGCCAAAGAACTCATTTACACAGGAAGAAGATTAAGTGCTGATGATGCTCTGAAATTAGGTTCGATTGATATTCTCATGAGCCTAACTTATAGGCATTCTGAACTATGTCGAAGAGTCATATGATTCAGCATATGACAGATGTATTTCTCTTGCTAAAGAGATCTTGCCAAAAGTATTGATTTAGATGCTACAAATCATTACTTGTAGGGACCTATTGCTATCAAACAAGCTAAGCAAGCTCTTAATGCTAGTATCGAAACAGATTTGCAGACAGGTAAATTCCAAAATTGCGGTCTTATGGTTCTAGGATTAAATATTGAAAGAATGCTCTACTCAAAAATTATTGATACTCAAGATAGAATAGAAGGATTGAAGGCCTTTTTGGAAAAGAGAAAACCCCAATATAAAGGAGAATAATTGTTGCATATCAATCTCTATTTAAAGTTTCTGATGAATAGATAATATAATAATACAAAAACATTATACAGTTCTCAGATTTCTACATCAAAGATTTTCTCTACTATCTTCTCTATGATCATCCTGAGATTTGTCAAGTCCAGCTTTTGTTATAAGCTCATAGTCTTTTAAGGTTAGGAGAGGAAAATAAGTTTTACCTGTGGTTGGGTAGTAAAAATAATGGACAATGACAAGATACATTGTAAATAGGTGTGTTAGTGCTAAGATTTTAGAGGCATTCCAGCTATATATTTCAAGTGGGGATTCCCATTTATAGATCACTAATCAGGTTAGTGCAGTTCTTTAGTTCGTTACTTGCAAAATAAACGAAGGAAAAATATGTTGTTGTCAAAATAGAAGCTTTTTCCCTCCATGGAGCTGTTTTGAAATAAGAATAATTCTGGGCTAATTTAAGGAAGACCCAAAGTGCTCCTAAATCTAATAAGGTTAATATTCATTATAGCAATTTAACAGTTTGTGATCTTGAAAATGGTCAGCCAAATTGAATCAGGAGCTATTCCAAGACAAATCATGACAAAAACAGGTAACCCATTTATAAAGGAGTAAACCATCTTGCGTCCATTCATAATTCTAGCCAGTCCTTTTCTCTTGATATTCTAATCCTTTATATGATTGAAATTCAATTTACTTCAATAGATGTCACCCAGAAAGGAACAATGAAAATGAAAAATGCCGCTACTGCTAACCTCGAAAGAAAAACCCTAACTGTTAAACACATTATAAAATACTTACAAAATTCCAGGCTCCAAATAATAAGAGATGACAAATAAAGGATCATTCAACAAAATCACAGCACCGCTGAATAGAAGAATCAAGCCCTGTTCTGAAACTAGACGAATTACTCTTCCTTTAGTCGCCTTTTTGTAATATATGGTTGAAGAGATCAGAGCAATAATAAGCATGACAAACTTGAAGTTCCTAACAGTATGTTGATAGCTAGGATTGATGTATTCCATCTTGAATATTAAAACTCATTCAATCTCTTGTACATAGAGTTCAATGTGAGCAATATCGAAATAAAGTGCCTGGGAATCCTTGATTTCCATAACATAGTGATGCTTGCCAGCAGGAAGTCTTTGAAAATCGAGCAGTACTTGGGTTGGTTCACATTTCCAAACACCCTAAAATTAGTTTTCTATCCATGTAACTATACAGCTTTGCAGAAGAATTTCATCTCTGATGGCGCGTCCTTCACGAGTTCCTTTTTATCTACTTTCCTGTTTTTATCTAAAGTAATCTGGAATAGGTCAAACTTTATAGTTTGTTCCTTATCTAACAATTATCTTGATAAAACTACAATATACCTGTGTTGAAGCTCAAGCCTGTTTGTTTGTATACATCCATTTTTACTACCAGATCATAAGCGTCGTATTGATTATCAATGGTGAATGTATATTTTGGATATTTCTAGTGGGTTTTAATATATTTTCGCTCTTTACTTCTAGGTCAAAGTGAGTACAATCATACTCATTTTGCATCTCTCCCTCAGGACATTCAAAACCGTTCAAACTTTCAATAATAACAGATGGTAATTCTCGATATTAGAATATTTCTCTGCCAATATACCTTTAGTCATGAAATAGCCCATTAGCCATAGAATGACTAATACGAAAAACACTGCTACTGTTGCAGGCCCTCTTCCTCTAAAAGTTCTTTTGTCAAGGATGCTAAAAAATAAGTTACTCCATTCAGGAACTTGATATCAAATAAAATTTAAAAGATTTCAATATGCATATTCTTCCTACTTTTAGTTAAAAAAAAATAGGGGAAAAAAAAAAACTCGCTCAATATATTATCTCATCCAAGTAAATCGAAAACATAGACTAAGGAATGCAAAGATAAATTTAGGTTTATCAAATTGAGACTTAATCAAATAAAACTTTCAAAATGCAAAATCAATCCCAAAAACAGTAACTTCATAAGGATTTTTCTTCACCCTTAAGTCTTGTCCGGTTGAAAGCTGATAATATCAAACCACGATATGTTACATGTGTGTGGCTGATCTTCTTCATTCTGATTGGAGTCCTTTATTTACTTGTTTTCGCAAGTATGATAACAATTATGATGTTTTCAATCTACTAGTCCCTGATGCTAGCATAATTGAAATTGCAGAACCATTTTGCCCTCCAGATAGACCTCAACCAGATCCTAATCCTTATTCATGCCAGTTATTTGACTTTAATGTAAGCTTAAAGCTTTCAAAATCTCACATTTAGACAAATCCGACTATTGTTATAGAAAAGCGTAAGATGAGTCCAAAAAATCAATTCTATGCTGTTGACTTGGTTCCTATTCAAACAAAGTCATCAATGACAGATAGTAATTGAAATGAATTAAATCATAATGAAAGAATCTTATGTGAGCCTTGTTTTAGAGATCAGATCATTTGAATTGAATTCTGATAGAACAATCAAGAAAGAACTGATAAAAAATAGTACGCATATCGTCGAATTTGCCTGCCTGGATGTAACTACATTATGGAAATGAATAATTTATTAGCCAACTAATGCAAATTGTGAACAGAAGACTGTGATCTATCAACCTCAAATTAAACAAGAAAATATCTTGTTGCTAATAACCATCAAGAATGCTGCTCAATATCAAGGTAGACTCTCCACAGTGGGTGCACTAGTACTTAAATATTTTCAATAGCTTAAATTGAAGTTCCAAACTATCAGCCCCAAATATAGTGACTTTCTGTTATCTTTAAGATATGTGTGCTTGGCCATTTCTGCTCTGGTCTTTTGGTATTATGAGATGAAGCTGAGAAGATTAAAAAAAGATCTCAGAGTCTTTGAACAAAAGTATATACGATGGCTGGGCATATTGGTCATGTTGTTCAATGATCCCTTCTGCGCAATTACAATCCTTAAACCCAACATGTTTAGGTATGATTTTATTCTTTTCATCTAAGCCACTCAGTGCCTTTTTGTCATCACTTTTCGTTGTGACATTCTTTTGCGCTTTGTTACTGTTCTGGATCTGTTGCTTTGAGGTAATTTTAGTTTGAATATACTAATTTCAGCGTATCTATAGAGAGAACGCTCAAGTTCGCTCCCGAATTCTCAATGCCAAGAAACTGATCTATATCTCAGTATATGAATTTTGAATTCATTAACTCCTAAGTTGCTCTGGCTATTCTCCCTTGTCACTTATAACATCTTGAACAGACAATATTTAAATGATCCAGGTTTTGATTTTGACGACGAACATCATCAAGCCTTTAATGCATTCAAGATCTTCATGATTATATTATTAATCATCGGCTTGGGTTGGATGTTTTATGGTTTTGCACAAATCATCAAGAAATACAGTACTCGTATTTGGAGACATAAAATGTTCTTCTCATTCTCTTGCTACTTCATCTTCTGCTATTTCCTATGTAGGTTCGTTATTTTCTTTTTAACTAAATAGTCCTATTCACAGGATCGCTTCAAACATACAATGATAATGGAACAAGAGTGATGTTGGTATTTGGAGTTAGCAATATTTATATTTGGTTCTTGGAATTTTTATACAGCCCAACCGATCAAGGAATTCAAGGTTTATTTTCTATTTGGCTTATTAATTCGGTATAGAAACTGAGCAAATTGAAAAAGTTGCAAATCCTGGATCGTATATTTTTTTCTTTAGTTAAGTAACTTTTTAGACTTGCTCTATCATATGAAATGTTAGACGAGAGTGCACATGATGGATTTGGCTCTGATAATCATTCAATAGATATAAAAAAACTTGAAGATGTTCAAAATGAGGAGGACAATGATGACAGAGTAATTCATAATCCAGATCAAATTATATTTGGCCTTGATGATATTGTTAATAAAGACCCTGAAGAAGAGCAAGATAACTCTCAAAATAAGTATCCATTCGAATTAAAGAATGATGATGAAGAATAAATAATTGCATTATCTGTATTTGTAAATATAGTTTGGCCTATACTCGATATCATGTCTAAATTCTTCATGAAAATAGAAGATAAAATTAAATAAAATTCGTATTAGATGGATAACAATTATACTCAATTCTGGGGTAAAGGAAACAGAGAGGATGTCAGACTCTCTTACGAGGATTACTTTGAGATTATCAATTTGCTCAACGATGAGAGGCTTTCAAGAAAGGCTCAAATGAATTTTAAAAATCTTGCTGAAATAAATTTCTATGGAACCGTCTCCATGCTCTGTTACTGCACTGTTCCTGGCTTAGCTTTGACAGCTCTTATGGCAGGAAGAGCACAAAGATCCCACTCAGGTTACAGATATCAATGGCCTTACTTCTTCTTGGCTTATCCTATTACTTGCTGGTTCGCTTTCACTCTCCCCATTCCAAGAAGATTATACACCGAAATCTTGACTGATCCCGATATCGATGGAACCTATATTAGAAATACTATTAAATACTCTGCACCCGGACTTTGGAGAAAAATCTCAAGACAATTGTTTAATAAAGGATACAGATTCCCTGAACTCAACGAAGCCACTGAAGGAATAACCAGATTCCCCTCAGACTTTGTCCACCCATACTCATAATTATTATGGTCGTCATTGCATAAAAGTAATAAGAATCATGAAAACTTTTAGCATGCAGAACAATTATTATAATTGATTGATATCATAGTTTAGTCATTAAAGAAAGCAGGTTAGTTATATCCTAATTTAAAGTGAAGTTTATACTGTTAGAGACCATGTTGAAGTCAAACAAGTAAAAATTTGTAATAATTTTAAGCTTTATTAAACATATGTCTTTAGAAACAATTCTTCAAAATCCTCTGATATATCAAACAATCTTCGCGTTTGTATTTGTCATCTGCTTAAACAAGCTCTTGTCAAGGAGGTTCAAGGAGCAAATTGTCCCTTTAATTCCCAGAGTCTTCTATGTTCGCCGAGAACGAATTCTGCAAATGTCTTCACCAGTTCTTTTCGATAGATTAAAGGAGTTCTTGGCTGATTTACAGCAAAAGAGAAATACAATTCTAGCAGGTAAGATCTGTCTCAGACACAACCCTAACATTTTAGAATTAAAAAATGGATCAATGTTGGCAGAGGCTGCCCTAGCTAAAGTTAGGGAGCTATGTGAGGTTGAGAAAAATTTAAATCAACTACTCCTTTTCAGTCTAAGGTGTAATAGAATCAATCAGAGCAGAGTACGTGTCTACTTCAACAATGCCAAGAAGGTCTTAAATACATATCTTTCAGTTCTGATGAAAATCAACTAAGTTCAATTCATAACTAAAGTACAAGTGTAATAATCTATAATGTTGTCTTGCTATATCATTGGATTTTTGGCTCCAAATGTAAGCTATTATGTATTATATCGTCATTTGTTTTAATCTTAACAAAGTATTCTCTCAGACTTTCAAAATCCCTTTATTCAAAATATAAACATGCATATTCTAATACAGGTAAATCTAACGAGACATTAAATGCCAAGCTCTCTTTTAATTGACTCTATTTCTTTCAAGACTTCTTCTTTAGTGGCTTTGTTGGCACTTCCTGTGTTCTCAGTTTGAGAGAGATATTGTAGCTAAAGAGTTATTGAGAAATTGTGCTATATTACATAATCAGCAGCAACTGCTTTTTCAGCTAAGAAAGCCTCAATCAATTTTCTAGGTGAAAGATTGGAGGTTTTTTCCTAAAGAAGTTATACTAATAAATAATATATTCAACCTCGAATTTAGAGAATGATTCTTCAAAGTTTCTGGAGTTTGCAGGATCTAGTTCGGCTTCAGCCTTGGGATTGTACAAATTGTCAGCACCTGTTTGTTCGTGGTACAATTGCTTTAATTTCTCGACATCAATTCCTTGTTTCTTAAGTTCTTGGGCTTTCAATTTAATGGCTTGTTGCTGAGCTTCCAAAATATTGATTTCTTCTGAAGTGGGCATCACAGGGAGATATTCGAACTCCAGATCTTTTATGTTTTCAAATCCCTTTTCACTGATCAGTTAAGAAAAGAAAAATGTTTTCATACTCAAACTGAGTAGGATCTTCAATTTCATAGGGATTTTCGCTATCCACTTTCTCACCAGAGTCCAAATATATTTGACCTGTTTCTATATTAATCTTTCTCTTAGCGAAGTCTTCAATGTCTTCTTGTAAAGTTCTTAAGCTCTTTCTATCTGTTGGCTTAACGTATCCCACATAAGGTAACAGCACTGAATGGTGTTAATGGATTAAAATATGATTACATAGCTGTCTTGCATGCTTGACAACCTTAGCGATTCTCTTCTGTTGGGCTTTTGGTAATCTAGTTTGATAATGATTCTTCAGCTTTCCTGCAGGATTCATAAACTTAGTAAGGAGTTCAGTGTTTCTCCAATGGATATCAAGCCAGTCAATTGCCCTTACAGGGTAAAGATTATATTATTCTCAAATACCTAAAGGTTTCGCGCTTTAATTGACTTCTTGTTTTTGGTAAGGGATGTTTCTTAACGTTAGGATCTGTTTTATTTAGATGAAGTGCTTCTTCTCTTACCAATCATGTCTTCTTGTTTGGAGGCTAGCTGTTGGTATTCGGAAAAGTAATTGTCTGACTTGAAAGGTGATTTATCATGAATGACTCCCTTTGCAAATCTAATAAAATAACATTTTTATTTTATGCTAATACCCAATACGAGTTTCATCATCAATCTCATGTTCATGAAGATAAGGCTTCTTTCTTCTTGACAGAGCTGGATCAGGTCCGATGTCTTGGTTCAAAGCTAGATCAATCACCTTTTGAACTGTGAATTCCTCTCCAGGCTTAAGAAGCATCTCACGAGCTAAACGATTCTTTTTTATGAACTGGAAGAAGGGGTCTCTTGCAAGTGGAAGGCCACCCTGAAGGTTAGTTAATTCACTTCATCTTAATTTACAGTTGCTCCATCATATAATAGTTCTTCTCTGGAAAGGCCAGTATCCTCGAGTTCTTGTAATTTCGCATCAGCAATATCGTTTATCTTTTCTGTTAGAAAAATTTATATTCTATTACTTTTGCTCTTTCCTCTTCAGACAACCATCTATTAGGTCCTTGTGGAGACTTATAACCTTCGACATATTTTTTATACTATTGCTTATTATATATCTAATGAATTATTACGTTCTCATGAAGGGTTTCTTCATAGGTCTTTTCAGGATTGACTCGATTTTGATTGCTTAAAATTATTTCGCGTAACAATATTCTACAATAGTGATTCAACAAAGTCTCTCTCTCCAGTATCTTTGCGAATTGTGGTTTCTGGCTTATAATGAGAAAGATGTGGGAAAGCTTTATCGAATTCAGGGTTTTGAGAGAGTTCATATTTTAAGAATGTGCTATTTGATATCTTTTTCTTATTTTCTATGGCATTAGAGACTCAATCTGAGTGCATACCTTCTTTAGATGAGGCTTTAGTGCTGTTGTCGTTCTTAGTCGAAAATCTGACGGCTCTAAGATATCTTTGAACTTGACTATTTTTTATCCTCAATAACATTTAAATAGATATCTTTAAATTTATATTAACACAGAAGAAAAGGTTTGCTAAACTATGGACAATTATATAATACAAATTATTTTTTTCTATTCATCATTTCTTGTTTGAACTTGGATATCTTTTTAGGAGGGTCCTCCACAACCTTCAATTTCATTAATAACAAATTAATAATACTTCTTGGACTGGAATTTCTTGCTGGACTTTAGTTTTTGGAGACTCTTCCTTCTTGGCTGGAAGGTCTGCAAATTGTACTTGCTTCTTTTGGGGTACCTCGTCTTCTATTATCCCAAGTTTCTTATCAATTTCCTTTTGTTCTGATTAGTTAATTATTGGAATATCCAAACAAATACCAAAGACAAAAGGAGAATAATAGATTCCACGCTTTTTGATATCTTTTTCTTGTGGCTCTTTAGGTTTGACAATTTCCTTTTTCTGTTCTTCAGCAGGTTCGATAATTTCAAAATGGCCTTCGCCAACATCCTGAAGAATTTTCAATAAGCAAATAATTTTTATATACAACAAGAGCTCCAGAATCCTTCAAGTTTTTAGATTCTCCTTTTAACTGATCAATAGATTTCTCCAGAGCTTCGTTATTTTAGATTTCTCTACAAAATTATACTCTTAATTCTTCTTTGGAGCATTTCTCTAGCCTCAAAGGAGGATCTTTCCACAAAATAATCATCTCCTAAAAGAACAAGTGTCTAGTTATTATAACAAAAAGCAGGAGATAAGTACTTCGTTCGTATGATAGATCTTTGCTTTGAAAAAGGCGACACTATTAATTGGTAACTACAGAATTACTTTTCCTCTAACAAAAATCAACCATTATTTCTCTTTCTGTTTTCTTTTCAAGTTCTGACAAGACTTCGCAAGTTTCTTCTTGTTCTCTTTTTAGGCTTTCAAGTTTTGCGATTTCATCTTTATAGAATTTTTCTTTCTCTTGCAAATAGAACATAAAGAAATCAACACAAATACTTAATGTTCAAATACATTTTTTCAAAATATGCAGAATTTATTGAGTTACAAGTAATTTAACATAGTTCTTATTGATTTCCATCGGTTTCCTCAGTATCTATGATGTTATTATTATCAAAGTGTATATTACTTAGTTTATGGAGAATTCTCATGGCATATTTGGTGACATGTTGATCATCAGAGTGCTTGGAAATTATTAAATATAAATTATGTTTACTTGGAATCTTTCCAGAATCGTTCTAATTCCGAGTTCTTCATATCTCTTTCGACATTCACTGTACATGCATAGATTTCCAATAGAAAAGAGTGCAATTCTTCTTGGAGAATTGGTCTATAAAGTTATTTCGTTATCAGTATCTCATACAGCTCCTTGGTCATTGTTGACAACATCTAATAATTGTTCTAAGGCTTTATGTTTCATCAGGTCCTTTGTTAAGGAGGCTGAATTACGAACGAAATTTCCGAGAGCTCCGGCAGCATTTGCTCTTGTTTTTTCCTGGTAATTAGAATAATTCAGAATTTTTCTTACCTCGCTGTCTTTAAGTAGCTCAACCAAGAGAGGAACACAAGGCCTTAAATGCTCGTATAATCTATCATTGTGGAATCCAGCATTACCAACAGCAAAGCAGGCAAACTTTCTCACATTCTTATCAGAATCCTTGCAGCATCTAATAGCATCTGAAATGAGATCATGTTTAAGAAGCATATCATAGAAATATCCTGAATAACGACAGATGTTTCCGATGAAATTGCATATTTTGGCTCTAATATCTAGAAATATTATAATAAAGATCTATCGAAGTACTTGAATCCTGATGCTGGATGAGGATCTTTATGTCAGAATATATATTAAGTTGATGAATAGGCTCATAATAGTCCTTTGAGAGTCTTGCGAGTTGGCTGAGGATATTGAGTGTGTCTGCAATAATAAGACTTTGATTGTCAATAGAGAGTAAATCATATTTCTTGATTAGGGCAAGTCCATTGTTTTCATAGAATTCTCTGGCAAATGGTTTTTCATTGTCTGAATTTAGAACTAGTTTGGACAGAGCAGATATAGCGACACCCTACTAATTAAACTAAATCGAAAAATTAGGTTTACAAGATTCTCCTTTGGTAAGTATCTGAAGACTGCAATAATTGTTGGAATTAAGTCTGTTCCTTTGAATTCTTTATTTATGGATTCCAATTCCTTTTCATTCGTCTAAAAGTTGTTATAAGATTTGACTTATTTTACTATCAAGGCATATGGTAGATTGATTATTCTCAATATTTGTGTGATCATCAAATTAACATAATTTAATCCTCCTCCATAGGTGACTGGCCATTCTTGTAATGACAGAATTTGGTTTTCCTTCATTAAGTCAGAGAATATTTGTAAGATGCCGTTCTAGATAATTAAAACTATATTTCTAGACCCATACTTGGAAAACTCTGAAAGCAAATGTGCTGAAATCATTATAAATAGAGTCATGGATCAATGAAAGCAAGGAAATAAATCCTCTGGGTGAAATATCTGATCTTTGATTAATCTGAGAGAGTAATTGTAAAATCGAATCATTCAGTCCGCTTTCATGCATGCTAATCAAAAATTCCTTGACTTTCTTGTTTTCTTTTAGTAAACGAACCTTTTCATATTTAACATTCTGCTAAAATTGCTTACGAAATATTTTTGAAGGAAAATGAATATTCCATCAAAGAAGGCAACCAGGGGACATCCATATCCACTTCCCTCAATCTTTCTCATCTCTTCAATTCTATTGATGCCCTTCTTAGTTGTCGAGATAATAACTTCATTGATCATTCTGAAGAAATTGATATTTTCTGCTTTTTGGTTGATGATCAATGAAGAAGAAGTATCAACTGACAACAATTCAGCCAAAAGATTTAGAGCAAGAACTGATACAATTGGATCACTCTAAACAATTTAATAAATTCTTTTTTTTTCTTGTACTTGGATATTTTTCTCAAAGAGCTCTATCACATAGGTGGTATTAACACCCAAGTCGAAGGAGCTATCTCTACCATATTATTTAAAGTTATCAGAACAGTACCTTTTAGAGTATTTGATGATATGTGAAAATATTTGCATAGCAGTGGCACAAATTGCATGATCCTCATTAAATAAGTTATATTGGAGAAGACTAAGAAGAGCCTTATTTTGAGACATCTTCTCGCTGAGTTCTTTGGAGACCCTTAAACATTGTAAGATGACCTACAAATCAGCAAAGCTCAATTGTAATTTACTCTCAACACAGAAATTTTTGTTAGATTTCCATTATTCTCATCTTCAGTATTGTAGATTTTGCTTAATGTACCAATCCAATCCAACTCGGTGAGAGAGTTTGTAATCATTTGCTTTAAGCATTCAAAGAGAGGCAAGCTCTCGTTAAATTCGCTAATTGCTAAATTGTTAAATAGACTAATGACATAATTACGTCCACTCTCTGATCTTCTCCAAGGGAGTGTGAACATATCACCATAGACAGGGTGCATAAAAACTGCCAGTACTTTGACCAAATAGACATGAACGGGTTGTACATTGTCCATCTTCCTCAACAGTGAAATCATATCGGAGAGGAGCTTTTGCTCAACAACCTCTTGGTAGAAGGGGAAGGAGAAAATAGGATTAATACTAGCTTGATTTGCAAGGATTCCGATTGTTTTGATCTAGTAATTTCAATTGTATTTTTCATTTAGTTACTATATTCACAATTAAATTTTGGCCTGCCCCTTCAAGTTGAAGAGTTCCGAGTTTAAAGAGGGGAGCAATTAGAGGAATGAATGCTAATAGGTCACAATATTTCTGATGTCATTACATTTGATGTAGATGCCCTCGATTCCGACTTCTCTGTCGAAGTTAGTCTTAGCTAATAGACCAATTGATCTAACTAGATCTGAAGCTAAGTCCAAATTTTGCTTGGCTCCATCATTCTGGAGTAAATGCCTAAATAAATTATGATAAAGAAGACTCAAATTACTTCAGGTGATTTATAATAGAAGTAGGAATTTTGTTATTCTTTGTAATATCAATTCTAGATTCATCTTCTAATCTTGCTTTCATCATGATTAAGCATAAAACTTTCAGTCCAGATTGGAAAGTTAGCTTCTTATCCTTGTTCTTGATGACTTCTGATGTGGGAGTTTGAAGAAGCTGTAAAAGTTTGTCCAAAAATGATGTATCAGATCTTGAAATTTAATTTGTTTTTTAGTTTTTTTACCTTAAAGCTAACGCCCCTTTCTCATCATGAGCCTGATTCTCATACTTTTGCCAAAGTTCATCAGGACAAGTAGTTCTTTTGGGTGAACTATCCCTGTCATTTCTAATTGTTTTTTCAGGGAAATCGAAGGCTTGGGTGTTGAAATTATTTTGTGTGGAAGCAGGATTCTTTTTGCTTTTCTCCTTCAAATTAGATATATATTTCACTAATTTTACAAAATCAGGTTTTAACTTGAGTTCGTTAAGCGGATTAACAGCTTCGAAATTCTCTCCAGAAAAGGTCAGATTTTCTGTCAGCCATCTTTTGTACTTTTCTTCTCTCTTTATTCTCTCATGCTTTTCTTGCTCAGTTTCTTTAATGAAGGGATGATGAAGCAAATCAGGCCATGCTAGTCTCTCAGAAGGTGCCTTATTTAAGAGACCTTTCAAGAAACTTTTGAATTCGGGTCCCATGTTATCAGGGAATTTGACTGGATCCTTGACAATCAGCTGAATCAAGGAGTATAAATTGTTAGTATAAAAGGGTGGTTTGCCATGGAAGAGTTCATACAAAATTACACCAAAAGACCAAAGATCAACGGTGTGGTTATAGGGCAATTCTTGAACTATTTCTGGAGCCATATAAAGTGGAGTTCCTGAATAATGTTAAACTATGCACTTCAAACTCACCTTTTAAGGAATTCAGCACTACTGTATTATTGGACATAGCTCTAGCAAATCCAAAATCACATAATTTCACAACACCATTGGCACTGATCAAAATATTTTGGGGCTAAACAATATCTCTTAATTCATGAATTATTACTTTCATGTCTCTGTGAATAATTCTGTTTGAGTGCAAATAATATAGAGCTTGCACTAGTTGTTGTGCTATTTTCCTAACCTCACTTTCAGGTAGTGTTCCATCATCCTCGAGGATTTCAAATAACTCTCCTTGAGCAAACTAAGCTCGTTAACTAATATATGATCTGATTTACTTCTTGAACTAGACAAAATTCATGAGGAGTTTCAAATGAATCCAGCAACAAGATAATGTTTTCGTGTCTCAACTTTTTCATAATCTGAATTTCTTGTCTAAAGTTGGCTAAGTCTTTCTCTGATTTTCCTCTACATCATTATTGACTTTTTATTCGTTATACCTTTTGCTTATAAATTTAAGAGCCACAATTTGTCCTGTTTGCTTTTTTCTCCCTTTGTAGACTTTTCCGAAAGAACCTTCACCGATTTGATGTAGAATATGATATTTGTCCATTTTGATTTCTAATTTTTTTGAATAAAATTCAAATTCTGAATCTATAAATAAGAAATTTGATTACAAAGACTAACATCTAAGAAAAATCTTCTTTCTGGCCTATTCTCTAGAAACCTTGCCGCAAAGGCTATGAAAGTAAGATCTTACTTTGAAGAGAGTCTGGAGATTTTTTCTTCTTTTTTTTATGTTATTAGTATTAAGGTTTATTGTATCTTAATAAATAGATATCTTGGATTTTTTAGGGTAAAATTATTAATCACATTTTCTTACAAAAGAAAACATAAAATGATTCGTAACTCTCTCACCTGTTTCACAAAGTTCCAAAAGTTGTGCCAGAAAAACCTTCCAAGTACTTGGCCCATTATAATATAAAGAATTTAGACGGAATAAAGCAGAGCAATATTTTTAATGGATACAACCCTGCATTTTACTTTGCCAGTATAAAGGGTGATTCTGTTCCTTAAATAAATAGATGTCGTAGTTAAAGTTCCCCCTATGGGTGAATCTATCACTGAAGGAACTGTTCTGGAAATCGTTAAGCGTAAAGATGTTCTGAATAGCTGAAATAATTACTAGCTGTTGGTTCTTTCGTCGAAAGAGATGAAGTTATTCTCAGATTAGAAACTGATAAAGTCCAAGTAATATGAAAACAATTATTTTCTCAACAAAAGGTTGACGTTAAAGCCCCTGAAGCAGGAGTGGTTAAAAAGATTATGGCTGAACTCCAAGAAGTTGTCAATGTAAATTTTGCATCGGCATTTGTCATAGTTTAGGTCGGAAATCCTGTTTGTGAAATTGACACCGATGCTAAGCCACAGGCTGGCCAAGCCCAAGCTCAAACTCAAACTCAAGCTCCCCCAACTAAAGAAACCCCTGCTCAAAAGGAAGCTCCTCAACAAAAGGCTGAGTCAAAGAAGGAAGAACCAAAGCCAACCCAACAACCTCCCAAGACTGAAAGTAGAGTTTGATTTGCAATTTCTAATATCCTAGGCAAGCCAGCTGCTACCACTTTCCAACAGCCAATCTTTGGCAGTAGAACCGAAAGAAGAGTAATTCATCTTGGTTTATCTTCTAAGTATCAGGAACCCATGAGTAGAATGAGACAAGTTATTGCTAAGAGACTTAAGGATGCTCAAAATACCAATGCTATGTTGACAACTTTCCAAGAAGTAATTCTGGTTTTACTCTTTCCATAAAACCTAGGTTGATATGAGCAATGCCATGGAATGCAGAAAGGAGTTAGGTGAGGAATTTGCTAAAAAGCACAACATCAAGCTTGGATTTATGTCTTTCTTCATTAAAGCTGCTGCTAATGCTTTGAAAGCTCAACCTATTGTTAATGCTGGTAAATAGGTTAGCTCATATTTTAACGAATAGTTATTGCTGATAACGGAAAGGAAATTATTCATAGAAACTACATTGATATTTCTGTTGCAGTTGCAACCCCTACTGGATTACTTGTTCCAGTCATTAGAAATGTTGAAAATCTTAGCTTCGCTCAGATTGAAAAGGTAACAGCAAAAAATAATAAACCATAACTTTAAGACTCTTGCTGAGTTAGGCCAAAAAGGTAAAGAGGGAAAGATTACTCCTGAAGAACTTGCTGGAGGAACCTTCACCATCTCCAACGGTAAGTTGATATAAATCATCCTTTTGAATGATTAGGCGGTGTCTTCGGTTCTTTAATGGGAACACCAATTATTAATCCTCCTCAATCAGCTATTTTGGGAATGCATGCTATTGTTAACAGACCTGTCGTCGTTAAAGATCAAATTGTTGCCAGACCTATGATGTAAAACAAATTCTTATCTGTAGAATAATCTATTAGGTATTTGGCTTTGACCTATGATCATAGAATTATTGATGGAAGAGAGGCTGTCACTTTCTTGAAAAAGATTAAGAGTGACGTTGAAGATCCTAGAAGAATGCTTCTTGAAATTTAAGTTAGAAGAGTGATATATTGTTAGTAAAAATCTTGTTTTATACATAATTGCTAACCAAAAACCATGTTCTGAACTTTTTGAAAATCAAAGTTTTCTATTTTTACGATTGATTACAATTAGTAAATAACTGAATGACTATTCCCAATACTCAATATAATACACACAGCGATTCGTTCTGTGAAAATTTACAAGGTTCTATTTTAAGATGGTGCTTTGTAAACTAATAAATAACAATTTAGCTATCACAATCTTACTGTTGTAATTAAGAAGCTTTTCGATCAAATCGACATGGGCTAACAGCATTCTTCTGCAGCAGTATCTTTTTAATTTCAATTTGTCTAATGCCTCCCTTAAAAAATTAAGAAAAACTTAGTATCTTTATTACTTAGAACTCATTTTTGCGTTGAGCATGCCCACGTAGTCTTCCCACATGTTGCCAACTACCTTCAAAGTCAGAAGATTCATTCTTTAGTACCTTTCCGCAAGTGAAACACCTGACTGGTATTATCATTAAATAAATTGAAAATTTTTTCTTTAGTGGGCAAATCTCATAAAAATGGTAAGTCTCGATTTCCTAGAAATTTTTCATTCCACATATCACATCTATTTTCAATAGGGCTTCCATTTACGATTTACGATGTCCAGACAAATTTACTTCTTAGGCCAAAAAAAATGATAAAAGCAAAAGAAAAAAGTATATTGAGTTTCTGATACAAAAAGAGAAGGAGGAAGAAAAAAGGAAAGAACAAAAAGAGAAGAACAAAAACTCAAACGTAAACTACCTGTATTTCCTATTGTGATAGATTAGAATCATGAAAATGATTGGGAAGATTTCAATATCTCACTTAATGACAAAGATGACGAAATGGAAACTGAAAAAAACAGTAGAATTCCAAAGCTGAAAAAGAAAGCTATCAATAAAGACTTTCCTAGGAGACTCACTCAAAAGGATAAAAAAAGATTAAGAAAATTAAGGAAGAGACCTATTAACATTAGCAGCATTGAAGAGGAAGCATAAATTTTATCTGCTTCTTATATGTTTATATTGATCTTAAGAAAATTGAGTTTTACCTTTTGTATAAATCATGTTGTATGATTGTTCAAGCTTTTGATCTAAGTTAATTGGCTTGAAAATGATTGAGGCTTTAAATTAATTAAAAAGTAAAACGTCGTAAGATAGCTATAGAAACTTCTCAGTCTGAGGATTTTTTTAGAAGTTTTCAAAAAGCCTCTTCATTCATGATATGCGTATTTATCATAACATCTCAGAATTAGGATAAATTCGCTCTAGGTTCTAAAAATAAGACCGCTGTTAAAATCTTTCAAACTCAATCATAATAATTAATAACTTAATTATTTCATGTCGCAAACCGCAGAAATACCTTTAAGGACTTTCAAATACAAAGCGAAAAAGGAAGATCTCATAACCCTTGTCTCTAAATGCCAGGAAAGAGTCTTCTCTGATGAAATTGACTTTCTTGAGCAAATGGGAGGTACATTTTATGAATAATAAGTGAAAACTGTAGGCGAGGCTGTTTTGGAGGATCTACTTGGAGTGGATTTCAAAAAAGGTATCCACAAGTCCGAAGTCGAAGATAGAGCTTATCAATATGGCTCTAACAAAAAGGCAGAAGTTCCTCTTAAATGTATGAAACACTTTACATTTAATTAAATCACTTAGCTTTCTTCCAACTTGTTTGTGCATCTCTGGAAGACTTTACTTTGAGAGTTTTGCTGCTGGCTGCAGCAGTTTCAATCGTTGCCAATATGATTGTCGAAGAGGATCACAGAGACTTGGGTACCTTTACAGTTAGATATATATAAACATATAGCTTGGATTGAAGGATTTGCTATCTTTATGGCTGTTTGTATCTGTTCCCTAGTTCAGGCTGGAAATGATTACCAGAAGGAGAGGCAATTCAGAAAGTTGAATGAGTTTGCTAATTCCAAGAAAATGGTGACAGTTTGGAGAGATGGAGATATTATGGAAATTCATGAATCCGAACTTGTCACAGGAGATGTCATTAAGCTTAACAGTGGTATGGAAATCCCAGCAGATATCTTTGTGATTGAAGCCCATGAAATGTCAACTGATGAATCTGCCATGACTGGAGAAACTGATCCAATCAAGAAGAGAGTTTACAAAGAATGTATTGCTAAGAGAGACCACATCATTGCTGAAGGAGGTAAAAACAGTGCTGGACATCACGACGTCTATTCACCAATTTGCTTGTCAGGAACTCAGGTACAATAAAATAATTTTGCTTAATTATTAGATTCTTCAAGGAGAAGGTAGAGGTGTCGTCTTAGTTGTCGGAGCTGACTCTTGTGTTGGTAGAATCCAAACTGTCTTGGTTGCTCAAGAAGCCTCTGCCACTCCTCTTCAACAAAAGCTTGAAACTGTTGCTGGAGATATCGGAAAGTTTGGTCTTGTTTCCGCCATTCTTACTCTCGTTGTTTTGATCATTAGATTTTTAATTGATATGGGAAGAAATAGCACCTGGGGAGATGGAGAGGAATATCTCCAATTGATTAATTTCTTCATCATTTCAGTTACTGTTGTCGTCGTTGCTATTCCTGAAGGTTTGCCTCTTGCTGTTACACTATCACTGGCTTTCTCAGTCAAAAAAATGTTAAAAGACAAGAACTTGGTTAGAAGACTTCAAGCAACCGAAACCATGGGAGGAGCCAATAATATTTGCTCTGATAAGACTGGAACTCTTACTCAAAATAAAATGACTTTGACAACCATCTGGAACGGAAAGAGTATCCCTATTGAAAGCTATGAAAAAGGAAAACTCTCAGATTTGTTCAAAAAGCCTGCCCATCAAGACTTGATCAGACAAGCTCTCGGATGCAACGGCACTGCTACTTTGAAATCTTCAGATGGTGGATCTAAGACTGAAATTGCCCTTCTTGAATTCTTGGTTCGTTTCCAAGAAGACTATGAGCAATTGAGAAGCAAACATTGTCCTGAAAATTTCAGAATGATTCCATTCACTTCTCAAAGAAAGAGAATGTCCACTCTCTTAGAAAATGTTGAAGGTAGCCCTACTACGAAGAGACTCCATATGAAGGGTGCTTCTGAAATGATCTTGGCTTGCTGTAATCAATTCTATAACTTCGAGGAAGATAAAATTGTTCCCTTGACTGAAGATCTTAAAGCACATATTGAAGAGGAAATCATCAAGCTTGCTGATCAAGCCCTTAGAACTATTTGTATTGCTTACAAGGATGTTACTGGAAATGAAGACTTCGAGAGCAAAGATGATAAGAATGTCCATGAAATTGAAAAGTCTGGATTCATTCTTATTGGTGTCTTGGGTATCAGAGATATCTTGAGAAAGGAAGTTAAGGCAGCTGTGGCTAAATGTAAAACTGCTGGCATTAAAGTTAGAATGGTCACAGGAGACAACAAAATCACCGCTAGAGCCATTGCTAGAGAATGTGGAATTATTGATCCCAAAGACGAGAACAGCTTAATTATGGAAGGCCCAGAATTCATTGAAAAGACTGGAGGAGTCGTTTGCAAGAAATGCAGAACTAAAGAATGTGACTGCCCCAGAGACAAAGAAACTGCTAAGAAGAAGAATATGGAAGTTAGAGTTGACACCATTGCCAACAAAGAAGCTTTCGATAAAATCTACAAGCATTTGGATGTCTTGGCTAGATCCAGACCTGATGATAAATATGCTCTTGTTACTGGCTTGATTGAAAGAGGATGTGTTGTCGCTGTCACTGGTGATGGTACTAATGATGCTCCTGCCCTTAAAAAGGCTGATGTTGGCTTTGCCATGAATTCTGGTACTGCTGTTGCCAAGGAAGCTGCAGATATTATCTTGATCGATGATAACTTTGCCTCAATTGTCGAAGCTGCTAAATGGGGTCGTAACATTTATGATAACATTAAGAAATTCCTTCAATTCCAATTGACAGTTAACGTTGTCGCTGTCTGTATCACTCTCATTGGTGCCGCAATCCTCAAGGAAGCTATCTTGAAGGCCGTTAACATGCTTTGGGTTAACTTGATTATGGATACCCTTGCCTCTCTTGCTCTTGCCACTGAACCACCCAATGATGAATTACTTAACAGAAAGCCTCATGATAGAGATGAGTACATCATTTCTAAGGTTTACATATTATTTCCTATTCCTAACCTTGTAGAAAATGATGAAACATATCCTAGGACAAGCTGTCTATCAACTCGTTATTATTTTGGTTCTTACATTCTCCGCAGATAAGTGGATGCCTGAAACCCTTCCTTGGGATGTCACTCCTGATGGAAAGCTCATCTACAGAAGCGGTATGCATCTCTTATCCTCATTAAAATTATAGAAAACGGAAAAATGAGATCTGGAAGAGCCTATTTCATCAAGAGTGGAGAAAAAGATTATGAGGCTTTAATTGATGTAGGAAAATTTGATTTGAACAATTTATCCTGTAGGACTATGGCCCTTCAAGACACTTCACTGTCATCTTTAATGCTTTTGTTGCCATGCAAATCTTTAATTTCCTTAATGCCAGAAAATTAAGGGATGAAATCAATATCTTTAAATCAATTACAAATAATCCTATTTTCTTGGGAATTCTCTCATTAATTACAATCCTCCAATACGTTCTCGGTAACTTTGGAGGAAGAGCTCTTAATGTCTCAACACATGTAATTTCATCAATATGTTTTCCTAAGATTATAGGGAATGAGTGTTGCACAATGGTTCATCTGTATAGCCTTTGGTGCAGGAGGGCTCGTCTGGAGCGTCCTACTAAAGGTTATTCCTATTAACAAAATCTGCCCTAAGGTATTTCTCTCTCTGTAAGATATTTAATTAATAGCTTGGAAACAAACTGACTGATCCTCTCAGTCATGATTCCAAAGTCTTGGGTGTCAGAAGATCTCATAGACAAGAAACTTTGACTAGAAAGTATTCTAGTATCACCCCTGGAATGAAGACCGGCTCTTTGTCCAAGGTTCAATATCATGCTGTTCCTCAAAGCTAAATGTTGTTTTCTCAGTTACTAGTAACTTACAATACTTTTTTGAGGAACACATTTTGATTTAGAGCTATCTATGCATATTGTCAACTTATATTTGTCATAGATTTTTGCATATTGTTTGAAAATAAATCAATTATTAAATACAAATTTCTTACAACAACTTTTTTCAATCATCGTTCAGTTCTCCACTTAAGGTAAATTAAGCTCCTGATTTGGTGGAAGCTTTTCAAAGTACTTCTCAACTTCCTGTCTCTTTACATCAAAGAGAGACTTATGTTGCCACTTAGGAGTATCATTTTTATCAATAAGAGTGCATCTTACACCTTCGAAGAAGTCATTTCCTTCTAAACATCTAACAATCAATTATAATTAATTCTTATGTACCTTTGAGCTATTCTCAAATCCATTTTATAATTTTCAGCTAAATCTAATTGCTTACCTCTAGTTATTTGTTCAAAAATAATGTGCATGCTAATAGGGGATTGACTGTCAAGAGCCTTAACTAATTTGGAAGTAAATTCTGTATTTTCAGATGCTTCTGTAAGACTCTTATAAATTTCCTCCAAGGAACTCTTCCCAAAATGCTGCTCAATTATATTTTCATTGGGGTAAGTATAATCGACTGGCTCGGCGTACTTTTTGATTATTGTCTTATAGTCATCAATTCCAGATTTTTCATTAGAATTATTAAAAAGATCTTCCTCAAGCTTTCCCAAGTTATCTCTTTTAACATAAAAGTCAGCAAGCCCGATTTGGACTAATTCTTGGCCCTTTAATCTTGTTCCTGTCAATCCAAGAAACATTCCAAGATTTTTTCTTAATCTGGATAAGAAATATCCTCCAGCGACGTCAGTAAAGAGACCAATCTTAGCCTCTGAAAAGATAACTAAATTCTCCTTAAATTATACCTGGCATAGCAAACATGGCATTTTCAGTGGCAATTTTGATAGGAGCATGAATAGATATTCCAACTCCTCCACCCATAACTATTCCATCCCATAATGCAATTTGAATTGGTTTCATCTTTGCAAGGGAATAATCAAGTATGTATTCTTCTCTAAAGAATTGAGCCCCTTTCGATGTATCTGTCTTGGAATCATAAAGAGATTTGATATCTCCACCAGCACAGAAGGCCTTTCCTCCAGCTCCTTCGAAAATTGCTAACTAACAACCTTTAAATAGGTATTTCAATTACAAACCTTAATTTTTCCTTCTTGGTTCCATTTGTCAACTTCTGGTTTCAATATTCTGATCATTTCCAAATCCAAAGCATTCAAAGCCTTTGGTTTGTTCAAGATCACTTTCACTCCATGCTTTTTATACTGGAAAATAACAGGAGATTCTTTGGCTGTTGAGAAGGAGTGACTCAAATGATTTCTAACTAGCCTAAAAAATGAAGATCTCAACATAAATAAAATATTGTAAATAAATCCTTATTCAAACTATTTCTTCATAGTGATTGATGATATATATATCTGGTGACTTCTGTAGTAAGAGGACTGGATTCTTATCATCGCTCCAAAAAATTCATAAGATATCTGGATTCTTTAGCGTAGATTTAATTCTAACAAAAGATTATTGTTCGAAAAATCATTTTCAAGAGCTGATATAAAATTGTGTCTTGCGAATAAATAGAGAACTTACTAAATCTTTTATAACCTGATGACACTATGAAGAATACCGAACAAAATCCGCAAGTTTTCAAGAAATTGTTGTATTTATTACGACAAGGAGCATTACGGGAAGGACTAAACATGAACAGTGATGGATATGTTAGTCTTAAAGACATCCTTAAACTTGACTTTTTCAAGAAAAAAGAAATAACAAATGATATCTTATTATCTAGCTTGTCGTCTAAAGATATGGGACTATTTGAGACACAAGAATTAATAGTTGAAATGGCCAAAAAGATACTCTTATAAGAGCAAAGTCAGGTCGCACAATGCGAGTAATCATTCTGAAATATTCAAGATTATATTAGCTTTATGATAGCACAAAACTTCAAAAGATTGAAAATTCTAATCTGGTTCCTCACTGTATTTATCCAACAACAAAGAATAAATGGACAAAAATAAAAGAAGAAGGAATTTGCGCTGAAGAAGGGGAGAATATTTGTTTATTTTTTCTTAATTTTATTGATTTAATAGATTTTCAGGTCGAGTATCCAAATGAAGATGATAACGCTACTGGTACTTTGTAGTAAATTGATAAGTGAACAAAGTTGATATGTATATTGAAGTCAATATCAAAAAAGGGTTGGAACAAGGATTGGAGTTCTATCGGGATCCAAAGAATCTTGTAATCACAAAGGGAATAAAAGAAAAAATTCCAACAGTAATACTCAACTTCTACTCTCATCAAAAAGGAACTGTTTAAACAAGTGATTCAAAAATTTGGAGGAATATATAAAATTATTTTTCCGTTCACTACTAAAGCCAACTTATCAATCAAATACAATCTGAAGCAAAATGAAGAAGTTAAGTCTGACGATTTTTCTGATAATACTCCAAATGAAAGGTTTTCTTAGAAAAGTTTTTTTTCCCTATAGTAGTGAATTCGATTATCTCTGTGTGTTAGATTTTGAAGCTCAGTTTTCCAATGATGAGAAATTAGAAGTTCAAGTATTTTCCATCCATTTATTAACAGGAAATTATCGAGTTCCCAGTAGTCGTTGTTAATGTGAAAACCAAAAAGATCAAAGAAGTGTTTCATCACTATATCAAGCCGGTAGTGCATCCCACATTGTTTCCATTTTTGTACAGAACTTACAGGAATCACACAAGAGCTTGCTGATAACGGGATTGTGATTGAAGAAGTACTTCTAAGACTGGACACTTTTCTAAAGGATAAGGTATCTAATGATCAAAAGATCAATTAGATTATAATAGAACATTCTTAACTCAAATTGGGTATTTGTTACTTGTGGAGATTGGGATCTACAACACTGTCTGAGAAGAGAAGCAGGTTTTAAGAAAATTAAGTTACCCTATTATCTTAAAAAACGGATTAATCTGAAAAAGTGTTATCCTTTGCCACAAGAAAAAGATAAAGCTCCAGGTATGGCTGGTCTTTTGAAATTAAGTGGACTCCAATTAGAAGGAAGGTAGCCTTTAATTACCATTATGCTTTATTTTCTAGACACTATTCTGGAATAGATGACTATTTTAATTTAATACAGAGTGAAAATAGCAAAGTTCATCTTACTTTTGTTTGATCTTTTATATTGCAAATTTTCAACATCAGGGTCATATCTCTTTTAGAATAATTTGAGGCATCTCTTGGTATCAATCTATTGGTTTAGAATCGATTCTCTTTTTTTTTTCATCGGATTTCTGATTGGGAGATATTCACAAAATAAATATCTGATTTATTTTGATAATTGATTTAACAACATGTATACAAAGAAATCTGGACCAAAGTAAGTGTCCTAGCATTGCTTTGTTAATTTATTAGAAAAGATAACAAGATTCCACAAGCTCCACCACAAAAGAATAAAAATAGTGAATTAATAAGGGAGTTGAGGGAAGAAGCTAAGTTTGTAAAACAGAAATTAGATGATATTTCAAAAAATGGTATTAAGGGAGAATTCTGTTATCTCATGTCAATACAAACACTAAAGTCTTGGAAAGAACATGTTGATTTTGAGAATATATTGAAAGAAAATAAACAACCCGATATCAAGCTGACAAAGAAACCAGAAAAAATTAACGAAGACCTCATTGTCACAGATAAAGACTACCTACAATTTCCTGATAAAGACAGTATATGTGCAGCTATTTGTAAGCCAGACCTCGCTCAAGAAAAAGATTATATTTGCATTGATCAAGAATTATGGGATCATTTTGAAAAAAAGTATGGAGGAACCCCAATTAAAAGGAGATTCATAATTGAAAATGGAAAGATTGTCCTACAAAATGATACTGAAATAGTAAGGCATACCAATCTACTCTAATTAAATAGATAACATTGATCTTCGTTTATGCTTCATTCCTTCAAATGCTTGAAAATAATAAGGTGGACCAGTTGAAGATCAAAAAACTTCAAATACCTAGAGATATGACAATGAAGGAACTTAAATCTCTCCTGGCTAAAATCATCAATCGGCTAAAGATCTTCAAATACAATATTGATAGTGGTTCAACTCGTATTTGGAAAATGGATCCCGCATTTGAAACAATTGACGCTTTAAAAAACCATCTCTATAAATCATGCACAACATCTAAAACATATGATTATCAAATTACTTATAATGGAGAACTTTGTGATAGAGTTCACCAAAGAAGCATAACTGAAGTTTTTCAAAATGATTACGCCCAACCCTTAGTGATTGAAATTAATGAACCTGGGAAACTCTGGATATTCTATAATGATCTCGTCAAGGCCTGCAAAAAGTGTGATTTTTGTGGTCGAATTGACTTTGTTGATTTCAGTTGTTCCTGCAAAAAGGTATATTATTGATTATTGTAATAATTCATGAAAGGTTGCATATTGCAGTGAATCTTGCAAATATAGAGATAAAGCTGAGCACTCCAAAAAATGTGATTTAGCATATGATTCAGATGATAACAAAGAAATTGAAAAGAAGGCTAATCCTGCAAGAGGTTTATGTGGACTTGAAAATCTAGGAAATACATGTTACATGAATAGTGCCCTCCAATGCTTAAGTAATATTCCCGAATTGACAGAATATTTCTTAAGCTTAAGATACAAGGATGATATAAATGAAGAAAATCCTTTGGGATCCCAAGGCAAGATTGCGAGGAAGTTTGCTTTCCTCTTAAAAAAATTATGGTTAGATAATGAAAAGTATTTTGCTCCACATTCTTTCAAATTTGCCATGTCCAAGTATCAAACAATGGTATTACATCTCTTAATAAACTTATCTTTTAGTTTCATGGTCATAATCAGCATGATCCAAATGAATTTTTGTTTTATCTTCTTGATGCATTACATGAAGATCTTAACCTTGTGAAGAAGAAACCTTTCATCGAAATGCCTGATTTAGACAATAAATCTGATCTTGAAATCGCAAAAACAAGTTGGGATATATTTCTCAAAAGGAATCAAAGCAAGCTGGTCGATTGTATGTTCGGTCAATATAAGTCTACTATTACATGCATGGAATGCAAAACCACCTCAAAGAATTTTGAAACTTATTCAATTTGCTCCATCCCTATTCCCTATCAGAAAGAGATAGAAGTCTTTTTCGTTCATAGTAACTATGAGAAAAAGCCCTATAGAATTTTGTTGAAATATCCCAACGAAAATCATCTTCTGTCTGATCTTAAGGCTGATATTGCAAGACTTCTCGACAAAAATATTAACAGCATTGTTTTGGCAATAGGTGGGACTGGAAATATATCAATTATCACTAACCTATCGAGTCCGACAGCGGAAACTATAAAGAAGTTAGACAAAGCTTATCTTCTTGCATGTGAAATTGACGAGCAACAGTTGAAGATAACTGAAAGCAAACGCAAATTCGTAGGCTTGAAAACCGTTAAAAGAGATAAAAATGGCAATATAACGAAGCTAGGAATTGCAAGGCTCATCTGCTTGGATCATAATATGACTAACAAAGAAATTCATCATTACTTGTTCTCCAAATTTCGCTTCATATTTGATAACAGTTGGCCTTTCAAAATCACTCCACCATATCATTCTCTAAGTACAGAAAAAGCTCTTCATGAACTCTCCAGGAAATATCCTCAGCCATACATTCTTACCCTCACAGTACAAGGTGATACAACTAAAGACACATTTATTCCCTTTGATGATGATCAGCTTCTATCAAGATTTTCAACTACCTCAGAAGTAATGATAGGTCTTGAATGGAGCAACCTCCCTGACGTCTTCGAATTTGATATCTTTAAGAATTATCTTAATTATGATCCATATAAACAAAACAAAGATCAGAAAAATGTGGAGAAGAACTTTGTTGATATCACCGATTGTTTAGAATCTTTCAGAGAACCTGAAGAGCTAAAAGATAATGATGCTTGGTATTGTAAAAACTGCAAAAAGCATCAGCCTGCTCTCAAGAAGTTAGAAATATACAGCTCACCATTAATCTTTATTATCCATCTTAAGCGCTTCAAAGGCCCTGACAACACCAGATGGAACAGAACTGAGAGCAAAATCACAGATATGGTCACTTTCCCCATTGAAAACTTCAATTTAACTCCTTTTTTATGTAACAAACTTCTTCCTAATCAATACTTTAATGGCCAAGTAGAAGAAGAGAAGAACGACCAACCTGCTGTTTATGATTTATTTGGAGTTGTACATCATAGCGGAAATCTAAACTCAGGACACTGTATCTCTCACTGCAAACACCCCGAAACAGGAGAGTGGTACAGATATGATGATGAAAAAGTGCAAAAAGTAACTAACCTCGATGAGATAATCACCGACACTGCATATATTCTATTTTATAGAAAGAGGGTCTAGTTTTGTTATGCTTCATGTTAAATAATTTTATTTTAACAATTCTATTTCTGAAAAATGTCAAATCCTCTGAAAATAGGCTGGATAGGCTTTGGTGTAATGGGTAAACATATGTGTGGACATGTGATTAGAAGCGGATATCCTGTGAATGTTTGGAATAGAACAAAATCCAAAACAGATGAAGCTGTCCAAATGGGAGCAAAATATTTACCTCCAGAGCAGGTGGCATCTTCATCAGATATTCTATTTCTAATGCTTGGCTATCCAATCGATGTAGAAAACATGGTTTTATCATCAAACGGTCTGCTGAATTACATGAGGCCAGGATCTATCATTGTTGATCATACAACTTCATCCCCTAATCTAGCAAAGCTCATTTATGAAAAATGCAAAGAAAAGGGAATAGGTTCAATAGATGCACCTGTTTCTGGTGGAGACATTGGAGCCAAGAATGGAAAACTTGTGACAATGTGTGGAGGAGATATTGAGACATTTGAAAAAGCAAAACCCGTTATGGAAAAATACTCCAGCTTAGTTAAATTGATGGGAAAGGCAGGCCAAGGACAACATACGAAAGCTTGCAACCAAATCTGTATTGCTAATAATATGATTGGGGTCGTTGAAAGTCTTGTCTATGGATATAAGGCAGGCTTAGATCTTGAAGAAGTTATTAAAACTATTGAGGGAGGAGCTGCTGGATCTTTTAGCTTGAGAGTTTTAGGCCCAAGAATGTTAAAAAGGGATTTTGATCCCGGCTTCTTTGTTGAGCACTTTGTAAAAGATATGGAAATAGCTTTAGAAGAAGCTAGAAGAGCTAATTTATGTCTTCCTGGATTAAGTCTAGCCAAACAGCTGTATCAGGCACTAATGGCTCATGGTGGTGCTAAGATGGGAACTCAAGCCCTAATTCTAGCTTTGGAAAAAATCAATAATATTGACTTAACAAAACCTCCTAATTAAATCTAGAATATACTGAACTCGAGCCTTTGGTTTACCTGTCAAAATTAGTGAATAAGTATATGAACCCTTAATCTTTATGCATATGAGAAATTTTTTGAATCTTCCTATTCATTTTCAAAATTTATTAATTCGATCCTAACAAAAAAAAACATGAGCGAGTGGTGTACAATTGAATCTGATCCAGCTGTGTTCACAGAACTCATAAAAGGAATTGGTGTTAAAAACGTTGCAGTTGAGGAAGTATATTCTCTTGACGATGAAGAGTACATTAAAAGTTTATCTCCTATTCATGGATTAATATTTTTGTTCAAGTGGACCAAAGAACCTCATAAAAGGGAATGCCTGAAGTACTATGATAATGATTTGTTCTTTGTTAATCAAGTGATCATAAATGCTTGTGCTACTCAAGCCATTATTTCTGTGCTTTTGAATTGTCCTCAAATTGATATTGGACCCGAGTTAACCAATTTTAAGACCTTCACTTATGAAATGGATCCCCAAACAAGAGGACTTGCCTTAGGGGAATCAGAGCTTATTCGAAGTGTGCATAATAGTTTTGCAAAGCCTGAACCATTTGTGATTAGTCATGATAAAAAATCTAAAAAAGAAGGTGAAGCTTTTCACTTCATCAGCTATGTTCCCTTCAAGGGCAAAGTTTATGAACTGGATGGTTTGCAAGAAGGACCTATCCTAATTGGAGACTGCACTGAGGATAATTGGATCAATGTTGCTAAGGAAGAAATCAACCAGAGAATACAACGGTAAATTTGAGTTTAAATGTTCTAAAGTATTAGTTACTCCGAAAACGAAATTCGTTTCACTCTCTTGGCAGTTGTATCAAATAAAAAGGAAAAGGTAAAAGCAATAGTTATTTGACTAAAATATTAGCTGGAGGCTGAGCTAGAGACATTAAATAATATCAAGGCTCATTTGTACCAGAAGTACAGAGCTCTTGGAGGAATCTTGGATTCTGAAAGTACAAAGGAGGCAGACTCATTAGTAGGAAAAAAATGGTCTTGTAATAAAATTCTAGATTGCAAATATCAAAGAACTTCCCAATAATACAGAGATACCATCAACTATGGATGGAATCTTAACAAAGTTGGCAGAAATAAACAATGAGATCGAAAAGAATAAAATTTTACTCAGTGAAGAAGAAATTAAATACAAAAAATATGAGGTTAGTTTAAATTAGACAGGTTTTCATTATTATAGGAGGAAAATACTCGAAGGAGGCATAACTATATTCCTTTCATAATGGAGCTTTTAAAGATGACTGCTAAAAAAGGAAAGCTAAAAGAACTTGTTGAGGCCGCTAAGGAGAAGCAAAAAGCTAGAAATGCCCAAAAGAATAAAAAATAATTTTGAATTAATTCCCATTCCCTCATTGTTTGTATTGATGAACTTCATTTTGCAAATAACAGTAATTGTTATATCATAATTAAAAATATACAATATCTAAACCATGCAAGTTACTTTGGTGGAGCTGTATCGAAAAAGTAAACAATAACCCAAGTATTCTCTAGAGCATTGCATAGGGCAAGCTTAACTGTTCTCTCAGGAGTTTCCCTTGAAAATTCTGCAATTTGCCCTAAGCCATTGAACTGGTGGACCAAGATATTGTTAGGATCAACTATCTTGGCATCCTCTATTCTTCTTGGGATATTGCTAAAAGTATATTGAGATACAAATTTTATCGCATCATTCCTAAGACATTAAAACTTACTAAGTCTCCATTACCATTTATCAGGAGTTCTTTCTTCATACTTAGGATAAGGTTCTCTATAATAGCTCTTGACTTCTTCTTGAATGGCAAAGAAAGGTAAGAGATGTTCTTTGAAGGTTTTCTTATCACTGATACTAAATGCATGTTCGAATTTGGAGAAAAATTGGGATGAGTCCTCTAGAAGCTCCTTTTCAATCTTCTTCATCATTCGCTCATGCTTAAGCTGTTTCTGTAATTTTGATTGATATACTCCCTCCACAAAAATTCCTTCAATGTAAAAACTAAATTGGTTATGAATACCTTCCCATTTATTTCCATCTATATCTGTAAAAACTCCTTCTCCATGCATTTTATGATTTTTCCATTCTCCCTCATATTTTGAGCCATCTGGAAATTCATATGTTCCCTAAATATTATTTTCGCTTAATGATTATTACTCTTCCTTCCTGCTTTCCATCTACCCATTCTCCGGAGTAAACAGCTCCGCTTGTATATTTGTATACACCATAACCATGCATTTTATCCTCCTTCCAAGATCCATTATATTCCTCTCCTGCTTCTCCACCCGTGGTTCCTAATCCTTAATACGTTGAATATCTATATTACCTCCGTGTTTCAATACTCCTTCTCCGTGTCTCATTTTGATACCATTGACAAGTTTCCACTGCCCTTCATATATAGTTCCATCAATAAATTCGAATCTTCCAAACCCTTCTGTTTCAAGATGTTGAATTTTTTGTTCAGCATTTTCAATGTCGGGCTTTTGCTGCTGGTCTTCAAGTTCTTTTTGGTTTCTTTCTTTGCTACTGGCTGTTTCTTTTCCTGAAGTAGGCTTTCCTTTTCTCGATTCTCTTGAAGAAGGGGGTTTGGCTGTGTTTTTTGTTGACATGAAAGTTTTATTTCCAAATAAAAATGAAACTTTGAATGTATTATATAACAACTGACATCGTCACAAAGTTTATGGAGCTTAAGTGAGCATTGAATCTCGTCTCAAACTATACCGAAGTTCACTCTTGCATTAATAAAGCCAAGAATATATATGATTTACTTGTTTCTTATTTAGTATCCTAATTCTTAAAAATCTTGTAAATTTATTGAAATTCTGAATCCTATGTTAAACAACCAAAACGATCAAGGAAGCGGAACCAAAAAAAGATATACTATAGAGGATGCAATACTAGCAGCTAATTTAGGTTTCGATTCTCGTAAGTATTGATAAAGTGTAATAGGGGAATATATAACAGATAAAAAGGAAACGTCAACTACAATGAATTTGAATCAACAGGGAAAAAAGGTCTTAAATAAGCCCAGTAATCAGGTGACATCTAATTCAATGGTACCAGAAAGTATCAAAAAAAGCAATGAAAAAATCGACCCAATCTTCAATCTGAATGTGGTTCCAAAACCCGATTCATCTCTGTTGGAAACCGAGGCATCAAAGAATACTCTCTATTCGCTTTTTCAACAAGAAATCAATAGTTTGCTTACAGAAAATGAACCAGATGCCGGCAACTCAGACTCTAAGAAAGAAACTTCTAAGTACATTATCTTTAAAGCTACTCATTTTGAATAGAAAACCCAGAAAGACCAGATGGGACAGGCCGATTGTTGTACCTCAACAGATGTATATGATACTCTATTAGAAATTTAGTTTTAGCTCTGCGCCCATAGGACAGCCAAATATGTTTCAGCAATTCCCCTCCATTATTCCAAATCCAAACAATCTGATACAAAGTATATACCATGTTCTAGCATATATTTTTAGTGCCCCAACAGAGCCTTAATAGACCGGTAAAAACCGAAGAAAGCAGTCCATCCTTGGAAAATTATGTAAAGAGATCCTTTGAAAAATGCCAAAATGAAAAAGAGAGACAGTTGATTGAGAAATCTTTAAAGAAAATTTTGAACAACGCCAAATTAAGGGGAGAATATTACACTAGAAATTGGGATACCTATCCTCTTCCTTTACTTCCAAGGGAATCGAAGGTATTTTTCTATCATAGTTCAGCTTATATTTTAAGGATGGACAGAATACTTCATTTGTTCTTAATCTTGAAAAGGGATCTATTCCCGGAAGTAGCAATGAAATGGATTTAGAAAAGTCAGAAATTTTGTCTAACCTCAGAAATCAAGGACCCTCCTTTTTAAGTAAAAGAGGGTTCAGTCAGATGAATGTAGATGATTCCAAGCATGAGATTGGAACAAATGATATGGGCAAGAAAGTTATCAAAACAATAGGGAAAGTTCAGATGGTACTACAGAATTAATCTCCAACATGAATTTGTAGGGACTAACTAAGGAAGAAGAAGATAAAAGAAAGCAAAGGCAAGGAAGATTCCAAGAAGATTTTCAGAAGCAGGCTGAATTCAAAATAGAGGATAGAACCCCTAAGTTCACAGATCTAGGTATCCTAAGATTATTTTAATAATCTTTTTCAGATCTCGGTGAAGATGGAGAATTTGACTTAGAAACATTAGCCGAGAAATGGAAAGTTGTTGTAACTAAAACATTTTCTTTAATGAATAAATTAGGGAACCAGCACTGCTTTGGAGAAGCCTTATCTTCGTTTGACCAAAGAACCAGATCCTTCAACCATTAGACCAGAACCAATTCTCAAGAAATCCCTTAAGATGCTACTTGATAAGTGGGCGAAAAAGGAAGCAAGTTATGCATATATTGCAGAACAGTTCAGATCTATTCGCCAAGTAATCATTGAATTTATTCATTTAAAGTGTAGGATATAAATGTCCAGCATATAAAAAACAAATTTACAGTTAAGGTCTACGAAAGTAACGCAAGAATTAGTCTTGAGTGTCATGATATAAATTATTTCAATCAATGCCAAAGCAGACTTAAGGACCTCTATAAATCAGGAATCCCATCCAAAAATAAACCAGTAACTATCAGACTCTTATTGTAACTTGAAAAGGAATTTCTTTCATATAGAATCATTTATTTGACATTGTGTGAAATGAAAATAGATCTAACACAATTGCTTCAGGAATTGAGTGATGAAGAATTACAACATGAGTATGTCCAATTTGCCTTAAAGTAACAGCCAACTTTTTTTTATTTAACAAAATAGTCTAAGAAGGCATTATGAGAATGGAAACATAAAGGCTCTCTTCAATCTTTATAAAAATGGAATTAATCTTGTCCCTTATCTCCTAGACATGTTTATTGTCAGATTAAGAGTGTGGTCTCTTAAAGTTATTTCAAAGAGGTAATGTAGAAGTCATACATATTTATTTTCAGTTTTGGTGAGAAGATTTCATTGGCCTATCTAACTGATCTTTTGGCATTTAATAACGAGGAAAGCTTAAGAGAGTTTATCACTTCTTCTGGTATAAATATTTCAAAATAAGATAACTTTTCTAGAAGGTGTAATTACGGAAGACAATTTATATCTTAACAATAAAGAGAGTTTCAAAGTGTATAATAATCATCCTTGGATGAAGTTGAAATTAAAGACACATAAAGTTTTGTAAACTTTATGAAGCTTCACTGTATGTACACTTGATACATACTCATTTGGGTTTTGAGAGACCGATGGAATTAAATGCTGGTCTTGATTGTAGTTAAATCTTTTACAGACTTTTTTGGTAGAAATTGAACATTACTTCCTTCCTCTGCTAGGATAGAGAGTGGATAAATAGCTCCCCCTTCCTCTAAATAAGATGCCCACTCATATAGTTCTGGCCCGCGCCATCCTGGTGATCCTTTTTGTAGTTCTAGTAGTTCAGGAATGCTTACCCACCTAGCCTCCTCAGACTCTAAATCAGGAATAGACTTTAACTTCTGATTTTGCTCATCCTTTGGCTCAGCATAAAATATCACTTTTACTCTCTCATAGTTTCGAGATCCAATATTATATTCAACTCTTAGAATTCCTTTTAAAATTACATCAATTCCGGCCTCTTCTTTGACTTCTCTAAGCGCAGCTTGAAAAAAATTTTCTGGAGGATCTACTCTTCCCCCTGGAAGCCACCAGCCTCTATTCTTTGTTTCTTTTACTGCAAGCCATTTTCCTTGAGAATTTCTACATACTACTAAAGTAATTCCCAGCATTGTAAAATAATTTTGAGATGAATCCATATTTTATTGTTTTCTATTTTTGAATATTTTGTTTGCCAAATCGATTTTATTTTCATTTAGATTCAAAATCTGACAAAAAATAACAACACACAAAATCAATTAAAAATACACTTCTCAACGTACCAAATATTTATTCAGTATGGACCTTTTTGGTCAGATTAGGTTCATCTTGTTCAAATCCTTCTGGCTTATCTTGTCTTTTTTCCTACATTCATTAGTATTAAAATACAGAATGGTTACATATTTCTCTGTCTTTTCAAACGTGATGTTTGTTCCTTCAGCTGTGGCATTAGTTCTAAAGACTCAGATATTATTTTAGTTAATTACTGTATGGTGATCTCTTCTTCTTGGATCTCGGTGGTCATCTCGAGTTTAATGCCGTCAGTTTTATAAGCTCTTTGCAATGCGCTTTTAGGATCAAACAGAAAAACAGACATCATTTTTGTATTCCTATCGTAACCGAAGTGATACATAAATATTTCTTGACCCTCAAGAGTACTATATTTTTAGATAAGTTAAAAAAAGAGTACTTTTTTGCAATATTCTTATAAGTTTCAAGGAAAGCTTCCTCTTCTGTTTGGTAATTACTCTCCAAAGAAATGAGTGCATGGGAAAGAACATCTTTCATCATATTTGTCAAGATTTTTATAGACTAAGTTTGATCATAAGGATTGACAATAGTACTTGACTGATTAGAAATTTGGTATGAAACAGATATTTGGCCTGGCTTCCAAAAAGATTGAACAAGATATGATGATATTTAAGATCATCAATCCTCTCTCTCATTAAACCGGTTGTAATCTCCCAATAAATTTGGAATACAGACTGATCTGAAGTGTCATTTAACACCTTTAATTGACTGATTTGTGAAGCCTTCGGAGTTAATTTTATCCAAAATAGTTACAGTTAGGATCTTTGAGTAGATCAGATAGAGGTAATTTAGGAAGGTGAAAAAGTAATTTGTTCCATAACAAGTATGTCCATTACCTTGCTTTGATGTTGCAGGTAAAAACAATTTAAAGTCTATTTATTAGTGTAAAGAAAAAAGATGAGAAACTTTGCGGTTGATCATTATTAGGCTTTAGGTGGGCGAACGAATTTGAGTCCTGTACGGCGAATGTAGGCTCCTCACTTTTGCTCTCATTCATAATTTCTAATCCACTTAATCCTTAATATTTTTTCAATACGATCAGGCTTAAATTTCTGATAATCCGTCCATGTCTCAATGATTGCCTCTAAGTTATCTTCGTCAGTAAATTGGGGCTCTTCTAGGAATTCAAAACCTAGCTTTTCTTTGATCAGAATCTTGAGATTAGTCAAGAGTATGGCCTTCAAAATATTTAACATATTATCAACAAAGTACAGAGTCGAGATGACATGAGTAGGCGATGAACGTATAGATTAGGGTGTAAGCCTTTTGTAACATCACATTATTTGAGAAATACATCTGACTGCATGGAAGGATAGAATATGGAGATTTTTCACTAAATTTTTACTTCAATGGAAATAAATGTTACTAAGATTTGTATAGCTCAGTGATATAACCATGAAGAGCTTTTTTGAAGTCTTCTCCACTATAAAGATGCTTTTCAAAATCTCTGTTGTAAAATATCTCCTCATAAATTGAAATGAAATCAGTCATTGAAATTTCAACTCCTTCTGTCTCTGATGATAGCTTCTTAAGGGGAATCTTTAAGAAATTCTTGTTGGCAAACTCAATAAATTCTATCCTATTATGCAAAGCATCCAAAGTTTACTGGAACTGCTATAATTTTCTCTCTCATCAGCTGCATAACTTAATTCTCTATCTCTGATTGCAAGTGGGTAAAGCAATTGCTTTTTTCTCTTGCTTGTCAAATCAAGATGAGCTCTCTTTTTATAGATATTCTCGAGCTAAATTTGTCATTAGGCAGGCAATAATTCAATTATTACGTCATGCTGGAGTTCATTGATAATATTTTTGAGCTTCTCTATCTCATCAGAAGATTCTTCATATTCGTACTTCTGTTTTACAATTTTCTTAAAAGATGTTATCTAAGTCTAAGCCCACTTACATTTGATTGAATAATCTTTTGAAAAGCTTCAATTCTTTTATCAGGGTCTGGATTATTATAAGCATCATTCAGAGATTTTATCATGTATTGATATTTATTAATATTTAGATCTAAGTAATATCTCTCGTCTTCGCATTTGAAGAGATCATAGCTGAATACATTTGGAAGATTGCTTAGGATCTTAAATTCCTCAGGACTTTTGGGAGGAACTCCCAAGTACTTATTGTTGATAGTTTTCTTGCATATCTCATTTTCATTTGGTGCTTCTGGTAATTGATGCTCTTCTGGTAATTTGATATAACTAAACCCAACCTTCTCACATTCTATTATTTCAATTACATCTTGTGAAAATCATACTTTGAATGTCGAATAGAAAGAAAACTGGGCGATAAAAGTAATGGTTTTCTCTATTGTGCATATAAAACTTTAGATTCTCATCTTCTTGTTCATTTTCTTGATTATTTTCACCATTTGTCTTATTATCTGTATCATTTTCTAAGATAATGAGACTGAAAAGCAAAAAGAGGATTTGAAAATAAGAATTAAAAAATACCCTCATTTTCTCCCTCTTCTTCTTCATAAAATGAACCCTCCTCTTCATTATCGCTCACTAATTCAATTTCATATTCATCATCCCCATCTTCATCCTCTTCCTCCTCATCATCGTCCATATCCTTTAGATAGTCTGAAAGTTTAACCATGATTATTGTAAAGTATTTGCCTTTAAAAAGAGGATTATTGTTCCAGAATTCTTCATCTTGTCTCTTTTTTTCTTCATCAAGCTCCTCTAATCTTCTTCCTCTATTTCTTCTTGCAGGATAGTGTGATTGTTCATTAAGTGGTGATCCCGAAGATTGATTTTTATCATCCTCTAATTCCTTGTTGTCACTCATTGAAAGATAAGTGCTTTCAAATAATATTTATTTCAAAAAGAATATAAACACGAAATTATCAAATTATCAAATATGCAAAATATTAGGTTCAACAGATACACCCAATATCTCCTTGAGCTACAAACCTGAGAAATAAACTCTGTTATCAATAAGAAGTCATTTTTGATCACATCTCCTCATGCTTAAGAGAACTTTCATCATCTTTGGAGATATTAACTTTTGCTTTCAGGATTTTGATGTCATTCTCCATCAATAGCATTCTTGCAGTCATATTCTTTATGGATGTATTAGTATTGATCTGAAATTCTTCAAACTTTTTAGCCATTGTACTTATTGACTTAAATTTCAATAATTTGAACGAATAATCATTACTGAATTCATCTCTACAATCAACTTGAAAAGTTCTTTTAACTGGCTCTGATCTATTATTCCCTTTTTTGTCTTTTCATTCTCAATCCTATTGTCTTCTATTTGCCCATTTATCTTTTCTACTAATTCACCTATGATTTTTTTTACTTTTACCTAGTTTTTGTTGTTCAGGGACAAATCTAAGAGGTTCTTCATTGCTAATCAAGTTATCGTTTGAATCTGGCTCTTTCTGATATATCTTTTTCGGTCTGAAATCCAAGACTTTTCCTGAATCGTTTGTATCTATGATATCTTAGTTTGCAGTTTATCAACTAAGATTACCATTGTTAAGATTATTTGGGATGATATTCTCCTTGTCCATCAGTCTTTCCGGAGATATGCTCTTATTTGTTTTGGTTATTTTGGCAGGTTTAGCTTTTCCTTTCTTTTTCTCTAATTCATCTCTCAAATTTTTAATGTGATTGATCAATGTTATGCACATCCCAATTTTGCTTTCAATATAAGAATGATGAAAGAATTGATTAAGAGTGATAGCAGGTTTGATATTAAAGTCTTTTATCTTGAACAATTATCAAATATTATGATATGCCTACCATGAGTTGATATACACATTCCATGAAACGCATATCACTTTTTGAATAGAGTTCAAAATTTTTTTGTATGAGATATTCGTATATGACTGGAGAATAGTCGATCAGAGAATAATGTATAATCTGAAGATATATAATTGGATTATTTTCAACCAATCTGTCAAGTTGAGAACAGATAAAAGATGAGTTTACTCTCTTGTGGTAATTGTGTTAGGATATTTGATAGATTTTAGTTCAGACTTCAGCTTTTCTGATATATTATGCAGATCTCCTGTACTAAGACTCATTTAAATTCAAAAAAAGGGTTATTGTTTAATTAAAAATTTGTAGTGTCAATTAGTTATCAGTAACTGGAAGAGCTCTGGACAAATTCTGAAGAAATAAATAGTATGTTTATGGAAAGAATGTATATTGTTAAGTTTTGACTAGTTACCAAATCTACAATAATACAAGTCTACAATTTATAGAATATGACTTTTTAAGCTAAATTGAACCCTGCTCCAGATTTTATTGCTAATAAGAGTTTTTCTTTCATCTTTTTCCTATCATTATACTTTGGTAGTTTTAGAATATTAAAACAGGTCGATGCAGTAGGAAGCTTTTCACCATCTGGGTTGTCAACATACTGTATTGTAAATGGGGGGTTTAGCTGTGAAAATCCTAGTAAGGGAGGTCTAGAGCAGCTTGTAACAAATTTTAGAAGCAAGATTTTTTCTTGCTCTGTAAATTCCTCGAATATTTTCCAAAAATCTCGAATAGTACTATCAAAAGAAGTATACCCTTTGTATTGAGTATGCTTTTTCAAGTCAACTATATCGAAGTTTCTCTTTGAACCAGATATTACAGTTTGTAATTCTTCCTCACTAAATATCTGGAGCCATTCAGGCTTGAGAAAAACGCTTAATCCGCTCATAAAGGCTTTAGCCTGAGTCTTTATTTCAGTATGGAGTTTATGATTTGCCATAAGATAAATATACTTGAATTTGTTCGCGTTTGTAACAGTCAAACTCTTTCCCCCTGGTACTAGTTCAACCTCCTTGTTATCTGAGCCAATTATCGAAAAAGTTAAACAAAGATCTGCAACATCTCCTTCAAAAGTTTTCAAAAATTTCAGATTATTATACATTTCTTTGTCCAGACTCTGAAGGTCATTTAAATAATTGATTTTTCCCAGAATTTTTCTCAAAAAGAATTGAGAAAATTGAGTCTCAATCAAAATATTATCATATATGGCTCGTCCAACTACTAAGCCAACAAAATAAAATAGGGGAATGTGGTCTGGACCCAAAAAGTGACCCGACTCTGGATTTGGATAAAGAGTTTGATCGTCTGTTATTTTAAAGAGCCCATAATTGGCATCAAAAATTATTTTAGAGAGCTCCACTAGAAATTCTTTAAACAGCCCTCCAGCATCAATTCCTTGTTCAAAATATCCAAATTCATCTACAAAAACAACTTGCAACTTTCCTTTAAGGCTATATTTGTCAATTTTTGAAGTAAAGGCTTCAAACCCATCATCAAATAGATTAGTACGTCGAATGACCATTTTAGTAACATTCGGAAAACTTTCTTTTTCAGCTTGTAATAAATGTTGTAGGATATCGAATCGAATTTCAAAGTTCAGCGTAAAAGGTAATCTTTCAAGATAATTCCAATTAGAAAAGTCTCTTCTTGCGATTTGATCTCTTAATATCTTCTGCGAATTCTCATCAATCAGCCAGTCTTTTTGTCTTAACAAATCAACTTGGTTGTTGAATTCATAGATGATCTTCAATAACTTTGAACTTTGAAAAGCAAAAAGAGTTTTTGCTCGGCTCTCTTTTATAAAGCTTATATTCCAGTTTAGGTTGATCGAAATCCTCAAAATCATCTTAACGATATCATAAATTTCTTTTTTATCAAAATGATTTGATAAGAAGAAATCTTCAGCATCTATAATCAATAAATAATTATAATAAACCACTGAAAAAATGTTCATCAAGCAAAATGCGTAATCAGGAAGATCTTTAAAATAGCAGCAATTCCTTTTTGAGATTATTTCCCAAAACTGTGCTAAGAATAGCTGATATATCTCTCGAGTTAGATCCTTTTTGAATGAGAGTGCACTACAAAAGCTAGTCACTAGATTCTGTAAATTTTCTGAGGTTTGTGCTAGAGAAAGCCAAGTTGAATATAACTCAATCACTTGTCTCTGTATTTCTGAACCAAAATATATATTCGGCATGTGATTAGAATCTATATCATTGGTTTGTTCTGATAAAATCTCTGTGAATAACTTTTTAATAATTGATGCATCGAAGAGCATGTTGTATTGATCCTTCAAACACCAATAGTCTTTATCAGTTTCGAAGCAATTCATAACAGATGATAGCCAGTTCGGTGTTAAAAATGAGGAAAGAAGAAGTAAAATTTGCAGCAAAGAGAAATTATCTTGAACAGGCCCCTTTTTTAGCAGACTATTGAATAGCTCAATGAGATTACCAAGTAAGAAAAATGGAGAACTACTATTATTGCTTACACCTTCAAAGGCCTTTTTGAACTCAGGAATCAGGAAACTTCTCTCCATATAAGGGTCTTTGAGTGTAGCAAACAAGAAAGCTTGAATAAGATCCTTCCAATTTAACTTACTCTTCTGGCTTAATTGATTATCAACAATGATCCCAGCGTTTAGCTCGTAATTGTAACTTTGAAGAAATTTTATAAATCTCGGGATTGATAAAAAGTTCAAGAAAAAGCTTGATTGAAACTTACAAAAGTTTGAATATTGACGAGAGTTCGGCTTCCTTAAACAAGTGTATAGAGAAATAATTCTTATAGTGATTCCAAGCATATATTTCATATTTTCATCAAGCTCATAATTCTTTTTAATTGAAC